>Ga0209806_1000226_pt1 | contig 36570 bp, 37 predicted proteins | sample GraSoiAngelo_152_FD_186166 | JGI IMG/M metagenome (GOLD analysis project Ga0209806, IMG submission 186166) | Grasslands soil microbial communities from the Angelo Coastal Reserve, California, USA - 14_1009_12_30cm (SPAdes) (version 2) | ecosystem: Environmental > Terrestrial > Soil > Grasslands ... | reverse complement strand
TAGAAAAGCGTGTGGACCCCGTCGTGCGCAACGATTATCCGGGTCGCATCCGCTTGTGGCCCGATGCCCTCGACGCCCCGCGTGCGCATCGAAAAAGCAGGACCTGTCGCCGTCCTGTGGATTGAGAACCCTCCCCGCAACACCCTTCGTCTTTCCATGATCTCGGAGATGATGTCCCGCGTTTCCGAACTCGAGAAGGACGAGTCGGTCCGGGCCGTCGTCGTCGCCGGCGCCGGCGGTCTCGTCTTCTCCTCCGGAATGGACATCGAGGAGTGGGCGAAGCTCCCGCCCAAAGAGGCGCAGGAATGGGTGACCCGCGGGCAGGACGTGTTCTGGGCCCTCGAACACCTCACGAAGCCCACGGTCGCGGCGGTCACAGGGATGGCCCGCGGAGCGGGCGCCGAACTCGCCCTCGCCTGCGACATCCGCATTGCGGATGAGACGGCGCTCCTCTCCCACCCGGAGGCGGGACTGGCATGGATGCCGAGCCACGGCGGCACCGCGCGCCTCTCGAAGATCGTGGGCCGGTCGAAGGCGCTCGAGCTGCTGGTCTCGGGGAAGGAGCTGACGGCCCTCGACGCGTTGCGCCTCGGCATCGTGGACCACCTGAGTGCGCCCGGCGAGGCGCTCACGCAGGCGCACGCGTTGGCGGAGACATTCTCGAAGAAATCTCGGACGGCGGTGAAGGCGATCAAGCGCGCCCTCACGGAGGGGGACGAGAAGCCGTACCGGAATCGCTTTCTCTTGGAGTCCCAGCACGCCGTTCAATTATTGTGGTCGGAGGAATACCAGGCGTCGATGGCGAAACTTCGCAAGAAACGCGCCTAGCCGCAAACGATGCCCGCGGTCCTCAGGCCTTCCGCAGGATCGTCTCCCGCGCTCCCCATCGTTTGAGTTCGATGTCCACCCCGACGTCGGTGGCCACGAACGATCCCTCCTTCAGGCCGGCGTCCTTCAGGATTTTCCGTCGTTGCGCCTCGTCCTCGAATGCGAGGATCGTCTGGAAGAATCCGAAGTCGATCTCGACCGCGCCATCCACATGGACCGCCCCGGTGAGCCGCGTGCCGCTCGCGAGGACGGAACCAAGCATCTCGATGCGCCGGGCACGCACGCGCTTCAGGAAGCCGTAGCATACGACCCGGCCGTCCGCCCATTCCCCTGGGCGTACCTTCGCATACGCCTCGCGGGGATCGTATGCATGGATGTCGATGAAGCTCTTCGGATCCTTGGGATCGTACGACCACCCTTCCTTCGGGTCCCGGGAGACGCGAATGCGGATTTCGCCCTCGGCCTCGCACTCGCACATGATCGCCTGCAAGATCCGCCCCTTCACCGGAAACGCGGCTTCGAATTCCAGGCCCGTCTTGATCGGCCGCGGCACGCGCGTGCGAACCGCCGCGGCGATGATAAACCCGACGACGCGTGACCTTCAAGGTGTGACGGGGCTTTACTACGAAACGAACACAGGGGGAGCGGCCATACCGGAGGAACGCCTCGTCCACAATTACCTGATTGAAGCGGGCCTCGCGGGTCGGATCCCCAAAGGCGTCCGGATTTGGGAGGAGACCCTTCGTGACGGGGAGCAGACCCCAGGCGTCGCATACACGCCGGAGGAGAAAGTCCAGATCGCGCGGTTCCTGGATGAGATCCACGTCCCGATCATGGACGTTGGGATCCCCGTCGTCTCGAAGGAAGAGGCCCGGGGCGTCCGCGCGATTGCGGACGCAGGGCTCGACGCGACCGTGATGGCCGCCGCGAGGACCGTGCGGAAGGACGTCGACGCCTGCATCGACTGCGGGGTCGACGAGATCGCGCTCTTCACGGCCGGGTCCGACCTGCACATCCGGCACAAGCTCGGAATGACGCGGGAGCAGGTGAAGGAGGTCGCGGTCCGGGAGACGGAGTACGCGGTCGCTCACGGCGTCGAGGTTTCTTTCGTCACCGAGGACACGTTCCGCGCGGACTTGGACTTCGTCGTGGACTTGTACAACGCCTGCACGGACGCCGGGGCGCACCGGGCGGTCGTCTGCGACACGGTCGGCGTGATGACGCCACCGGGCATCCGCTGGTTCTTCGGACAACTGAAGGATCGGCTCGTGCCGACCGAGCTTTCGTTTCACGGGCACAACGACTTCGGGCTCGCGGTCGCGAACAGCCTTGCCGCCGTCGAAGAAGGAGTCCAGGTCCCCCACACCTGTGTGAACGGCCTCGGTGAGCGGTCGGGAAACGCGAGTTTCGAGGAGCTCGTCCTTGCGCTCGAGGCCTTGTACGGGTACGACACAGGAATCGAAATCTCCCGCCTTTATGACCTCTCCCAACTCGTCGAACGTCTGAGCGGGATCCCGGTCGGGGTCGCGAAACCACTCGTCGGCCACAATGCCTTCGCCCACGAGTCGGGGATCCACGCGCACGGCGTGATCAAGCATACCGCGACCTACGAACCGATTCAGCCGGAGCGAATCGGACGACAGCGGACCTTCGTCTTCGGCAAGCACACGGGGTCCCTCGCGGTCGCCGAGAAGCTGCGATCCTTTGGGGCCGAAGCGACGCCGGATCAGGTTCTGCGGCTCGTCGCGCTGATCAAGGATTTCGCGGAAGGGCGCTCGAAAAAGGACCAGCAGGACTTCATCCGGTCGTTCCGGGATCGGGTGGACCGTCAGCGCGGAGTGACCGACGACGAATTCCGGTCCCTCGCGCAGAAGGCGGGGATCGCGGTTCGAACGCAGCCGAAATCCTAGGCCTTCGTCTAGCTTTGACGCCCCGGCGGCTCGACCGGATCGGAGCTCGGAGCCGTGCGGCCGACCACGGCGCGTCCGAGGCCCGCCACGCGGTGGGAGATGGACACGTAGATCCCGGCGAGCACGATGGCCGAGCCGACCAGGTCGACCGCATCGAACTTTTCGTTCCCCACGGTGGCCCCCAACAGGACGGCGGTGATCGGGGTGATGAGGGCGACAAACGAAAGGGAGGTCGCTTCCGCGGTCTTGAGCAACCACTGCCATGTGACGAACGTGACGACGGATCCCGCGAGGGCGAGAAACAGGATTGCACCGATTCCCTCAGGCCACGTCGGCACGTGCCACGGCTCCCGTGCCGTAAGCGACACGAGCGCGAGGCCCACGGTTCCGACCGCCATGGCCGCCGCGTTGAACGTCACCGGGTTCGTTTCGTGGCCCCATCGTTTGATCGCGACGGTCGCGAAGGCGGCGCACGTGGCGGACAGGATGATCGCGAGCATGGGGAACGCCTTGTCGAGTCCTGCGGTCCCGATCTGCCCGCGGAAGATCAGAAGGATGCCACCGAATCCGAGTCCAATTCCCGCGAGCTTCTGGACGGTCAGCCGCTCGCCCCGAAGGAACGCGTTCGCAACAAGCCCGGTCTGGAGCGGAAGCGTGGCGAAGAGAATGGCGGAGAGGCCGCTCTCGACTCCGTTGTTCTCGCCCCAATAGATGAGTCCGTAGTCTGCGGTGAAGAGGACCAGTCCGACAAACGCGACCAGGGACCACTCGGTGCGGTTCGAGGGCCACTTCGAGCGGAACGCGATCGCAAGGATGACCAAGGTGATGGACGCGACGATGAACCGGAGAGAGGCAGCGAGGAACGGCGGCGCACCTTGCAATCCGATGCGGATCGCGAGCCATGTGGAGCCCCAGATCACGCAGAGCATCGCGAAGGCCGCGCCTCGCGCCAACCGCGTCGCCATCGCCGCGGGCATCGTCACCGCCGCGTAAAACCTTGGGTCCGTCCATGGCGGGCCGGTCCCCATGTTTTATACGGACCCCCGCGTCTAGCATACTCGGGTCTCCATGGCGGGCCATACGATCACGGAGAAGATCCTCGCCCGTGCGAGCCGGAGCGAGGTCGTTCATCCGGGTCAGATCGTGGACGGATCGGTGGACCTCCTGTACATGCACGAGATGCTCGCCATGGCCCTCCTTCCCTTCAACGAGATTGGCACGTTGAAGGTCTGGGACCCCTCGAAGATCGTCGTCACACTGGATCATTGGGTCCCGCCTCCTACGCCGGAGATCGCGAAGATGCACCAGACGATCCGCGAATTTTGCCGCACGCAGGGCATCCAGCGATTCCATGACGTCGGAGACCACGGCATCGTGCACCAACTGATCGCGGAGCGGGGATATGCGCAACCATGGGACCTCGTGATTGGCAGCGACAGCCACACGAACATGGTTGGGGCCGTCGGCGCGTTTGCGGCGGGCATTGGAGCGACGGACACCGCGGCCGTCATGGCGACCGGGCGGCTTTGGCTCCGCGTCCCGGAGACCCTCCGGGTCGACATTCATGGGAGACTGTCGGAGCGGACGGGCGCGAAGGATGTGATCCTCAAGGTGATCGGCACAACGGGGGACGATGGCGCCCGGTACGCCGCGGTCGAGTTCACAGGGCCGACCGTGAAGGCCTTTCCGATGAATGAGCGGTTCGTCCTCTGCAACATGACAACCGAGATGGGAGCGAAAGTCGGCATGATCGAGGCGGACCAGGTGACGAAGGAATACCTAGCCCACGCCGGTCGCCCGTTCCGCGAGATCCGGTCCGATGAGGACGCCGCCTTCGCCAAGACATTCACGATCGACGTGGACGGCATGGGCCCTCAAGTCGCGTGCCCTTCGAATCCCGCCAATCTGAAACCCGTCGAAGAGGTCGAGGGGACGAAGATCGATGTCGCGTTCCTGGGTTCGTGTACGAATGCGCGGATCGAGGACCTCCGGATCGCCGCAGGTCTCTTGAAGGGAGAAAAGGTGGCGCGGGGCGTTCGGTTCCAGATCACACCGGCCTCGCAGAACATCTACCGCCAAGCGCTGAAGGAGGGGCTCATCGAGATCTTCATGGATGCCGGGGCGACCTTCACATCGTCGACCTGCGGCCCTTGCTTCGGGGGTCACATGGGCACCTTGGCGGGCGATGAGGTGTGCATCTCGTCGACGAACCGGAACTATCCGGGCCGCATGGGGTCGCCGCAGGCGCAGGTGTACCTGGCGTCGCCCTGGACAGTGACCGCGTCGGCGATCCACGGCGAGATTCGGGACCCCCGAAAGGTCTAACGCCGTGAGTCGGAATTCGACTAGTCGATTTGTCAACCCTTCGGCGCGAGACGCTAGCTTTATTTTTCGCAGGCGGATGCATGCGGTGGATGATCCACCAGTTCCGCGGCCCGGTCTGGACGTTCGGGGACGACATTTCGACGGATCACATCATCTCGGGCAAGTATCTGGGGACGACGGATTCGAAGGCCTTTGCGGCGCACGCGTTCGAGGCCGTTGACCCGACGTGGGCCAAGAAGGTGAAGGCGGGGGACCTGATCGTGGCGGGCGACAACTTCGGGTGTGGCTCCAGCCGCGAACAGGCGCCGATTGCGCTGAAGACCCTCGGCGTGTCCGCGATCCTTGCCAACTCGTTCGCCCGGATTTTCTTTCGCAACGCGATTAATCTGGGATTTCCGGTGCTCGAATGTCCGGGTCTGCGGCGAAAAGTGAACGCGGGGGACGTCCTCGAAGTCGACATGGCGCGAGGCGAGGTCCGTCTGCCGAGTGGCGAAATCACGCGCTTCAATGCCCTCCCTCCGAACGTGCTCGAGATTCTGGAAGCCGGCGGACTCGTTGCGAAGATTCGGGCGGAGCTCTCCCCGAAATCGTCGTGATGGCGCTATCAAGGTGGAGAATGACCGGAGAGGCGAACAGGGCGACCGTGAATCGGATCCATCCCCTCCCCGGTGGTCATCGCTGAACCGGAAACTATAAGGGTTTGCCGGCGACATCTGTACTCTCGTCCATCGGAGGAATCGTCCGATTGGACGTCGGGTCCTTGCAATTGACAGGGACCGAACGGAGGGGGAGAACAGATGAACAAGACAAACAAGTGGATCGTGACCTTTGCGGCATTCTTGGTGGCACTGTCGGTCGGCATTGGAACGGCAATTGGGGTAACTCTGTGGTACCACCACATGCCAGCGGTGAGCGCCACCCAGACGCTCACACCGAACTGCGATCCCACGGTAGCTGACGTGGCATCGGTGGGTCTCGGGTCCAGCGGTCAGATTACCTTCGAATGCAGCACGACCCTGGCCGCATTCAGTATTTCCGGCGGTTCGGTGAGCCTGATTCCAGTCTTCGTCGGTCAAGGGTTCCGGTCGCCTTACACGACGTTGTGGATTTTCAACGCGGATGGCGGCACATTGACGGGCGCTTGTTCCGGCCGAACCGGGGGCGCCGAGCTTCTGAACAACACGTCCATGACGTTGTCCGTTGGCAACTACAATTACTGTGCCGAGTTCGTGGATGTCGGACAGTCAGGGCTCCGCGGCTTTTCCGTAGGCTGGTTCGCCGGTCGGGTTTCTTAGCTGGTGCCTCTTCCAGTGCCTCTTCCAGTGGCGTTACGGGAGCCGTAGGCTCCCGGCGTTGAGAGGTTGGATTCCAAACCAGCTCCGTCGATTCGGTCCTCCGCGTCCTATCCCGAGTGCGCCCGATCCGCGCGGATTGCAGAATAGGAGACCGGCCGAATGCTTATGCTGACCCCCACCCTCTCGCGTTCCGATGGCTCACAAGCTGGTCCTCCTAGCGGGTGACGGGACCGGCCCTGAGGTCATGCGTGAGGCGGTGAAGGTCCTCAAGGCCGTTCAGGATGCGTTCGGGCTTTCCTTCGACACCATCCCATACCCAGCGGGAGGTCAGTACTACCTCGACACGGGGGCGGAGTGGCCGGACGGAGCGTTCGAGTCGTGCAAGGCCGCGGATGCGATCCTGCTCGGCGCAGTCGGCCTTCCCGACGTCTCCTTGCCGAACGGAGATCTCGCGGGCGTCGGCGTGGTCTTCGGTCTCCGATTCGGCCTCGATCTCTACGCGAACGTCCGACCCACGAAGCTCTATCCGAATGTGAAGCACAAAGTCCACGACGGCTTCAAACAGGTCTGGGAGGCGGGCAAAGTCGATTTCGTCATCGTCCGAGAGAACACGGAAGGTCTGTACACGCCCGCCCGGGGGTTTCTCTCCCGCGGTGGGATCGACGAGCTCGCCGTGGACAGCCGGATCATCACGCGGAAAGGGGCGGAGCGCGTGATCCGGTTCGCCTTCGAACTCTCAAAACGGCGAAAGGGCGCACCGTTGGATGGGATTCATCGCGTCACGTGCGTCGACAAGTCGAATGTGACCGCGGGCTGCAAACTGTTCCGGCGGATTTTCGACGAGGTGGCGGCCGGCTATCCCGGGATCCGGCGGGATTACGCATACATCGACGCGTTCCAACAATGGCTCATCCGTTCCCCGGAGGCCTACGATGTCGCCGTCACATCGAATGTCTTCGGGGACATCGCCACGGACCTCGCGGCGGTCCTCCAAGGCGGGATGGGGATGGCCGCGGGCGCCAACATCGGTGATGCGCACGCGATGTTCGAGCCGATTCATGGCAGCGCTCCAAAGCACGCAGGGAAGGACGAAGTGAATCCGATCGCGATGATCCTCGCGACGCAGATGATGCTCGACTGGCTCGGACGTCGGAAGAAGGACCCGACCTTGCAAGAGGCTGCGACTACAGTCGAGGCAGCGGTCGAGCACCACCTGATCGAAGGCAAGGCGCTCACCTACGATCTCGGGGGGAAGGCGCGGTGCAGCGAAGTCGGGAGTGCCATTGCCGCGGCCATCCCGAAGATCGTGAAACGGCGAGACCAGGCCTAGCGCTCTCGCCACTCGTACAGCCACCACGCCGCGACGAGGCCCACTGCGGTGGAAAGGACCAGAAACCCTCCGTCTACCGCGAGGTTCGCCGGACCTCCGAGGCCGAGGACCCCCTGCACGAGTAGAGCCGCATACGTCGCGGGCAAGAGGCGGGCCACTTCGCGCCAGACGGGCGGGAGGATGGAGATGGGATAGTAGAGCGGCGACAGGATCCCCAGAAGCGTGAAGATCAGGTTGCCCACGGGCCAGACCTCCCGCTGGCTTCGCAACCGGCTCGAGACCGCGATCCCGATCGCGGAATAGAGGACCCAGATCGTGAGGATGGATCCGATCAGGACGAGCCAGCCGGTGAGAGAGACATCCGTCACACTGGCGAGGATGATGCCCAGGACAATGATCGCAGGTATCGCGGGGATCAGGTTCGAGAAGGCCACGCCAAAGAGGTAGTGGAGTTTGCTATGAGGCGAGGCCACGAAAATGTCCTGGAGTCGGAATTCGATCCGGAACACGGCCGAATCGGAGAGGCACCAGCTTCCGATGTTCTGCGTCGAGAAGAGCATCGCTCCGGCGACCTGCAACGGAAAATATTCCGGCGGCGCGATCACGTGGAGGAAGTACAGGAAGAAGAAAGGCTGGAGGAGCGGCACGATGGCTGCCGCGGGGCTGCGCCAGACCCACCGCCATCCGATGTACGCCCAGGCGGGGAGCACGCGGCCCCGTTGCGGCTGCGACTTCAGCTGGACATCCGTCGCCATCCTCAACGCTCCCGGGCCATCCTCCGGGCCCAATAGATTCCGAAGACGAACAGCGCGACGGCTTCCACGGCGAGGGACACCGCGGCCAGGATCGCCTCCGGTGGCGTCACCGTCTCGAGACCAGCCGTCCCGTTCACGAGGACCGCGGCCGCGCTCGTCGGCAGGACCAGAACGACGGACCGCCACGCGACCGGGACGCTGCTGAAACGGTAGAACACGGGCGGCAGAATCCCGAACAGATTCGTCAGGAGGGCGGAGTAGGGCCAGATCGTCTTCATGTCCTTGAAGAGCGTCGAGACGACATAGCCGATCGTCGAGGAGACGGCCCAGACGGCCAACAAGCATGCGGCCAATGTGAGGGTGGCGACGAGGCCGAGCGGATGGATGAGTTCCAGAATGGCGAAGACGACCAGGCTCGGCGGCAGGTATGCGACGAGCATCCCTCCCGCGATCCCGATGAAGTATCCCTCCGGCGACAGAGGGCTCGCATGGTACAGTTCGTTCAGCTTGTGGTCGATCCGAATGTACGCGGCCTCGTTCAGGACCCGTTGGCCGATGAGGAACATGGAGTAGACGAGGGCGCCAATCAACGTCACCGGCAACAAATCGGCCGCGAGGATGGCGACGAAGATGATCAGGGCCCCCGGCGTCAGCGTACCCGTCAGAATCGCGAGCCATTCGTGGAGCTGCACGCGGATCTCCGTCGCGAAGAAGGCACCCGAGCCCGACCACCGGAGTCCGAAAGCCATTCGATCACTCCGCGTCGATCGACCGGCCGACAATCGTCAGGAACGCTTCCTCGAGGGTCACCGGACCGACCGTGGCCGAGAGACGGTTCCGAAGGGCGAGGTCCATGATCTCGTGGACCCGCTCCGGCCCCGTGATGACGTGGAGGGCGTTCCCCTCTTCGACGATGCCGCCGAAGGACTTGAACAGGTCGCGTTGGTGGCCCCCGTTCTCGATCGAGACACGCAACGTGCCGCCAATCTGGCGCTTCGCACTCTCCGAGGTCCCTTCGAAGAGGACACGGCCCTCCTCGACGATGTACAACCGTTCCGAGAGCGCCTCGGCTTCGTCAAGGTAATGCGTCGTGAGCAAGACCGTCGATCCTTTTCGGGTGAGCTCCCGGAGCATGTCCCACACGGCTCGCCGCGCGAACGGGTCGAGCCCGATCGTCGGCTCGTCCAGGAACATGAGGGGTGCCTCCGTCGCCATGACCGTGGCCACCATCGCCCGTTGCTTCTGACCCCCGCTCAAGGTGACGCTGAGACGATCTCCGACGTCCTGGAGTCCCATCTTCCCGAGGGCTTCCTCGGTGCGAACCTTCGCGGTCTCGCGAGAAATTCCTCGAGCGCGAAGGTAGCAATAGACCTGCTCACGCGGCGTCAGGTGGAAGAAGGGTTTCCCTTCCTGCGGCACGACGGCGATCAGGGGTCGAACGCGTTCCGGTTCCTCGACCACGTCGAAGCCGAACGCGTGGATCGTCCCCGAGGTCGGGATCAGCAGGGTCGACGCGATGCGAAGGAAGGTGGTCTTGCCTGCGCCGTTCCTACCGAGAAGCGCCACGCGCTCCCCGCGACGAATGGAGAGGGACACACCCCGGAGCGCCTCGACCTGCGGCCCCATTCGGCCGCGGTACACCTTGCGGACGTCCCCCGCGCGGAGGGCCTCCTCGGCCACGGGCCGGTGCAAGCGAACAGTGCCTATAAAGCTAGATTCCGGGTCCGATCAAGTCCACGATTTCTCGGAGCCCGGAGGCTCGCCCCCGCCCATCATCGCGAATGCCGCCTGTCGTTTCGCCGCCTTCTCCTGCTCGCTCATCTTGACCGCCATCGAGACGGACCAGATGTGGCCGAACGGATCCTGGAGCTTGCCATAGCGCTCTCCCCAGAATTGGTTCTCGAGCGGCAACGTCGGCTTCGCGCCTGCGTTGAGGGCCTGGTTCCAAAGTTTGTCGACGTCCTTCGAGGAGATATGCAGGTTCACGGTCGTCGATCCCGCGGACGTCGGCGACTTCGAATCTCCGCCCGGGAACTCATCGGACATCATGATGATGGAATCCCCAATCCTGATCGTGGCGTGCATCAATGTGCCATCGGGCATCGGAGATCGATCGACCTCCTTGGCGCCGAAGGCCCTCTTGTAAAACTCGATCGCCTTCGATGCTCCGTCGATCACCAAGTATGGCGTCACGGTCCGTATCCCCCTCGGGGCGGCGGTCGTCGGCGTGGTCTTCTTCGTGGTTCTCTTGGTGGATTTCTTCCTCGTTGGTGCGCGCCTGGCGCGTCGTGCCATGTGAAAACTCCCCGCGTGCAGAGACCGGTCGGCCACTTAAGGATGACTCACGGTGCCGCGGCGGCGGGCTCCGATCCGAGCCAGAGGCCCATGAGGATCTCGTCGACGAACTCGCCCCGAATCCGGACGTGCCGGCGGCGGACGCCCTCTTCGACGAAGCCCAGGGACTCGTACAGGCGCCGTGCTCGATGGTTCGTGGCGAAGACCGCCAGCTCCGCCTTCGCGAAACCGCGCACCCGCATCCACTCGAGCACGCGTTCCATCATGCGGCGGCCGAGTCCCACCTCTCGCCAACCATCCTGGATCGAGATGCCGACGCCGCCCACGTGGCGGTCCTTCCGGAAAGCCCCCGCGTGGCAATCGGCCGCACCGATGACGTCGCCGTCCGCGACCGCGACGAAGAGCACGTTCCGCACGCCGTCGAAGGCCGAGAGCCAGCGTCGCTCTTCCTCGAGGTTGGGGACCTCTTCGATCATGATGTAGACTTCCTCCTCGCCGACACGGTTCACGTTGCGTAACGTGGACTCCGCGTCTGCCGTCCCTCCGGGCCGCAGCCGGACCCTCCGTCCGTCCCTGAGGGTGAGCTCCTCGTCCCGCATCGGGTCTGCCATGAGGCTCACAACGGGAACTTGTCCAGCACCTCAGGGCGACGGCGCTCTCCGGATGCCAAGTAGGCTTCCATCTGCTCCTTCAATTGCGGGCCTAGTTCCGCGTACACGTCCCCGAAGAGCGTCTCGATCGGCGGTGGGGGATTCCGTTCGACTTCCTTGATCGTGTTCTGAAGGAGATCGTCAAGCTCGGCGCGCAACGCGTCGTCGCGATCCTTCGACCAGAGCCCTTTCAGTTCGAGGTATTTCCGCATCCGGTCGATCGGGTCCCGCTGGGCCCAAGCTTCGACCTCTTCCTTCGGCCGGTACCGGGTCGGGTCGTCGCTTGACGAATGCGGTCCCATCCGGTAGGTCACCGCCTCGATCATCGTCGGACCGCCACCCGCGCGGGCCTTGTCGACGGCGGCCTTCGTGGCGGCGTACACCGCGAGCAGATCGTTGCCGTCGAGTCGGACGCCGTCCATTCCGTAGGCCCGGGCCTTCTCGGCGAGGGTTTTCGAGGCGGTCTGCTTCGCGACGGGGACGGAGATCGCCCACTGGTTGTTCTTGCAGAAGAAGATCGTTGGCGCCTTGAACACCCCGGCGAAGTTCATCCCCGTGTGGAAATCGCCTTCACTCGTCGCGCCGTCCCCGAAATACGTCAGGCTGACCGCGTCCTCTTTGAGGAGCTTCGCGGCCCAGGCGGCGCCGACGGCCTGTGTGATTTGCGTTCCGACGGGACTCGAAGTCGTCACGTAGTGAATGCTGGACGATCCGTAGTGGCTCGGCATCTGGCGGCCGCGCTGCGGATCCTGCGCGTTCCCGTACGCCTGGGCAATCAGCGTCTCGAGGGGGAATCCCTTCCAGAGCGCCGCCCCGGGCTCGCGGTACGCGGGGAAGACCCAGTCCCTTTTCTCGAGGGCCATCGCGCTCCCGATTTGACACGCTTCCTCGCCCGTGCTTGGCACATAGAAGCCGATGCGGCCCTGGCGCTGGAGCGAGAGCATGCGGGTGTCGAGCGTGCGGACGAGCACGAGGTGCCGGTACGCCGTCCTCAAGGCGTCCGGTCCAAGCTTCGGTTCGAGCTTGGAATCGTACGTGCCATCGAGGTCGATGATTCGGAGCATGCCTTCTTCCGTCGTTCCATCACCCCCGCAAATTCCGCCGTCGTTCCCGGATGACCTTCTCCAGGAAAAATTCGCCGGCCCGATACGACGAACGGACGAGCGGTCCGGCTGCGACGTAGGCGAAACCCATCGACTCGCCCGCCTCGCGGAATCCGTCGAATGCCTCCGGAGGAACGTACTCCTGGACGGACAGATGCCAATCGCTTGGCCGCAGGTACTGACCCAGCGTCAGGATGTCCACGTTCGCGGCGCGAAGGTCCCGCATCGTCTCAAGGACCTCGTCGCGGGTCTCCCCCAGGCCGAGCATGATCGAGGATTTCGTGAAGAGACCGTCCCGCATGCCTTTCGCTTCCCGAAGGACGTGAAGGCTCTGAGCATAGTTCGCGCGGCGGTCCCTCACGACCGCCTGGAGGCGATCGACCGTCTCGACGTTGTGGTCGAGGACATCTACACCCGCTTCGACGACACCGCGCACGGCCTCGAGGTCCCCTTGAAAATCCGGGATGAGGGCTTCGACGAGCAGGTCGGGTCGACGGGCTTTGATCTCCCGTACCGTCTTCGCGAAGTGGGCCGCGCCGCCATCCGGAAGGTCGTCGCGATCGACGGATGTCAGGACGACGTAGGTCAGGTCCATTTCGGCGAGGGCGATGGCCACTTTCGTCGGTTCGTCGAGGTCGAGGGCTCCATGCGGGTTGCCCGATTTCACGGCGCAAAAATGGCACCCGCGGGTGCAGGTGTCCCCCATGAGCATGATCGTCGCCGTCCCTCCGCCCCAACACTCCCAGACATTGGGGCAATGGGCCTCCTCGCACACGGTGTGCAGGTCCAGGGAGCGGAAGAGGCTCTTCAGATGACCATAGTTCTCGCCGGATGGAGGTCGGACCCGGAGCCAGTCCGGTTTCCGCTCCGCGAGCATGACTCCCATATTATCGTCGACTCCACTTATGAGCCTGAGCCCTCGCGCGAATTGGGTCAGCCGAATCGGAACTCGACACCGTAGGAGCCGCGAGGGTAGCTCCAGTGGATCGCGTCCTTCCCGATGTGCTTGCACACGATCGCACACGCGCCGAGCTCGATGCAGCCTTCCGTGTTGTAGAGGAGCTCGCCCTTCTCCACGCGGTAGACCTTCGACGGGCACACGTACAGGCAGGGCTTCGGCTCGCATGTGCGGCACACGTCCGTGTCGACCGTGATGAACGGCTCTTCGTCGAATTCGAACCGGTCGAGGCCCACACGCTCGTCGACGGTCAGGGGCTTCGACGCGTCCGCCTTCGGAGGTTCCGGCATGAGGAACATCGTCGAAAACCAGGGACGGGTAATAAAGGGTTGGTGGCCCGCGTCAGCCACGTTATCACGGGAGGCAACCAGGGGGAAACCTTCTATAGGATTGCCCCGGCATCGCGCTCGTCCGGCGCACTTCGGCGACGGAGAGGGTTCGCCCCATGCCCGCGCGTGACCGGAAGGCTTCGACAATCGACTTGGCCGCAGACCTGTCGACTCTCACGCCCGAACGAGCGACGGAGTTCCTCGCCGCGTCCCTGGAGGCCGACACGCGTTCGGGGGTGCTTCGTCTCTCGAGGGTCCCATCCGTGATCGTCCGCCCGGAGGCGATCGTGAATATCCAACGACAACTCGAGCAGACGATCGGCGGGTCCTCGAAGGGCATCTTGTATCTCTCCGGGGAGAGGAGCGCCCGGGACGGGATGAATCCGTTCGAGTCCATCGTGTCGACCCGTCCCCCGCTCACCCTCGCGAACGCGCGGCGTCTCATGGACGCCTCGGCCCTCCTCGGTTGGGGACGTTTGGAGATCTCCCTCTTTGACCCGGAGGGTGGACGCCTCGTCCTGGTCGTCACGAACAGCCCGCTCGCCCGCGCGTACGGCCCGTCGAAGAAACCGGTGTGCCACTTCCTGACCGGATGGATCGCGGGACTCGGCCGGAGCCTCCTGGAGCGCGACGTGCTGTGTGAGGAGAGCGCCTGTGCCGCACAAGGTCGGGATCGTTGCGAGTTCGAGTTGCGGCCGATGGGTCCTCCCTGAATTTCGCAGAAAGACTTTTACCCGTGCCGCTCTTCCGAAGCGGGAAGCGGGAGACCGTGGAGCGTTTTGATGCCATCGTCGTCGGAGCCGGACCCGCGGGCTCCTCGGCCGCACTGACGCTGGCCCGCAAAGGTTTCTCGACGCTGCTCGTCGAACGGGGACGCTCTCCAGGCGTGAAGGGCATGTTCGGCGGGCGGATTTATTCGTGGGCCCTTCACGACCTGCTCCCGGACTGGGCCAAGGACTGCCCCGTCGAGCGGTTCGTCGTCCGAGAGAATCTGGCATTCCTGACCGAGGATGCGTCCCTCGCGATTTCCTACGATTCGCCGAAACTCGGGCAGGGTCGCGCCTCGAGCTTCACCGCGCTGCGAGCGAAGTTCGACGCATGGCTCGCGAAGAAGGCCCAAGAGGCCGGCGCCATGCTCGTGACGGGGATCCGGGTGGACGACCTCTGGCGGGAGGACGGTCGCGTCCGCGGTGTGTTGGTCGCCCCGAAGGACCGGGTCGGTGCCGATTTGGTCGTGATCGCGGAGGGGGCGACCTCGATCCTCACGAGAGCCGCCGGCCTCAAGAGGGACCTGGAACCGCGCGAAGTGTCCGTCGGCGTGAAGGAGACAATCGAGCTGCCCGTGGAGACGATCCAAGAACGGTTCGGCCTCGGAGAGAAGGAGGGCGCCGCGTTCGTGTTCGCCGGCCAGGCATCCCTGGGCCTCCGAGGCGGGGGTTTCCTGTACACGAACCAGTCATCGATCTCCCTCGGCCTCGTCGTCTCCTCGGAGGACCTCTCCCGCAAGAAGATCGAAATCCAGGAGGTGCAGAACCGGTTCCGTCTGCATCCCGCGGTCCAGCGGTGGATCCGTGGCGGCAAGGTGGTGGAATACAGCGCGCACCTGGTCCCCGAACTCGGAGCGGGCATGATGCCCCGCCTCTGGGGGGAGGGGGTCCTCGTGGCGGGCGACGCGGCCGGATTTCTGATCAACAACGGATACACGTTTCGCGGCGTGGACCTGGCGATTGCATCGGGGGTCGCGGCGGCAGAGGCGGCCGAGGCGGCTCGCGCCGCGGGCGGCATGAGCGCGGCGAATCTCGCCGGTTATGAAAAATTCCTCCGAGCGAGAAACGTCCTGACGGATCTCGAGCGGTTCCGGCGCGCACCTCTCTACATGAAGAACGAGCGTCTCTTCGACGTGTACCCGCGGTTGTTGATGGAAATCGCGGAGCGATTGTACACGGTCGACGGAAGCGGGAAACCGCGACTTGCCGACATCATCTTGGAGGAAGCGACCTCCGCGGACGTTCCAAAGCTGAAGATGCTCCTCGACCTGCTTCAGGGAGCCCGATCGATGTGAGTGTCCTGGTCTCCGGGATGCGCCCGATGCGCATCATCGTGTGCATCAAGCAAGTTCCGAAGGCCCAAGAGCTCCAGGTCGATCCGGTCACGCAGACGTTGAAACGGGTCGGCGTCCCGAGTGAGATCAACCCGCCGGACGCGAACGCCCTGGAGATCGCCCTCACCTTGAAGGACCGGCACGCGGCCGAGGTCGTGGTGCTCTCCATGGGGCCCACCTCCTTTGACGAGAGTCTGGAGCGAGCCATCGCCATGGGGGCGGACCGATCCGTCCTCTTGACGGACCGAATCCTCGGCGGATCGGACACGGTTCCGACCGCGTACGCCTTGAGCGAGACGATCCAGAAGATCGGCGGCTACGATCTCATCTTGACCGGGGAGGAGACGACGGATGCGTCGACGGGACATGTGGGTCCGGGGATTGCCGGTCATCTGGCCCTGCCGCAGATCACGTATGTGTCCGAGGTCCAGATCGTCGATGGCACAGTCCGCGCGCGCCGGACCGCCGAAGATGGGACGGAATGGTGGCAGACGAAGATGCCTTCCCTCTGCACCGTGAACTTTGGGTGCAACAAACCTCGGTCCCCGACGTTGACCGGGAAGATCCGGGTGAAGCGCGGCGGCGTGATCGCCCACTGGTCGTGTGCGGACGTTGGGATCGATCCGAAGAAGGTCGGACTGTTCAACTCGCCGACGATCGTCGCCAAGGTGGACACGATCCGGCTCCCTCCCCGCGCGGGACGGATGTTCTCCGGCGATGCACGCGAGTCCGTCCGCGCACTGCTTGACGCCCTGATTCGAGACCGGGTGATCGTCCCGTGACGGACGGCCACATCCTCGAGGACAAATCCCATTTCCATGGGGTCTGGGTCTTCTTAGAGGGACGCGCCGGGCAGCTCCGCGATGTGAGCACGCAACTGATCGGCGAAGGACGACGCCTCGCCGACCTCCGGGGTACGCCTCTCACGGGGATCCTACCCGGCCATGACGTCGACGCGCTCGCGCGAGAGGCGATCGGGTACGGCCTCGACCGAGTCATCGTCGTGGACGATCCGATCCTGGAAATCTATCGATCGCGCCCGTTCGCGGAGGTGATGGCCCAACTGATCCGACGGCAGAAGCCGGAGATCGTCCTCTTCGGGGCATCGAAGAACGGCCGGGACCTCGGCGGGCGGCTCCATGCGATCCTGGAGACCGGGCTCGCCGCGGACTGCGTGAAGTTCGACATCGATCCGGAAGGCAACCTCGACATGATCCGACCGAGCTTCGGCGGGAAGAGCCTCGCCCACATCCTGTGCAAGAAGCACCGGCCGCAGATGGCCTCCGTCCGGAGAAACGTGTTCGTGGCGCCACCCCACAACCCGGACCGTCGCGGCGAGATCCTCCATGAACGGGTGGAGCTGTCGCCGGAGGACGTCGATGCGACGCTCCTCGAGTTCGATGAGTTCACGAAGGAAGGTGGCCTCCGACCCGAGGAGGCGGACATCGTCGTGAGCGGCGGTTACGGCCTGGGAGACCCGAAGAACTTCCAGTTGCTCCAGGCCCTCGCAGACCGCCTCGGGGGCGCCATCGCCGCGTCTCGAAAGGCCGTCGACAGCGGTTGGGTCCCGAAGACGCTCCAGGTCGGACAGACCGGGATGACGGTGCGGCCGAAACTCTACATTGCCGTGGGCATCAGCGGCGCGGTCCAGCATCTGGCGGGAATGCAGGAGTCGGACAAGATCGTCGTCATCAACATCGATCCGAAAGCACCCCTCTTCGAGATTGCGGATTATGGGATCGTGGGCGATCTGTTCGAGGTCGTACCGGAGTTGATTCGCCAGCTCGACGCGCTCAAAGGCGGCGAGGTCGGCGCCCAGCCGACGCTTCCGGCAGAAGTTCGCTGACGTTCACGCGGCGCAGCGTGAAGCCGAAGACGCCTTGGAAGTGCATGATCACGGAGGCCTTCACGTCCTCGAGATCGATCGGTCGTCCGAGACATTTCTCCATCGACGTCATGATTCCACCGTCGTGGCCACAGGGTCGGATCTTGAGAAACTCGCGTAGATCCGTGGTCACATTGATGGCGAACCCGTGAAACGTCACGCTCCGCCGGACCGCCAGTCCGATGGAGGCGATCTTCTTGCCGTCAATCCAGACGCCCCGCTCGGGTCCCTCCCGGGTCGCGTCAATCCCGAAGTCAGCGCAGGTCCGGAGGAGCACCTCCTCGAGGTCCGTCACGAGTTGTTTCACCTCGAGGCGGTCCGGGAGCCGCAGGATCGGGTAGCCCACGAGCTGCCCCGGTCCGTGATACGTCGCCTCACCACCCCGCTCGACCTCCACGATTTCCAGACCGGGGTCGAGGACGTCCTCCCGCTTTCCACGACGGCCGAGGGTGGCCACCCTCTCGTGTTCGACGAGGATTAGTCCATCGGGGATCTTCTCGTCCGCCCGCCGGTCCACCAGGGCCTTTTGGAGGTCCCATACCCCACGATATAGCCGCCGACCGAGGTCCAGCAACCATGCGTCCCGCGCAATGACGATCGGGCGTTCTCCTTCCGTCGTCGCCAGCATGGTCTCAACGGTTCAACACGTGGATCGCCTCGCCGAGGGCCGCCTCCGCGCTCTCCATGATCGCCTCCGGCAAGGTCGGATGAGGATGGATCGTGAGGGCGATGTCCGCGATCGTCGCACCCATTTCGATCCCAAGGGCGAGCTCGCTGATCAGGTCGCTGGCGTCCGGGCCGGCGATCGTCGCCCCCAGGAGCACGTTCGAGGAGGGATCCGCGAGCAACTTCACGAAGCCGTCATACTCTCCGGTCGTGAGCGCCCGTCCGATCGCGGCGAAGGGCACCTTCCCGATCCGGACCTTGCGACCTTGGGCCCCCGCTTCCGCTTCCTGGAGACCGACCGTCGCGATCTCCGGATCCGTGAAGATCGCCGCCGGCAAGGCGCGGTAATCGAGTTCGGCGGGATGGCCCGCGATCACCTCCGCGGCGGTGAGCCCTTCCTTCGTCGCCTTGTGCGCGAGGAACGGAGGTCCCACGACGTCGCCGACCGCGAAGACGTGCGGGTTCGACGTCCGCAGTTGGCGGTCGACCTTGATGTACCCTCGCGGTGCGAACTCGACCCCCGCCCGGTCCGCGTTCAACTCGTCCGTGTTCGGTCGCCGGCCGACCGTCACGAGCACGCAGTCCGCCCGTCGGGCGATCAAGCCTTCCGGGGTCAGGACGTCGATCACGGTCTGGTCCTTGTCCACGCGCCATCCGCGGGCTTGGGATTTCGTATGGACCTCGATCCCGAGTTTCTGGAGTCGCCGCGCGACGATCCGGACCGCCTCCGGATCGGTCCCGGGGAGGATCTGCTCCAGGATTTCGATCACGACGACGCGGGTCCCGAGCTTCGCGTAGAATGTCCCGATCTCGAGCCCGGAGATCCCGCCGCCGATCACGGCGAGGTTCAGGGGGATCCGCGGTAGCTCGAGAGCCTCCTTCGTGCTGAGCACCCGTTTCCCATCGAACCGGAACGCCGGGAGGTCGGAGGGCCGTCCACCCGTCGCGATGATCGCATCCGTGAACGCGACGTCCTCGGAACCCGAAGGAGTCCGCACCGTCGCTCGGTCCGGTCCCGTGAAAGACGCGTCTCCCGTCATGACGTCCACGCCGTTGCCCTTGCATAGTTGGCCGACCCCGTTGGAGAGCCGTTGCACGACCGCGCCCTTCCATTGCTGCAGGCGGGTCATGTCGACCTTGACCGGGCCGGTCTCGACCCCTCGCTCGGCAGCCCGTTCGATCGCGTGGACGAGGTTCGCCGTGTGGATGAGCGCCTTACTCGGGATGCATCCGTAGTTCAGGCATTCGCCCCCGAGCTTGTCCCGCTCGACAAGGAGGACACGTTTGCCGAGTTGCGCCGCGCGAATGGCTGCGGGATAGCCGCCAGGACCTGCCCCGATCACGAGGACATCGACCTGACGGACCATCGGCGTGCGAAGGGACGCGCAGACCATATCCTTTTGGTGTCTGCCGCGACGGCCCGTGGCGTTCCGGGCGCCGCTGAAGTGAACGCCCTATTCGAGACCGACGAAAAGCAGTGCGGGGTGCTCCAAGGAATTCCGCACGTTCTGGACGAATGCGGCGCCGACGTGACCGTCAACCACCCGGTGATCGAACGAACACGAGAGGTACATCATGTCGCGGATCACGACCTGATCGTTCCGAACCACGGGGCGCTTCTCGATCTTGTGGACGCCCAGGATGGCGACCTCGGGCCAGTTGATGATCGGCGTCGCGAGAATTCCACCCTCCTTCCCCAGGGAGGTGATTGTGAACGTGGAGCCGAGCACGTCCTCGAGTGCCAGGCGTTTTTCGCGCGCGGCCGTCGACAGTCGCTCGAGTTCCTTCGCGAGGCCCCACAGGTCTTTCTTGTCCGCGTCATGGACGACCGTGACCGTCAGGCCTTCGTCCGTCGCGGTCGCGATCCCGATGTTGTAGTATTTCTTCAACACAATCTCGCCGTGTTCGTCATCGACGGACGCGTTCAGGGTCGGGAATTCCTTCAGAGCCCCGAGGATCGACTTGACGAAGAACGGGAGGAAGGTGAGCTTCAGCCCCTTTCGCTCCGCGGTCTCCTTCAGATGGTCCCGCAGGTGGACGAGCTGGGACATGTCCACTTCTTCGACGTACGTGAAATGGGCCGCGGTCGCGTTCGACTTCGCCATCTTCTCAAAGATCCGCTTGCGAAGGCCATGGATCGGGATTCGTTCCTCGCCGCCACGCGCGTATGCGACCGGGGCTGCCATGGTCGCCGCCACGGCAGTGGCGGGTCGTGGCGGCATCGCGGGCGTCTGCGCCCCCTTTCGCACGTCGTCCTCCGTGATTCGCCCTTGCGGACCGGTCCCCCGAAGCGCGCCCAGGTTGACGTTCAGTTCTTTCGCAAGGCGCCGCACAGCCGGCGCGGCCAGGGCCTCTCCGGACGACGGCGGCGGAGGCGGTGGAGTCGATCTCGCAGGTGCCGAAGGAGCGACGGCCGGCCGGGTCGCGGGCGACGTACTCTTCGGAGCGGCCTCTCCTGCTTCCCCGAACACGACGAGGGTCGCGCCCACCTTCACGACCTCGCCCTCCTTCGCGCGGAGCTGGAGCACCTTCCCCGTCACCGGCGAAGGGATCTGGACCGTGACCTTGTCCGTCATCACTTCCACGACCGGGTCGTTCTCCCGGATCGGATCGCCTTCCTTGACGAACCACTTGACGACCTCGCCCTCGTGGACGCCCTCCCCGATATCGGGAAGCTTGAACTCGCGGGCCATCTGTCTCCTCGCTCTCGACATCCGTCGCAAGACCGCAATCGACTTAACATTTTGCACCGTCGGTGCGTGCGCGGTTCCGCCCCGAGGGGAATCATTTTATGGGCACCGTTCAATGCCCTACCGGGGAGGAGTGGGGACGTGGAGGAGTGGCACAGACCGGTGGGCGTGATTTGTGCGCGGCGCTTCGCGCCGGAAAGATTCCCGTCCTGCTCCTCCTTTCCTTGAGGGGGAGGAGTATGCGGCGTCCCGTCGGCATCACCGTTCTCGGCGGATTGGTCTCGCTGGCGGCGATCATCATGATTCTCATCGGGATCGCCTCCTTCTTTGTCGGACTCGCCTTTCTGATCCCTGGGGCGCCGATCTCCGGGACCGAGCTGATCCTGAACGGCATCCTCTACTTCTTCATCGGCGTCGTGCTCGGCGTCGCAGGCGGGGGACTGTTGATGATGAGGCCGTGGGCCTGGGCGGTCGCCCTCGTCGCCACGTTGGTGACCCTCGTCTACCTCGGCTATTCGGTGTACGAACGATCGAACGCGGGATCCGGCACCACCCTCACGTCCCTGTTCACACTCCTGATCGTCGCGATCGTGTTCGTCTATCTGTTGTCGGCGTCCCGCGCGTTCCGCCGATCCGCTCGCACGATGTGACCTTAGGCCAGTTGTGTCGCGGCGTTCAGAACGCCATGACCTTGTCGATCGCCGCGAGGACCCGGTCTGAGTTCGGCAGGTAGACGTCCTCCAGGGTGTACGGGAACGGCGTGTCGAATCCCGTGACGCGGACGATCGGACCTCGAAGGTACTCGATCGCCTTCTCCGCGAGAATCGCGCTGATCTCGGCCCCGAACCCGGCCGTCCGGGGGGCCTCGTACACGACGACGGCGCGGCCGGTCTTCTTCACGGAGGCGAGGACCGTGGGTTCGTCGAGCGGGACGAGGGTGCGGAGATCGATCACCTCCGCCTCGACCCCTTTCTCGGCGGCCTTCGTCGCGGCTTCGACGCACACCTGCGCCATGTATCCATACGCGATGAGCGAGACGTCGGCACCCGTCCTACGCACCGCCGCCTGTCCGAGCGGCACGAGGACTTCTCCTTCCGGGACCTCCTCGCGCGTGGACCGGTACAGTTTCTTCGGCTCGAGGAACATGACCGGATCTGGGTCGCGGATCGAGGCGGTCAAGAGTCCCTTCGCTTCCTTCGGCGTGGAAGGCACCACGACTTTCAGACCGGGCGTGTGGCAGAAGTACGCCTCCGACGACTGAGAGTGGTAGTGACCTCCGCGGATGCCGCCGCCGAACGGCGTGCGGATCGTCATCGGGACGGTGAACTGGCCTCCGGAGCGGTATCGCATCTTGGCGGCCTCGGAGACGATCTGGTCGAAGGCCGGGTAGATGAAATCCATGAACTGGATTTCGGGGACCGGACGTAGGCCGTAGAGGGCCATCCCGATCGCGGTCCCGATGATCCCGCCCTCCGCGAGAGGAGTGTCGAAGACGCGCTCCGGGAATTCATCGAGAAGGCCCTCCGTGCATCGGAACACGCCGCCGTTTCGCCCGACGTCTTCTCCGAGGACAATCACGCGGTCGTCCCGTCGCATCTCTTCCCGCAACGCGTTGTTGATTGCCTGGACCATCGTCATCGCTGGCATGCTCACGACCTCGTGGCGTAGTATTCCGCGTACGGATCCTCACTCGGCGTTCCGCCGGGCAGGCGCTCCTGCATGTCCGGATCGTCTTTGAAGGGCCTGAGGTCCGGGTCCTCGTCAAGCCGGTCCTGGAGATCCGGTTGCAGTTCCACCGCTCTAGCGAAGTGCTCGATCACCTTGGACTTGTCGCCCATCCGCGCCGCGATCCGCGCCAAGTTGAAGTAGGTGCTCGCACGCGTCGGCTCCAATCCCACGGCATGTTCGAAGGCCTCGAGCGCCCCGTCGAGATCGCCCGCGTGGAACAGGTCGTACCCAAGGCTGTTCCAGCCCTGCGGGTTGTCGGGATCCGCGTCGCACAGGAGGCGATCGATCCGTGCCGCCTCGGCATAGTCTCCGTCCGCACCGAGGCAGGCCGCCGCGAGAGCACAAGCGTCTCCGTCGACCTCGCCCTTCCGCTGCAAGAGGGGCCGGAGGAGAGCGAGGGCCTCCTTCGCGCGGCCTTGCTTGAACAACTCGTGCGCCCGCATGAGGCCCGAGGACGATGAGGGCGCGGACGCGGGTGCCGCAGGTCCTTTCTTCGGCGTGCGCTCACCTCCCTCGGGGAGCGAGGAAATCGTCCCTCTGATCCCGCAGGTGGTCCGGCATCTCCGCGTACACATCGGTGAAGAGGGTCTCCAGCGCGGGGGGCGGGGCGCGCTCCGCTTCTTGGACCGCCCGCGTGATCTCGTCTCCGATCTCCTGCTCGAGCCGGGCCTCTCGGCCGTCGTCCCACCAACCGGCATGCTCGAGGTACTTCCGATAGCGGGCAATCGGATCCCGTGCTCGCCACGCGGCGACCTCCGATTCATCTCGATATCGGGACGGATCATCACTCGAGGAATGAGGGCCAAGTCGGTACGTCACTGCTTCGATGAGGGTCGGCCCGTGGCCTTCCCGGGCTCGACCGGCCGCGTCGCGGGTGGCCCGGAAGACCGCGAGCGCGTCCATCCCGTCGACGCGGACGCCGTCGAAACCGTACGCGGGCGCCTTCTGTGCCAAGGTGGCCGAGGCCGTCTGCTTCGCGACGGGAACGGAGATCGCCCACTGGTTGTTGTTGCAGAGGAAGACGGTCGGGGTTCGGAAGACGCCGGCGAAATTCATGGCGGCGTGGAAGTCCGCCGTGCTCGTCGCGCCGTCGCCGAAGAAGACGAGGACCGCCTGCGCCTCGCCGCGGAGCCTCATCGCCCATGCGATGCCGACCGCGTGAGGGATCTGCGTCCCGACCGGCGAGCTGATTGAAAGGTAGTTCCCCTTCCGGTAGACGTAATGGCAGGGCATCTGGCGGCCGTGCAGGGGATCCTCCGCATTTCCGATGAGCTGGCACAGAAGCTCCTTCAGCGGCATGCCGCGGACGAGCGCCGCGCCCGGCTCGCGGTATTGCGGTACGATCCAATCCTCCGGCTCCATCGCGATCGCCGCGCCGACGATCGCCGCTTCCTGGCCGAGCGAGGGACCGTAGAAACCAATTCGACCTTGGCGCTGCAGGGCGAGCATCCGGTTGTCGAGGATCCGTTGCAGGCTCATGCCGCGATACAAGCGGACCGCATCTTCTTCGGACAACGCGGGGTCCAGACGGGGGTCTGCCGAGCCGTCGTCACGGATTACACGGAGGGCATCGACCACGCGGTTCCTCGCACCCCCAGAGGACCGGAGCGACAAAACTACCGAGGCGGCCTTAAGCCTTCCTACCCGGGAATCTCTAAGAGGTTTGCAACGTTGTCCGCGCGGTGATGCGTGAAAATTCCGCAGCGGACTCGCGGCTACCTCGCGATTGTCCTCGCCGCGGTCCTCTTCGGCGTCTGGCCGAGCCTCTCGAAGCTCGTCGTGAACGAGGTCCACCCGTTTGTGATCTCGTTCCTGATTCAGTTCATCCCCGCGGTCGCGCTACTGCCGAGCCTTCGACGTCTCCGGATCGCGCGCTCGGACTGGAAGCTCCTCGCGTTATCCGGTTTCATCGGAGCCGTACTGGGCCCGATCGCCTACTTCTACGGCCTTGAACGGACGACCGCGTCGAACTCCGTCTTCCTGTCGAACAGCGAATCCTTGTTCACGATGCTCTTCGCGTACGCGTTCCTCGGGGAGCGCGCGACGCGGCGCGAATACGTAGCCCTCGGAGGGATTGCTGTCGGCGCGTTTATCGTGGCCACCCAACTGAGATTCGGCGACGTCCAGTTCCTTCAGTTCCTGATCGGGAACTTGATGCTCATCGGAGCCGCCGTATGTTGGGGTGTGAGCAACACCACGAGCACGGTCCTGCTCCGTCGCATCCCCATCGTGCCACTGCTCGAGATCCAACTCCTCTTCGGCGCGGCGTCGTTCGCGGTGATCCTCGGCGTGTCGGGAACCCCGATCATCGTCCCCTTGCACATCCTGCCCGTCCTCGTCTTGCTCGCCGTGAGCGCGGTCGGGGTGTTCTCGGTTCTCTTCTTCTACGCGTTTCGAACGATCGGCGCGATGCGGACCGGCGCCGTCCTGCCGACGTCCGCCCTGTGGGGCATCCTCGTCGCCCTGTCTCTGTTCCCGAACGAGACACTGAGCGCCATTCAGGTCCTCGGAGGCGCGCTCATGGTCGGAGCCTTGGCTGCGTTCTATCTTTCCCGAAAACCGTCGAAGATTGAAGCCGCGGCCGAAACCTTGAAACCCGACGCGTCGGATGGTCCGGATTCGCCGTGACGTCGCCGATCCCCGATGAGACTCCGTTCACACGCCTCGCCGAGCTGACCGCGAAACTTGAGGCCACGACGAAGCGCCTCGAGAAGCGCGCACTCCTCGCGGCGTTCCTCCTGTCCCTTCGTCGGGACGAGGTCGCCCCGGCAGTCCATCTGATCGTCGGTCGCATCTTCGCGGAATCGGATTCGCGCGCCCTGAACGTGGGATGGGCGACGCTGAAGAAGGCACTCGCGGGGACGAAGCAGGCCACGCTGGTCCCGCGGCCGCTGACGATTCTGGAAGCCACCCGCATGTTTGCTCAGATCGCGGAGGCCCGCGGGGCCGATTCGACGAGGGCCCGTCGCCGGCTCCTGGAGTCCCTGCTCGGTCGCGCCTCGGATGAGGAGCGCGACGTCCTTCTGCGGAATGTCTTCGGGGAGATGCGGATCGGTGTGAACGAGGGCGTGATGGTCGAGGGAATCGCGGACGCCGCCGGGGTCGATGCGGAGTCCGTTCGGACGGCCCACATGTTCCTCGGAGACCTCGGCCTCGTCGCGGAGATCGCGCTCTTCGAGGGACCACTCGGCCTTCGGTCCCGCGGCTTGCGTCTGCTTGCGCCGATGAAACCCATGCTCGCCGAGATGGCGGAAGACCTCGATCAAGTCCTCGCCGAACACGGCGGTGAGACCGCAGTCGAGTACAAGCTCGACGGCGCGCGAATTCAGATCCATCGGAAGGGGGACTTGATCCGCATCTTCAGCCGGAGGCTGAGCGACGTGACCGAAAGCCTGCCCGAGATTGTCGCGATCGCGAAGTCCCTCCCCGCCTCCGATTTTCTCCTGGAGGGCGAGGTCGTTGCGGTCAACGCGGACGGGAAGCCGTTGCCGTTCCAGGACCTCATGCGTCGATTCCGGCGGGTCCATGAAATCGCGGCGGCCAAGGAGGAGATCCCGCTGAAGTTGTTCTTGTTCGACCTGCTCCATCTCGATGGGCGTACGTTGATTGACGCGCCCTATCGTGCGCGGTGGGAGTCCCTCGAGCGGCTCGTGCCGTCGGAGTATCTGACGGCCCGCCGCATCGCGACGCGCAAGGAAGAGATCGAGCCGTTCCTCCAGGCCGCCCTCGTCGCGGGCCACGAGGGCCTCATGGCGAAGGCACTCGACTCGACCTATTCCGTGGGCAAGCGCGGGAAGAAGTGGTTCAAGATCAAGCCCGCGGACCTCTTGGACATGGCGATCGTCGCCGCGGAATGGGGAAGTGGCCGCCGCGAAGGATGGCTGTCGAATTATTGGCTCGCGGTGCGGGACGAGGCGACGGACGGCTTCCAGATGATCGGGAAGACATTCAAGGGCCTGACGGACGCCGAGTTCGAGACGATGACGGAACACCTCCGCGGGCTCGCGACTTCGGAAGAACGGTGGGGTTTCCATGTCCGTCCCGAGGTCGTCGTCGAGGTCGCGTACAATGAGATCCAGCGGAGTCCGCATTACCCGAGCGGGTTCGCCCTGCGCTTCGCGCGGATTGTCCGAGTCCGGTCGGACAAGGGGCCCGAGGATGTGGACACCTACGCCCGTCTCAAAGAGCTGTACGCGAAACAGTTCGAACGGAAGGGCCGTGGGCCAGGGGACATCTAAGCCCGGTTCATGATTCGGGAAAGGGGCGGGACGCTCCATTTCCGGACGATGGAAGCGAGGCTTGGTGGGGATCGTTTGGGAGACCCTGACTCTGAGGAGTCATGATCCCGTCCGCCACCGTTTCCGTCGGAGTATTCATTCCTAACCCTTCGGTTTATCCCGGTTTGGTAATTTTCCCCGTCCTAGGAGGGACGCAGGGTGCGGCTTTTCGGCGGAAGCCGGGTGTCTTCAGATTGGAATATGTTGGTCCTCGGACGATTGTCATCGACGACATGCAGTCGCGGCCCTTGGAGGAGCGCCGCGGTCACGCTCTTGCTATTGTTCGCGACGGCCATGGTGACCATGTCGGCCACAATCGGGACGGCGTCGACCACGTCCGCGAATGTTCGGAATCTCGGAGCTCTTCCCGGGAACGTATACAGCATTGCGTTCGGAATCAACAACCACGGTCAGCTTGTCGGGCTGAGCGACTCTCACGCCTTCCTATGGCAGAACGACACCATGACGGACCTCGGCGGAGGATGGGCCAATGGGATCAACAACCTGGGACAGGCCGTCGGAGGAAGCGGGACCAGGGCCGTGTTGTGGGAAGACGGGGCGGTGACCGACCTGGGCACCCTTCCGGGCGACGATTACAGCGTCGCGTACGCGATCAACGATGCAGGACAGGTGGTCGGGGCGAGCTGCGGTGGTACGTGCGAGTGGTTTCGCGCCTTCCTCTGGCAGAACGGCACGATGACGGACCTCGGAAGTCTGGGCGGGCCGTCCGACACGATCGCGTTTGGAATCAACAACGTCGGACAGATCGTCGGGAGAAGCGCCGAACACGCATTTCTCTGGGACCACGGGACCATGACGGACCTGGGGGTCCTTCCTACGGGAGGCGGAAGCGAGGCCCGCGCCATCAACGATGCCGGCCAGGTCGTCGGATCGAGCGGCAACGCCTCCGTCGGGCACCACGCCTTCCTCTGGCAGAACAGCGCGATGACCGACTTGGGAACTCTCCCGGGTGACACGGACAGCTATGCCAATGGAATCAACAGTGCGGGACAAGTCGTTGGCACGAGCGACAGAAATGCGTTCCTCTGGGACCTCGGGACGATGACGAATCTGGGCACCCTCGGCGGCTGTTGCGGCGAGGCCCACGCCATCAACGACCATGGTCAAGCCGTCGGGGAGAGCATGTTGCCCGACCAGTCCGGCCGGGCCGCTCTTTGGACGGTCTCCACCAAACCACCGCCGCCCTACCCGATTCGCGACCTCGGTGCCCCTCCCGGGGACGTCATCAGCTGGGGCACGGCGATCAATGATGCAGGCCACGTTGCCGGGCATAGCATCGGGTCCGATTCCGGGATCTGGGTGATCCGGGTCTTCCTTTGGAACAATGGGACGTTCCAGGTTCTCCCCGGTTTGGGAGGCACGGAAACCTTCGCCCTCGGCATCAACGAGGCGGACGACGTGGTCGGCTACGGTTACAACGCTTCCGGGCTGTCGCGTGCCATCCTGTGGCAGAACGGTAACCCAACGGATCTCGGCACTCTCGGTGGCACCGAAAGTGGGGCGTATGGGATCAACGACCGAGGTCAGGTCGTCGGGTGGAGCTACAACGCGACGGGCCAGCAACACGCGTTCCTCTGGGACCAAGGCAACATGACGGACCTCGGGACCCTCCCCGGCGGATCGTTCAGCACGGCGAATGCGATCAATGAAGCTGGCCAGGTCGTCGGGGCCGGCGATGTCGCGTCGGGCGTTGTGCACGCCTTCCTCTGGCAGAGCGGCACGATGACCGACCTGGGCCCGGGATCGGCCAATGGGATCAATGACGTCGGTCAAGTCGTTGGAACGAGCGGTTCACATGCGGCCCTCTGGGAAAACGGAGGGATGGTGGATCTCGGCTGGGGAAGTGCCAGCTCGATCAACCACGCCGGCCAAATTGTCGGATATAGCGTGGGCAGCGGAGAGATCCACGGGTTCCTCTGGTATCATGGGAACGCAACAGACCTCGGGACTTCGCCCAACGACACCTCCAGCCAGGCCGTCGGGATCAACCGAGATGGTCACGCGGTCGGGTTCAGCGGGGATCAGGCTCATGCGGTCCTCTGGACGCTCCCGCGCATTACGCCGCCATCCCCTCCACGATTCCCCATGCGAAATCTCGGTTTCCTGCCGGCCTACAACTTCTCAAGCATCGCCTACGGAGTGAACGACGTCGGGCAGGTCGTGGGGACGAGCTTGGGGGCGAATGGGGTGGGAGGTCACGCCTTCCTCTGGGACAACGGGACGATGACCGACCTTGGCACCTTGGGGGGTACGCAAAGCGTTGCGAACGCGATCAACAACGCCGGCCAAGTGGTCGGCTGGAGCACAAACGCTTCGGGGGCGATGCACGCCTTCCTCTGGGAGAACGGTGCCATGACAGACCTGGGTACGCTCGCGGGCGACAGCAGCGAGGCGCATGCGATCAACGGGGCTGGTCAGGTCGTCGGGTTTAGCAGCACGTCTCCGGGATGGGACCATGCGTTCCTCTGGGATAACGGCACCATGATCGACCTCGGGACGCTCGGGGGCGGCCCGTACTATGACTACAGCAGCGCGTATGGCATCAACGATGCGGGCCAAGTCGTCGGCTGGACGGTCAACGCCACGGAAAACACCCGTGCGTTCCTCTGGGACAACGGCACGATGACGGACCTCGGCCCGTCCGGTGCGTACGCAATCAACATCGCGGGCGAAATTGTTGGAGACTTCGGTCCCAACGCCTCCCTGTGGATCAACGGCGCGGTGACGGACCTTGGGACGCTCGGGGGACTCTCCAGCGGCGCTTTCGGCATCAATCAGGGGGGCCAAATCGTCGGCGGAAGCGACACCGCCTCCGGAAGCCGCGCGTTCCTTTGGGAAAACGGCACGATGACGGACCTCGGCGTGTTGGCGGCAGATGCCGGAAGTTGGTCGTACGGGGTGAACAACGTCGGCCAGGCTGTCGGGACTAGCTGGGCCCCCTATGGGGCCTCCACTGCCTTCCACGCGGTTATCTGGACGATCCCGCGACCGACGCTTCATGATGTTGCCGTCAGGTCGGCGTCCGCGAGTATGGCCTCCGCGGATGTCGGCGTCTCGATCACAATCACCGCGACGGTGGTCAATCGCGGGACACAGCCCGAGTCGTTCGATGTGTCGGCCTACGCGGGTTCCCTGCTCGTCGGGACGAAGGCGGTCACGGACCTCGCTGTAGGCTCTTCCCAGGACCTTTCCTTTTCGTGGGACACGTCGAGTGCGGCTCCGGGCTCCGATTCGATTCGCGTTGAAATCCCTCCCATCCCCTACGAAACGGATGTTTCGAACAATGTGGCCTCAGGTGGGATTGTTCGACTCGCAGCACCTGTGACGGCCCAAGCCTCTGGAACTCCGTCCGCCACCGACGTCGGGCGACCCATTTCCTTCTCCTGTGATCCGACCGATGGGACTCCCCCGTACCAGTTTTTCTGGGACTTTGGCGATGGGTCGCACGGGCCCGACTCGACCGCGTCTCATGCATTCACGGTGTCCGGGACCAAGAACGTGACTTGCACGATCACGGATTCCGGGGGCAAAGAATGGACAACGCCAATCACCGTCCTGGTGAATCCCGTCCCGACGGTCACCGTTTCCGCGGACCACGCGGCCGCGGGCCCTGGGGCCGTCCTGACATTTTCGGCCCATGTTACAGGGGGCACGGGCAGTTTCCATTATGTCTGGGATTTCGGCGACGAGACCGCGGGGACAGGGGCGACCGTGACCCATTCGTATGCCAACCCGGGCGAGCATCGGGCATCCGTGATCGTCACCGATACCGTCGGCGGAACCGGCGAGGGGTCGGCCACCCTGATGGTTTCCGCCTTCACGGTCACGGCCGAGACATCCGCGAACCAGGCCGTCACGGGAGATATGATTTCGTTCACCGCGAGCGCGACCGGCGCGGCGGGCGGTCCCTATACGTACACGTGGGACTTCGGCGACGGCACGACGGAGGCTGGCGCGACCGCGACCCACTCCTATGCGACCGCAGGAACCTTTGCTCCGACAGTCACCGTCACGGATTCGTCGGGATTCTCTCAGGAAAAAAGCCTCTCGCCAATCACAGTGGAAGGTCCGCCGCCGTCCACCTCCGCATCGCCGAGCCCGCCTTGGCCCATCGCAGGGGGACTGGCCGCCATCGCGATTGTGGCGGTCCTCGCTTGGGCTGCTCTGCGTCGGAAGCGACCGTTGAGATAGGAGCCGAGCCCGCTGGAAGCTCGGCGGGAGATGTTCGAGACGCGGCCAGGCCGAAGGCTGATCCGAAGGCTCGCGACTGGCCAAGAGGTCGCCTGGGCACTTTCACCTACCTCCATGGGAAATCGCTTTCACCCTGTCAAAGTATACCTCTACTTAGAGGTATGAAAATGGAAATCGGATGCGGTGCCCGCGTTCGTGACTTCGACGGACGGCGGTACTTCTACTTCTGGCATTACGAACGCGACAACGGTCGATCCGTTCGAAAAGAGGACTACGTCGGTCGCGCGGATTCCGAGAGGGGCCGGTCGGAACTGCTCCGCCGCATGGCCATGTACCACAGGAAGGCAGAGCAGGAGTTTGCGCGCCGGCGAGCCCGAATCGAGAGTCTGATCTCGACGGGGTATACCTCCACTTAGAGGTACGTCGTCCCGCTCATTCCACCTCGCCGATGGCGGCGGTCTCTCGCGTCCGGTTGCCTTGTCCCATGGCGGTCAGGTAGATGCCGGCGAGGGCGAGCGCGCCGCCAATCCCAACCGCGATCCCCGGCACTTGGCTGAGGAGGACCCAAGCTAGCAGGCTCGATCCGATCGGTTCGCCAACCAGGCTGAGGCTCACGACCGGGGCGGGGATCCATCGCAGGCTCCAGTTGTATAGCGTGTGGCCTCCGATCTGCGGGATCAGGGCCATGGCGAGGAATAGGATCATCTCCCTCGAGACGTCCCCGACCGGCACGAGGCTCTCTCGAAGGACGAGTGCGTACAGGAACAGCACGCCGGTCGCCGTCACGTAGACGACGAAGGCGTATGCGACTAGTGGGATCCGCTGGCGCAGGCGGCGGCCCGCAAGGAAATAGAAGCCCGCGGCGACCCCGCCGAGGAACGCAAGCAGGTCGCCCACGAGGCTCGCGCTCCGGGCGCTGGAGTCCGCGAAGGCGATCACGACCACGCCGCTGAAGCCGAGGCCGATCCCGAGGGCCATCCAGGCGTTCAACCGCTCCTTCAGGACGAAGTGGGAGAGCAGTCCCACCATGAGCGGATGCGATGTGACCAGGATCACGGACGACGCGACGCTCACACTGACTCCCTCCAGTTTCAGGGAGCCGATCCACAAGGTGAAATGGGTCGCGAGGATCGCGCCAACGCCCATCATGCCCAATACCTCTTTCCGCGAAAGCGCCAGAACGGAGGCGCGGTTCGCCAGGACGAACGGCACGAGGATCAGGGACGCGAGGGCGAGCCGGTAGAGCGCGATCGTGATGAAGGGCGACGTCGACCAGGAGATGAAGATGGCCGAGAACGACACGGATACGACCGCGAGGGCGATCGCGGCATAGGGGCGGCCAGCCACGAGGCCCGGACGAGCGCGCGTCTATGTAACGCCTGCGGCACGACTTCACGTCACGGCGGCGGGGGCGTTTGCGGCGGCTGCTGGGGCGGCCCGCGGGCCCGCCGGCGCCGCATCGTGACGATGACCGCGATCGCGATCACGGCGACAATCGCGATGCCGATGCCAATGAGGAGGAGCCCCAGGGTGCTGGACTGGTACCGGTACGACGTGAGCTGCTGGTCCGAGACCCGGTTCCCGTTGGCGTCGTACGATTCCCGCCGGACGTGGTTCCCGGCACCCTCGGAATAGTGGTCTCGATTGTGAGGCCCACCGGAGCTCGACGGTGATTGGATGACGGCCACGCTAAAAGAACCCGCGGCGACGGTGGTGGTGTTCTCCGCAATCACGGTCGCGGTGTACGTGAGCGGGAAGGTGAACCCGCTGCTGACGACCCGGATGGTCGTACTCAGCGACCACTGGGCGTTCACGTTGAGCGGGAAGACGGCGTCGACGAGGGGCGGGTCGAAGTCCACCAGGACGTCGGACCCTAGGACTGTGAAGTGGGCCCTCACCGTGGCCAGAGTCGAGTCCTGAATCCAGCTGTTTGTGACGACCGTTGTGCTCGAGGACGTCGTAGTCGTGGTCACGTTCCACACGCTGTATGTCCCGGAGGTGAGGGTAAGCGTGCTCTTTTCATGCACGTCCAGACGGATTGTTGACGTTGTGCTCCCCTGCGTGCGTGTGTAGACCCAAAAATCCCCTTGCGTCCACGAGGGATGGTTCTGGGTTGCCGCCACCGGCGGGGAGACGATCAGGATGGACGCGAAGGCCACGGCCAAGGCGATTGCGGCGCTCAGCGACCTGAGATAGCGCATCGGTGGGCCCGACCGGCGCATGGCAGCAAGCCCGATATGAGTCTGTCGGATACTACGTAACGCATTCTTTAGGTCCGCACGGATATTCCGCGCCCGACGGGTGGTTCGATGCGCGTGGACGAGGTGCGAAAGATCGCTGTGATTGGGGCGGGGACGATGGGCGCCGGGATCGCGCAGGCGTGCGCCGCCGCGGGTTTCCAGGTCTCGATGAGGGACATCGAGCAGCGCTTCGTGGACGGCGGTTTCCGACGGATCCGAGAGCCACTCGCAAAGCGCGTCGAGAAAGGGAAGATGACGTCGGCGGAGGTGGACGGCATCCTCTCGAAGATCCGAGGGGTCGTCGACCTGAAGGAAGCGGTGGCAGGCGCCCAGGTCGTGATCGAGGCCGTCTTCGAGAAGATGGAGATCAAACGGGAGCTCTATGCGGAGCTGGATCGGCTCTGCCCGCCCGAGGTCGTCTTCGCATCGAACACGTCGTCCTTGAGCATCACTGAAATGGCGAACGCGACGAAGCGCGCCGACCGCATGGTCGGCATGCATTTCTTCAACCCCGCACCGGTGATGAAACTCGTCGAAGTGATTCGTGGCTCGGAGACGAGCGATGCAACGGCGGCCCTGATCAAGGATCTGTGCACGAAGCTCGGCAAGGACGCCGTCGAGGTGAAGGAGTCTCCGGGCTTCGTCGTGAATCGGCTCCTCGTGCCGATGATGAACGAGGCGTTCAATTTGCTCCAGGAGGGCGTCGCGAGCGCGGAGGACATCGACAAGGCGATGAAGCTCGGGACGAACATGCCGATGGGGCCCCTCGAACTCGCGGACTACACGGGTCTGGACATCGGCCTCGACGTGATGGAGGTCCTCTTCCGAGAGACGGGAGATCCGAAGTTCCGGCCCTCTACCCTCCTCCGAAAGTACGTGCGCGCCGGTCGGCTCGGGCGAAAGGCGGGCCGGGGCGTGTACGAGTACACGAAGGCCTGAGCCCTCACGGAGGCGATCCGGGCGGCTCAGGTCCGCTCGGTGGTTGCTGCGGCGGAGCCCATCCGGGAGGCGGCGCTCCCACGCGCGGTCTGCGTCGACGGACGACGACGACCCCGACCACCGCGGCGACGATGAGGACCAGCAGGAGGAGCCAGATCCAGACGGGCAGGCCGACGAAGATCGTCGTGAAGAAGGTTCCCGCCTGGTAGTTGTAGCTAGTCATATTATAGCTGCCTGAGGGCCCGCCTCCGGTCCCGTTGTAGCCTTCGGTGCGGACGGAGTTCCCCGCCTGGGGCGACCAGTAATTGATGTTGTAGGCAGCGGACCCAGTCATCGTCTCCTTGACGGGGGTCGTCGTGAACGTCCCGGCAGGGACCGTGATCGTCTGGTCCGCCATCACGGAGAAGGTGGTCGACAACCGCTGGTAGAGGGACGTCGTGTTCCCACTGATCACCTCCTTGATCGTGATGTCGGTGGGAGAGGTCCATGAATCCCCCGTGGTCAAGGGCCAATGGATTGATTGCGGCGGATTTCCCCAGATCGTGACTTCGATGGTGCCCGTGACGTTCAACGTGATCGAGATCTTGGCGATCGCCAGGCTATCGACCGTGTACCAGAGATCCCCTCGATACGTGACCGATGCGCCGCCAAAGTCGTAGCTGACGCTCCCCTTGACTCGGTAGCTCGGATACGTGGTGCCATTCAGCGTGACGGAATCGGTGCCGACGACGTCGAGCCGGAGCACTCCAGTGTACGAGGTCCCAAGGGCCGCAGCGTGATACGAGTACACCCAGAAATCTCCGGCGGCCCAGCTGGGGCGGTTCGTGGCCGCGCGCGCCGGCTGAGCAAGGAACGCAAAAGCGACGACCATGAGGACAGCGACGCTCGCGACGAGCACTCTTCTGGACAAGCGCATCCCGGCCACCACCACCGCGAAAGGCGGAATCGGGTATGAGCCTGCCGGTCCCGCGGACGAGGAATGTTCATCCTCGCCTCTCGCGTTCGCGGTCCGGAGGATTCCATGCCCGGCTTCGTCCGCGTGGAGATGGAGGACCGCCTTGCGATCGTTACGATCAACCGGCCCGATGCGCTGAACGCGCTGAATTCCGCCGTGCTGCGGGAGTTGTCCATGACGATCGAGCACCTGTCCATGGCGGCGGACATCGGGGCGATCATCTTGACGGGGGCGGGGGACCGCGCGTTCGTCGCGGGGGCCGACATCAAGGAGATGGTCGGCCTGACCGCGCTCGAGATGCGATCCTTCTCCGACGCCGGTCGGCGGCTCGGAGACGCGATGGCCGCGTGCAACAAACCGATCCTGGCAGCGATCAACGGATACGCCCTCGGAGGCGGCTGCGAACTCGCCCTCGCATGCGACATCCGGATCGCGTCGGACCGCGCGAAGCTCGGCCAGCCGGAGGTGAACATCGGGATCATCCCGGGGTTCGGCGGGAGCCAGCGGTTGCCGCGCCTCGTGGGCCTCGGCTGGGCCTCGGAGATGGTCTACACCGGGGATGCGATCGACGCGGCGACCGCCGAACGGATCGGCCTGGTGAACCGCGTCGTGCCGGCCGACCGCCTCCTGGAGGAGACGAAGGCCTTGGCCCACAAGATCCTCGAGAAGAGCCCCGCCGCCATCGCCCTCGCGAAGGCCTGCCTCCGTTCCGCGCTGGAGATGCCCCTCGCGGCGGGGCTCGACTTCGAGACCGCGGCCTTCGGGGTCGTCGGCTCGACGCACGACAAGGAAGAGGGCATGCGCGCCTTCATCGAGAAACGGAAACCGACCTGGACGGGCGCCTGATCAATACGATTCGAATTCCTCTTGCAGGTCGATTACGACCTGTTCGAGGACCTCCTCGAACGAGGAGCTGCGGTATTCGCGCATCCCGCCGAGCTCGCTCTGGATGCGGGCGATGAAGTTGTTGGAGCTTTTCAGGAATTCCACGTTCACCAGGGATTCTTCCATCCTCGCTTGCTCCGGGAGACCGATGCGGGCGCACTCTCAATCGGGCGTATCCGAGGTTCGTATTTAATAGTTGCCCGCAGAGTGTTCG
>Ga0209806_1000224_pt1 | contig 36679 bp, 27 predicted proteins | sample GraSoiAngelo_152_FD_186166 | JGI IMG/M metagenome (GOLD analysis project Ga0209806, IMG submission 186166) | Grasslands soil microbial communities from the Angelo Coastal Reserve, California, USA - 14_1009_12_30cm (SPAdes) (version 2) | ecosystem: Environmental > Terrestrial > Soil > Grasslands ... | reverse complement strand
AGGGCACCTCTGGGTCGAACCGATGCCACTGTTCGCGGAGAAAGCCATTGCCGTGGGGCACGCTCAAGCTGCTCTGGGACCCGACAGTATATGCCGTAGCGTCCCGGTGCGGGAATTATCTCTCGAGGGCCCTCGCTGGGCGTTTGCGTTGGAAGTGGCGCGCGTTGCTAGAGGAGCGCCCCTCGAAGATGACGGGCGCGAGGTGCGAGTCGGAGGGCAACGCATCCCTGCGGTGCAGACGTCTTCTCACGCCGCGATTGCCGGCGCCGAGTTCGAATCGCCGCGTTTGCTGCTGATTGATTACCGCGGCCAAACAGCTCCCGGCGAGACGTCGCCAGCATTCTCCGCGGTCTCCGTCGTGGACCTACTGGAAGGAAAGACAGGCGGGCAACTACAAAGGAAAGCGGTGTTGATTGGATTCGGCTCCGCGGAAATAGGGGACCGCATCCCAACTCCAGTCAGTGGCAGACTGCCGATGCCCGGGGTGGAAATCCATGCCAATCTGGTCGATGCCATCCTTGCCGGAAGGAGCTTGCGCCCTCTGAATGGATGGCTAAGTCTTTTGCTTCTATGTATGTTCAGTTCCAGTTTCACCTTCGTGGTGCTGCGCTGGCCGGTCTGGAAGGGGTTGATCGCGCTCGCGGTATTACTCGCAAGTGGTCTCGTAGCGAGCTACTTGGCTTTTGCTTGGATGCATCTGCTGATCGGACTGGGACCACTTTTGTGTGCAGGTCTGCTGGCCGGCCCGTTGGCGCAGTTGCAGAACCTCGTCGTGGTGGACCAAGGCCTTACGCAGGGCCTTCGGCAACTACAACTGACGCTGAAGACGCCCGGCTCGGAAACAAGAGAAAGTCTGGCGGTGGCCTTGCGCGCAGAAGCGAAATCCGCGGAGGGAGACTTGCATTGGAAGGTGCATCTGCTTCGGCACCTGCAAGCGGAGCTGAGTTCGCTGTATGCGTTTGATGAAACCCTTCTGCAAGCGATGCAAGAGGGCTTGGCCGTCTTCGCATCCGATGGGCGGCTCATATTTCACAATCCACAGTGGCAAAGCTTCTGCGAAAAGCAAGGGTGGGGAGCGGACTCAAGTCTCGACAATTTCGTCGCAGGTCTCCGCGAGGCACCGTGGGGCGATATCCGCAAGTCACTGGTCACTCCTGGTGTGTGGCTCGATGCCGAGGTGAACCTAGGTCAGGGACTCTGGCAGTTGCGGGCTGTGAAACTCAAATCCACGTCGGCTGCTGACCCATCGGAAGTAGTCATGGTGGTCGCGACTGACCAGACGGTCAGGTTGGAACGAGATCGTGCGCGCGCGGAAGCGCTTGGCTTCGTTACTCACGAACTTCGTACCCCGCTCGTCTCGATACAAGGCTTCGCGGAGTATCTGCTCCGGTATTCGAAGGAACGCGCCAGCAGTGAAGCGGCCGCCACTATTTTCCAGGAGTCAGGCCGGATGGTAGCAATGATCAATACATATCTCGATGTGCTGCGGCTTGAGGCGGGGGCGCGCTCCATGCGCAAAGAGACCTTCCAGATCGGCTGCACGATAGAGCAAGTGGCACGGGTCGTTCAGCCTATCGCCCAGGCTTCTGAAATCAAGGTCCGAACTGAATTTGCTCGTTATTTACCGGCACTTCACGGCGATCCTCACTTGATCGAGGGCGCTTTACTGAATCTGGTAAGTAACGCCATCAAATTCAGTGCACGCGGAAGCGAAGTGATGCTACGAGCCCAGATTGACGGAAACGGTGTCATACTGGAGGTGTGGAATCCGGGTCCCGTGATTCCGCCGCAAGAACTGGTTCATCTTTTCGAACCTTTCTACCGCGGAAGTGAGCAGGAAAACACGGCACGCGGATGGGGACTCGGGTTGGCCTTTGTCAAACGGATCGCCGAACAACATGGAGGAAAAGTTGAGGCCCGCAGCGATGCTAGTGTAGGCACATCTTTTCTTATTCGTCTGCCGGCAACTCGAGAGTTTTACAGTGAGGTACTTCAATGAGACCTGTGGCAATTCGTTGCATCCTATTTTGCCCTTTGATCTCCTGGTTGACTATCGCTATGGCCGTGGCCCAAGAGCAACAGCCGAGGATGCCTGCCGCTGCTGCGATAGCTGGAGCCACGATTGCCGCGTGGAGGGGTAATGTTCGTCTGAGCCTTCCGGACCAGTCGCCTACTAATCCGTCGCGTGGAGAGCAGCTTCCTCCAGGCACAATTCTTGACACAGGCAACGGCAGATTACTTCTTCGCCTGAGCGACGGCAGTGAGGTGATGCTCAGGGCGCACACAAGATTGCGGGTGCAAGAACCTTCTTTGACTGATCCGAGTTACTTCCAATTGCTTCTCGGACGAATCCGTGCGCTCATCTACAAGCGGACAGGTGGCACCGTGCCGTTCGAACTCGGAACCCCCAGTGCCGTGATTGCCGTTCGCGGGACCCAGTTCGAAGTGGAAGTCAATGCGCACAACGTCACGGAAGTGGACGTGGTGGACGGACTTGTCGAGGTCTACGGACGGAACGCTACTGGAGGATCAGTTCTCCTGGAGCCTGGATTTTCTACCCGTGTTGGAATGGACTCTGGTCCAGAACTGCCGGAACCGACCAATGAAATGCGTCCCGAAGTGGAGAGGCCTGAACCCGGAGAAAACGAACTAAGTGGAAAGTCTGAGTTAGAGGGTGAATTCGAACGGGCAGAAGTAGAACTAGAAGTCAAGATAAGAGAATCAGCAGAAAAATGGGAAAGGATCGAGGCGCGCGAGATCTCTGAGCAGCCTGGGGTAGCAGGAGAGACCGACACCAAGCCCTCCAGGCCTGGTTCGGAACCATACTAAATTCTGGTGGTTCGATTGGCGCATTTTTCGCCCCCAGGTCCCCGCTCCACGGGGCGAAACCGGACTGCTCGTCCAAATGCCCCGCGTCAAACTGCAGCTCTTTTGCGCCTTCGCACTGGAATTCCAGACCGGGAAGCGAGTTTGTACCCACCCAAGTGTGTGTCGAACGCACTCACATCCAAGGCCCTTGGCAACATCTAAATAATTCACAATAAAGCACTTATTATATTTTTGGTTTGGTGCACTCATTGCACTAGTTGACCGGATGGTTGAGCTAGGCATGCGCAATATCGCTGGGCACACTATGACGGCACGCAAGATGATCCTTCTTGCTTTGGCGGTCCTCGTACCTTGCGGCCTTTTGATTGTCGTAGTGAGGTGTGTTCTCAGATCAACTTGCGAGAGAGGTTTCTGAAAGGAGCGCCTACCATGAAAAATTTGGCACTTATTACCCGCGATCTCTATTACTTCTACGAAAAAAACACTGGCGTGTCCCATTTTCAAGTGGAGGCTACTCCGGACGGGCGGTTTCCCGTGGACCAGGCCGCCGGTCTGCTGGCGATCCACTGCATGGTCCTCGGCCATTCCCCGAGCGATTACGTGGTAATGGTATCAGCCAAAAACGACGGTTTGAGAGGGCTGACCGAGAAAGCGGGAAAGCTTCTCCAGGCCGGACATTGTGTCAGCGGTCAACTCAAGCTCACTCGCCGGGAAGAAGAAGTGCTAGCCGGTATCATGCGGAGCCTCACCAATAAAGAGATCGCCGCCTCTCTGAATCTTTCTGAACGCACAGTAAAGTTCCATGTCTCATCGCTGTTCGCCAAGTTTCGCGTACGCGGGCGCATGGAGCTGGCGCGCGAAGCCGCTCGACACATCGCCGGATCGATGTCCAGGCCCTTGCCGATCGCGACCCGAAAGACCCGCTCCTACGCCCCGATTCCTCAGAGTTACAGCAACCCGGCCCGCAGCGCAGGCGTGGTTCCGCTGGCCAAGCGGCAAATGATGGCGTAATTCCAATTGCAGTATCAGGAGTACAGAACATTGAAAACAGATGAGCCGTGATCGCCTGCAACACCTGGCGCAAAATACTGAGGTGCTTTGATTCCGCCTGAAGCTGTTTCAATTGGCAAGCCGGGAATGGAGACCGGCGCTCCAGGGCGCCCGGGGTTCGCGTCGAGGGTTTGCTGCCGAATCATCAAACGTTAGAGAGGGATCCTGTGTCATCACGTTGACGTCCAGCACGTCCGTAGAAACCCTGACCTCTTCCTTTGCGGTGGCAAGTTTCAGTTGTGGGTTGGCCGTCAAGGGTTCGCCATCGCGGACAATGAGCGGCTGATTCACGGCGGTCAAAGCCGGCCACAACTACCTTTAACGAATATTTGCCTGGAAGGACTTCAGCTGAACGACTCGACGATTTCCAATGAATCGCCGTCCTGTGCAGTTTTCAACAGAATTTTAGGCAAGGTCTTTGTAACGTGTGCGCCCTTTAGAGATGCAAGAGCAAAGGTCCCGGAAAAATTAGGAGCTTTCTGCAGTGCGGAAGTTGTGGCGACGAACAGTGGGCAACCGATTGCTCAACCGTTTTCCTCATTACCGCCCCTTTGCTTCACCGCGAAGTTACCACAGGTCACTACGTTCGCCATGTCGCGAAACCGAACATCAAGTCCACTGTCCGCTTTCCCGCTGGATTCTTTTTCGACGATTGCGGCACTAGTGGGCGGCATGCTGCCGGGCGAAAAATCTCAGACCATTCCCACCTTGTATCAATGCGGCTTAAATGTCTTCCCGGTCTCAAGCAGCGTCTTCAGGCGGGAAAGAATACGTGGCCATCCATCGGCGCAGGCAGCATAGGTGGGGTCATCCTCGGCCCACTCGTCATGCGTCACTGTTACTTTGGTGGCTTCGGTCTCGGGCACCAGTTCGATAGTTGCGCGTGACGCCTTATCATTTTGGCCCATTGCGAAGGTGTATTGAAAGACTTTTGGCGGCTCAAACCGCAGGACCTTCCCTCGGACGTAGGTCACCGGCTTGCCATCGGGTCCCGCGCCCACCCATGCGAGCAAGCCACCAGGCTTAAAGTCCGCTTGAAGCTCAGCGCCCGAGAAGATGATGCGGTTCGACTCGCGCGACACAAAGCCTTCCCACACCTTCTCCGGCGTGGCGGCAATGTAGAAGATATATTTCAGTTGCGCTTGATGGGCCATGATTGCTCCTGACTCTCCCGCGCCATCTTATATCCACAGGCAAAAACCCAACAAGGCAGTAGTGCCATCGGTTCTGCCTGATTGCTCGTATTACCTGAGATTTTATAACCCTTTGTCCGATTACAGCTGCGTTTACCAGTGCACTGACAGTCTGGTGGTTAGGATGGGTGTATCTTGCAGCGAGGAGGTTGCAATGCGGCGAACATATTTTTTCATTGTTGTGCTCTTCGGAATGGCAACGGCTACCTTTGCCCAGACGACTTCGTCAGACTCACAAACACTACAAGCGTTGCTGACCGAGATCCGACAACTTCGTCAGGACTTACAAGTTTCACTGACCAGAATCCAAAGCGCCCAAATTCTGCTATCTCGCCTGCAAATTCAGCAAGTGTCCGTTTCGCGTGCGTCGCAACACTTGGATGACGCACGCTCCAAACTCGCGGAAGTTCAGGTCGTCATTAGGAGTGAAGCGGCCGAAATCAAACATTACGAGGACAGTGGAGACCACGCAGCGCAGGTCGAAGATGCGCTTAACCGCGCCAAGGCCGACCTCGAAGCCTCAACGATTCTTGCGCAGCAACGCCAGTCCACAGAAACGGATGCAGAACAGCAGATGCGAACGGAGCAGGACAAACTCGACATGCTCGAATCACGATTGGACGAACTCGTGGGAAAAATAGGGAGCCCGAGCGCGCAACCGGCACGCGTTCCACGCTGATTCGGTGAATTAGGCCCCAAAAGATTACGCTTTTGCCGCTGGGCCTGGTGAATCGCGAAACTGGACAAGTCCCCGGTCCGCTTTCCCGCTGGAGCGCCGACCTACTGGCGTTCCTGAAAGGTGCAGCGACCACAGCGGCGGCGTAGTTGCAGGAACACATCGTCTTAACATTCCAGCCACACAAGTGTCATGGCGGTCCCGAGTCGCGGTAGGAAGCGATCTGTGTCCCTTCCTGCCGCAGCACCACCAAAAACCGGCGCACTGCTCCAAATCCTTCTTAAAGAGGTACGAAATGGATGAAGCCTCAGAAAGTCGACCCAGCGCCGACTTGTGGGACTATTTGGCGGCCGAGCGAACCTTTCTCGCCGGGGTCCGCACCGGTCGCTATTGTCGGGGAAGAAGTCAACAGTCGTTACTACGAGTGCGCTGGGTTGCGCTGCAGAGGCTAGGAACAGCCTCAGCAGAAAATGTAAAAGGTGACGAAGGGCAAACTCGAAGTAACTCTGGATGGTGAAGCCCAAGCCGCTGATTCCGGACGTCCCAGCCTAGATACGTGTCGCTTTCTGTGAAACAATGCACTTCTCGCCAGGAGGACACTTTGTTTGGAAGAGTTCTTGTTCTTGCCGCCACGTTACTCGCTGCCCCTGCGGCTTTCGGCCACACCTATCCATCGCTGCCACAGAGTTTTCATGCCACGACGATTCACAGTCCGGAAGGTGCGGAGATCTTCGTGCGTTCCGGGGGAAGTGGACCTGTAGTTGTGCTGCTGCACGGATACGCGGAGAACAGTGATTCCTGGGCACCGCTGGCGGCGGATCTGATGAAAGACCACACAGTCGTGGTTCCCGACCTTAGGGGCATCGGACGCTCGTCGAAACCAGAAACCGGTTATGACAAGAAAACCGAGGCCAAGGATATCCGGGCAGTTGTGACCGGGTTGGGGTATGACCGCACTTTCGTGGTTGCCCATGATATCGGGAACATGGTGGCCTATGCCTACGCAGCCATGTATCCAGATAAGGCAGAACGTCTGGTGGTAATGGACGCTCCGATTCCTGGGATTGAACCGTGGAGCGAGATCCTGCAAAGTCCTGGTGTCTGGCACTTCAACTTTCATGGGCCGGACGCGGAGAAACTGGTGGCAGGTAGGGAGCGCATCTATTTCGACCGCATATGGAATGACTTTACAGGCGATCCAGGCAAGCCTGACGACGCCACCAGAAATTTCTTTGCTGCCACTTACGCCCAACCAGGTGGAATGCGGGCCGGGTTCGCTCAGTTCACCGCTTTCTCGCAAGATGCGAAGGACAACAAGGTCTTTGAACAAACGAAGCTGACTATGCCTGTGATGGCGGTAGGTGGAGAGAAGTCCTTCGGTCCCATGCAGGCTGTGATCATGCGTCATGTAGCGATCAACGTGCAGGAAGAGGTCGTCGCAGGCTCGGGACATTGGCTGATGGAAGAACGACCGGCTTACACAGTGGCGTTGATTCGTAAGTTTCTTGATGGTCCGCCGGTTGCTCATAACGTTGCAAGCACTGCTGACGGAGATGTAAACGAAGAACGACTTGCTCCCACAGAATACAAGTTCCCACAGGTAGGCAATCCGGGTACCGGAAGCTCAGGCGTCGGCGGAATCCAGACCGTTGTTCTGAAGGGCAATCCGGACCAAGCAGGCGTATACACCATCATGCTTCGCGTGCCGGCGCATACACGCATCGCTGCGCACTCCCATCGTGACGACAGGGTTGCGACGGTAATCTCCGGCATATGGCATATCGGGTACGGCGATAAGTTTGACGAGGCCAAACTAAAAGCCCTGCCACCAGGCAGTTTCTATACAGAACCGCCATGTCGGAATCACTTCGCAGAGACTGGTGACGAACCTGTTGTCGTTCAAATCACCGGGTTCGGTCCGTCTTCCACCGAGTACGTGGATGTCACGCAGGATCCTCGTAAGCTAAGCAAGTCAAATTGAATCAGCGACAACACGCGAACTAGAAAAGGTCGGTTGGTCTCAAGATTCGCACTGACGAACTTCCAGATTCATTAGTACCGCGTAACCGGACATCAACTGGACTCTAGTACCCACTCTTCCGCTAGGCCGGTTGCGCGGTTACCAACCCAATTGGCGCATCCGCTCCAGGATGAGTCCGCTGTAGCGATTCATGCGATCGGGCCGTCGCTTCAGAGGCAACGGCAGAATTGCGGCGAGACGGGCCGACTGGTCCCGGTCGATATTCCGCGCCGATGTTCGGTAGCAGTAACGGCACGCCGCCTCCGCGCCATAAACACCGGGGCCCCATTCGGCCACGTTGAGGTAGAGCTCCAGAATGCGCCGCTTGCCGAGGACCAATTCGGCAACCGGGACAAGCGTGAACTCGGCGCCCTTGCGGAGGATCGAGCGTCCCGTCCCGAAGAACAGGTTTTTTACGAGTTGCTGGGTAAGGGTGGACCCTCCGCGAATGCGCCGGCCTTCCATATCGTCTTCCGCTGCGATTTGGATCGCGTGCCAATCGAATCCATGATGCTGGTAAAAGCGCGCGTCTTCCGCGGCGATGACCGCGTGCTGGAAATCGGGCGAGATTTGGATCAGCGGGACGAATTCGTACCGTTCGTGATACGGCGTGTGGTGAATCCACGCCTGCAAGCGGCGTTCCAAGTGCACCGCGGTGGTCGGTGGGTCGATCCACCGGGCAGCCACGAGGAGCAGCGCAGCAAGCGACCAAAGAAGCGCCACTCCGATGAGAAAGCATCGAACGAAGGATCGGAGAGAGCCTTTCCTATGCGGAGTCTTGGGGGTTGTGTCTGGATTTTCAGTCACACTTCAGAATAATCGTTTGGGCTGAATTGACAATAGCGCTAGATTGGTCGGTTACCGGACATCTCTATGCTTTTCGGGGCCGATCCACCTGATTTCCGATTAGCGCTGCCGGCGCAACCGGTCGATGCAACGCCATCTAATCAGTTGATCCGACAGTACTTCCCCTGGAGAACCGATCTGTTTGGCTGTAATCGGTCAAAACCTAGCCAGGGTAGCGTTCCGGCTGATCTAACCTTGCGAGCGATTTTGGCTTTTGTTTTCAATGCAAGGTGGGTTCGAGCTGAGTGTTGCGTCGACCCATTGAGACCACGGCGTTTATCAGACTTGAGCGTTCTTGACCAGTTTCAATGAATTCGTCGAAAAAATCGCGAGGGTCTTTACTTGGTGCAATACTGGTTCAGAAATCCGAAAACGTCTTCGGCCCAGACGTCGGATCCAAAGTAGCCAAAGCTGTGGCCGTCCCGAGGAGAGTCGCCGTAGGAAGGATAAATCTTCAGTTTGTACGTCTTGCCCACTTTGTTCATCTCTGCTGAGAGTGTGTTGCTCGGCGACAGGTCAAAGTCGTTAGCGGCTTGAAAAAAGAAGATTGGCGCTTTTGCATTTCGCACTGCGCGAGTCATGAGCGACTGTAACTCAGGTGCCTGAGCCCAACTCTGGGCTCCCCCCGCTGAATCGATCCCCGCACAATATCCTCCTCGTTCTACTCCCAGCACAGTTTCAATGCCACCAAACGAGTTTCCCGCCACTGCGATGCGATTCGGTTGCACGAAGTTCTGTTTTCGCAACCACGATAGGGCTGCTAACTGATCGTCCAGATGATCCGTCTCCAATAATCGCACCATCGTTGCGGCAGCCGCAGAGACGCCTCCGGCTTTCTCGGCAGCCGCGATCTGATCGCCAATATACGGACCTGCGGAGGCACTCAATCCCTGCCCCCGCCGGTAAGGTCCAAGGAATACCCATCCATGGCTTGCGAACACTGGACCGAGCGCGGCGAATGCCTCCTTACTCATCATGCCCGGCGCACTCCCGTGGTTATAAATAACTGCGGGAAAGGGTCCAGTTCCTTCGGGTTTATAGAGCACTCCGTGCAGAGTAATCTCTCCACTTGGAAATGTGACGGTTTCTGCCACCGCCAAAACTGACGGTAAAAGCAATAATGCGAACAGGGCGGAAAAATAAGGTTTAGTCATTTTTGTATCAACCTAGCTCAGACCATCATTGCTCAAACCATCATTCATCGGTGCTTTGTGAACTTGGAACTGATGCTCATGTTCGCTGAGGCCGACGAAATCTGCAAGCAAGCTTCCAAGGTCCCGAGTCGCCTCTCGGAAACTTGAAATCCACTTGTACGATGAGCGCGTTTAATCAAGAGTTTACGGCAATTCCTTCGATTTATTTCTCACGTTTAAACCAGTCGCGAACATTCGCTAGATTTAGCCAACGCAGTAGAAGGAACCCAAGAAGGGCCCACGCTATTGCGATTGAATCGTAGAGGGCGACATTTCCGGACGGATGAATCAGGGTGACTAAATTGATGACGGAGAGCACAGAAACAACGAGGACAGAAATGCGAGCCCAATTCTGGCCCTTCCAGAAGAACCACAGGATCAAGTAACCGGCGACGGCAACCAAGAATTCCGCCCAAAGAGTCGTAGCAAAGTAGGGAGCTCTCTGCGGACTAAGAAAGCAGGTCAGGTTTAGGATTCCCATTGTGACAGTGACCGCTAACATGAAGCGAGGGCGCATAGTCCCGGAGTTTATCCGATTCTTCATTCCACGCGGATAGGAACGAAACCTTTTGGCTTAGCCTTCGTGGCGGTCAGTGCCATCTGATAAATCATCTTGCCGGAGAAGTGGTTTTGGGCCCAGTTTGAGTTGCCCGGTTTGCCCGTTGCCAGAACTTAGAGGCAGTTACTTTCTAAGGTCGACGCGACCCTTGCTTGGCTCAAGCTGGCCGCGCCGCAAAAATGCCCGAAAAATTCTGCTTGTACCGGAAAAACACAATGAACCAAAGTACCGTCACTATAAGCGCCAGCGGCAGCCCTTTCGGGTCCATCAGCAAGTGATAGGCAAGGATGCTCACGATCACGGGCCCGAGAATCGTGAGAGCCAGCGGCACATAACGGTTGACGAGCAGCAGCACTCCACCAATGACCTGCGCCGCGCCGACCACGTACACGAAGTGAGATACGAAGAGCACGGTTAGAAATTGGCCGGCAGTTCCCGGCGGCATTTGCATCGGGAGGTACTTCAGAAACGGGTTCAGCCCAAAGACCACGAAAATCAGGCCCAGCAAAATCCGTGCAATCAACACTGCAATTTTCATTTTCGGTTCTTCTCCCAATCAATAGATGCACCAAGGGGCGGGAACGCTACGCGCCCCCGCGCCGCATTCTATGTCAAATGAACGATTATTGTGGAAGTTCGTACTAAAACTCATTTGTCCGAGAAGCGGGTTAGGACTTAGGCGATTACTTCCGGTTATGCCAACGATACACGCGGAACGTGCTGCGAGCGAACCGCCAACGGGCACGTGCTTGGTTGATTCGAACACCGCGAGCGTCTAACGTAATGAACGATGCATCTTGCTCAGCCAATTCTTCTGGCGTCGGACGGGTGGCCCAGATGCACTGCGGGGGTGCCGCACCCTTCGGTTTTAATTGAATTGACGACGAACACTCGTACGACGAGGACAGGCTTTTGTTTTCTCCGAGCTTGCGCGGTTGCGGCCTCGGTCGCGTCGGTCGCGGGCTCGACGCTTGCGCAGCAGGAGCAATCCGAGACGCAGTGGGAGCGGGAGCACGGAATTCAGCACGAGAAGAGGTTGCTCGACAACAAATTCGTGGCAGTAGAGCGGATAACCTTCCCGCCAAACAACGAGGGCTTTGGATATGCGCGTGAGAGTGAGCCGGCGCGTATCGTCTTCCTGCGATTCCGGGCCGCTGAGCAGGATGCGACCGCATTGGGCGGTTGGCGGTTCGAAAAAGTGAGTTTCTTTTCGCGTGAGGCCGGGCGAATGATTGTGCCGCCCGGTGCCGGGGCATTTCGTCTTGTCAACATTTACTTGAGTGACCAGCCGGAAAGGGCGCCCGTCGCCGATGACGCGGTGAAGCTGGACCCGAAGCACAACGAAGTGCTGCTGGAAAACAGCCGCATACGGGTGGTGCGGATTCATTTTGCGCCCGGAGAATCAGGGCCGATGGTGGATAAGCGGCCGCGCGTGATTATCGTGTTGACGGATTCGCATGCTACTGTGACGCTGCCGGACGGTCACAGCGAAGTGCGCGACGCGAAGGCAGGCACTGTATATTTCGGCAATGCGGGGCGGCAAGCGACGAACAATATAGGAACGACGCCGCTGGAAAATGTCGTGGTGGAGCTGAAGACCAAGTAGCGCCTTATCTCAACCATCAAGCAACACGGCTCCGTGTGCCTCACGAGCAGCGTCCGCCGCCGGGCGGCTTCGTTCAAGTGGGCATCTCGTCAGGAAATCATATGGCCGGTTTTGACCTGACCACTGAGGCTTTAAGGCGATATGGGCTACTGGCCGATGGGCCGGTGCTCGGAAGGAAACGCGCGTCGCAATGTGCGAGGACTCCAACTACAGGATTCTGTAGGATTTATGGAAGGGATACCCGCCGTTTCGCATTGATTCGCAAATGGGGAAAGGGTGAGACCAGCCACCTCATCCCCTTCACCCCAAGGGTACCTTTTTGGAGGTATCAAATGTGCAACTCTCAGGTCCATCGGAACTTCTGGCTCGCTTTGGCAGCAGCAGCTCTTTTGATTGTAGCGGGTTGCTCGAACAAGGCAACCAACGAACCCACGACCACCGCCAAGAAAGTCGATACAGCGAAGCCCGCGGCCACAGCAAAGCCTGCCCCTGTAGCCAACAAAGCATCGCAGCCAACCACGATGGTTACAGTCCCGAAAGGCACCGTCATCAGCGCCACGATGGGCCAAACACTAGCCACCGACAAGAACAAGGTCGGTGACACCTTCGCCGCCAGCCTCACCACGGCGATTCAGGTGGAGGGAAAGACCGTGATCCCGAAAGGTGCACACGTAACCGGCCGCATCGTCAAGGTCAAAAAGCACGAAATGAAGGTGATGCTCGCTTCGGTCGTCATCCACGGAAAGTCCTACCTGCTTGAGACCAATTCGGTCCCGGGTTCGAAAAGCCAGGCCAAAGACACCGATAAGGCAAAGGCGAATAAGGACGTGACTCTCCTGACTGCCAAGAGTCAGCTCACGTTTAAGCTCGCGAAGTCAGTGACCATTCCGGTAATAGGATGACTAGATAGGCTCTAACATCGCCGAGGCTCAGCCAGCGCAAGCTGATGCGAAGCTGGCTGGGATTCAATAAGCCAGCAAGGCCATCAAATCCTTTTTAGGGCGATTCCGGCTGTCTGGTTATGGCGGATTGAGTTCCAAGTACATTAATAAGCCGTGTCTCGGCGCTGCCGCTGCTTTCTAAGTTTTCGTTGGCTCCCTGGGCCAGCCGGTGCCAGCAAGATTTATTGGAGCGGTTGGACCGGCTGAATCCCGCGATTGGGGTGATCTCCAAGCGAGGCCGGGAATACTTCCGGCAGTTACGAGGACAACCCGGAAGGTATTCCACATGCCCGAAAGTTCGCGAAACCGCCCATTGGCCCCGGCCAGCCTTTTCCACTTCGACGGTAACGGCAATCAGGCATGAAGTTCCATTGGCTCCCGTGGTTGTGCGTGAACTTAAAAACCTCTATTCGCGTTCAGCAGAACACTCTCAGACGCATTTGGTATTTGCCAGAAGCCAAGAAGGCGTTCCGCTCGCGGCGGAGTCACGCGCACGGCACGTTGTTGCATTCGCAAGGAACTCCTTTGAAAGTTGCACAGGCTCAGCTTGGGCATTCACATATGGCGACAACTTTGGAGATCTATACACACGCCAGTGGGAGTGCGCAGAGAGACGCTGTGAACCTGCTCGCAGAGCAATTGTTCCCGAATGTTCCCAAGTTGGAGAGTAGTGGAAGAACCGCAGGAAGAACCTCAACTGCTTCAGTGAGTTAGTGGTCGGGGCGCCCGGATTTGAACCGGGGACCTCCTGCGCCCAAGGCAGGCGCGCTACCAGGCTGCGCTACGCCCCGACATGAATTGCTTCATTCATTCTAAGCACTTTCCAACTTTACTGCTACTCCGATCCGTCGTGTTTGCCTCGACTGTGCCAAAATTGTGCCAATAGTTGCACTGGACCATCCGCGTGCCAGAATCAGCGCCCCATTTCGGGCAATATACGCTCTCTGTGACCTACTCCTCGAATGGCATTTCGTATGGACGCAATCGCGTTTGGCTCAGCGATGATATCCTCAATTCCTTGCCGTACCCATCTTGGAAGGGTAGAGTCTCGACAAACCAGATTTTTCTGACCGTTGTCTCTGCGAATAAGACAAAGAAAGTGAGTAGTACGGAGGCGGTCCATGTCTGGAGCGGATCTAGCAGCCAGATGGACTCAACTCCTTCCATGAGAATGCCGGTTCCGCGCTGAGCCCGCTAAGAACCCATGTCCCAACAGAAACGGCTTGCCACTGCAGCCGTCTTTTCGCATCCTAAGGCTAGGAGTCTTACCGTGAAGCGAGCCCTCTCTTGCGGAGCTTGGAGCGCTTGGGTTGTGATCGCCCTGCTGCCCACGGCAGGGCTCGCAAGCCCGCAGTCTTTGGGCGAAGTGGCGCGACGAGAGCGGGAACGTCGCGAGCTGGAGGGCAAGAAGTCCAAGAAGGTCTACACCAATGACGACTTCCCGAGCATTGCAGCCGCCATGGAAGCGCCCAGCTCACGTGTGCTCGCTGCCGATAGCAAAGAGCCATCGGCAAAGGTCGACGAAGCGGAATTGGAGAAACAGTGGAGAAGGCGGTTTGCGGGAGCCCGTGGACGCCTGCACAAAGCTGAACTAGACGCCTGGCAGACTCGCATCAAGACGGTGTTCGTTGGCGGCGGAGGCATTTCGGGCCTGACCAGCGGAGCGGCCGTTCCCGTACAAATACAGGTGCGGGAGTTTGTGGAAACCGATGAGTTGCGCCTGGCGCGGAAGGCCCTGGACGATCTCGAAGAAGAGCTGCGTCACGCCGGTTTGCCGCCCGGTTGGGGACGCTAATCGGTCGCGAGACAAAGTTCCCATAAGGAACAGGCTGCGGAAGCGAATTTAGCCAACACTGTCAGAGACTGACTGCATTGGCAATTTGAATTGCGAGCACCTTCGAGGTTTCGCCGTCAAGAAACTCCATCGCAATGAACTAATCAGTTTGCGGCGATCAACGAAGTCCCCGATAGCTCCCAAAATGAAGAATGGCAAAGCAGGCCTCGTGATCGCCGCCGCTGGTGTTGGTTCCGCGTTCCTGCTGGACACCGTACCTCATTAAGCGGCCGGCTCGGTGAGCTGAACAATGCGCGCGCGAGGTGCGCGTGTGCGCAGTCCTCACAGCTCGCCCACACAAACGGATTCGATCTCAACATCATGCCCACACACGCTGGTCTCTTCCGCAGGACGCTGCTTGGTTCCACAGCAGCGAAGGTATTGAACGAAGCTGATTGTCCGGTATTGACCACGCAGCACGCGGAGACGATTTAAGCCAGTCCGGTCGAACATCGGGAATGGGTCTGCGCCATTGGTTTGAACGCGGATTCTCCGAAGAGTTCTTCGGTTCGCCAGCCAAGCTGCGAAGGCTGTGCATGCGGATCTCACGCTCGTTGATGTGATTCCCGCAAGCGGTTCTGACCTGCCGATTGAATTGGATTTGGAGGAGCGCCTGCAGTCGGCGAAAAAAGAGGCAGCGAGCCGGGGCATCGAGGAGTTGCAAAGCGCCGCTATTTCCCACGCACGGGTTAGCATCGCCATCGGACCGATTCGAGACATGTTGACCGAGGCCTCGCGCAGAATGCGAGCGGATTGCTGGTGATCGGAAGAAGTCCGCAGTCTGGCATGCGGGGTTGCTTGCGCGATCTCAGCTACGGAATAGCGCGTGACGCTCCATGTCCGGTGTTGAGCGTCTGGTAGAGCGAGCGCCTGTCTCGCCGGTGCTGTCAGGTTCGAGGGCACTAGTTGGCTTGCTGGGCCAAAAGTATCAACTTTGGCAGGACATCGCCCAACGGCGTGTCCTGCGGCCGGCCAAAAGAGAAATACAGCTTTTGATAGAGTGGATAGAGCGAGTTGTATACCCTTTGCGCCGCTGGTTCAGGCGAAAATATCGAGTGATCCGGGCAAATCTTATCTTGAGCTTCTTCCACCGTCTTGAACGTCCCCGCGGCGAGAAAAGCGAAAATCGCGGAACCCAAACTGACGACACTCTTGCTCGGAACGAGAACCGGCCGCTCCAGCACATTCGCGTAGATTTGATTGAGCACGTTGTTTTTCTGCGGAATGCCACCAGCATTGATCACGCGCTTGATGTTCACACCATGCTCGGCCATGCGATCCAAGATGATCCGAGTATGGAAGGCAGTGCCTTCGATCGCCGCAAACAGTTCATCCTGGGCGGTGCTCTGCAGGTTCCAACCGAGGGTAATCCCTCGCAAATTCGGGTTTACAAGAACCGTCCGGTCTCCGTTGTCCCAGGTCACGCGGAGAAGGCCAGTTTGTCCGGCGCGATAATTCTCGAGTCCACCACTGAGCGCCGCAACATCGGTTCCGGCTCGGACGGCAATTGCATGGAAGATGTCTCCCACGGCCGAGAGACCGGCTTCAATTCCAGTGCGGTGGGGATGCACGCTCCCCTGCACGACTCCACAGACACCAGGAACCAGGTTTACCGACGGCGTGATGCCAATGATGCAAGTCGAAGTGCCGATGACATTCACCATGTCCTCGGTGCGGCAGCCTGCGCCTATGGCATCCCAATGAGCATCAAACGCGCCCACGGGTATGGGAGTACCCGCCTTCAAGCCGAGCTTTTCGGCCCAGAAGGGAGAGAGACTGCCAGCAATGTGCTCCGAGGTTACATATTCGCCCTGCAGTTTCTCTCGCACTCCTGCAAACAATGGGTCGACGCTGAGAAGGAACTCTTCTGAGGGCAGGCCACCAAGCTGCGGATTCCACAGCCACTTATGACCCATTGCGCAAACGCTGCGCTTTACTTCCCGCGGCTCGGTAATGCCGCAGAGAGTAGCGGCGATCATGTCGCAGTGTTCGAACGCGGACATGAATTCCGGGCGCTTCGCAGGGTTATGTCGCAGCCAATGCAACAGCTTTGAGAATCCCCACTCGGACGAATACACGCCACCGCACCACTGGATGGCTTGCAATTCTTCACGATGTGCCGCTTCCGTGATTTCTGCTGCTTCAGTTTTGGCGCGGTGATCGCACCAGAGGTAGTATTCACCGAGCGGATGTAGATTTTTCCCAACCGGAATCACAGAGGAGCCGGTGGTATCGACCGCCATCGCTTGCACTTGATCGCCGGAGACACGGGCCTTCTGTAAGGCTTCACGGGTGGCGATGGCCAAAGCGCGCATGTGATCGTCATGCGATTGCGTTGCATATTCAGGATCTTCGCGCTTGCGATGGAGCGGGTATTCCGCAAGCGCCGTCGCCAGTAGTCCGCGCTCGCTATCCACGAGGGAAACGCGAACGTTGAGGGTGCCAAAGTCCACTCCCGCCACAATTGCCATGGGATTAGTTATCCGCTCCGAACGAAATAAACCGTTACTCAGTGTGTGCGTACATGTCCCAGCCCAGATAGCGCGTGGTTGCTTCGTGCACAATCGGGGCGACGCTCGAAAAGTTCGCAGCGACGTGGTGTTCAAATCCTTTCTCGCAAATGTAGTGAAGAAGTCCTTGCAGTCCAGGGATCTCCACGACGCCAGCGCCGCCGAACGTCTCTAGGGGATCATCCGTAAATCTTCCGCTGCCGGTATAACCACGGATTCTTCCCTGGACATCGTCGGTGGAAAATCGGGCAAAGCTCATGGCGCCGGACTTGACGCGTCCAACACACGTGCCAAAGGTATTTTCCTTGCCTACAGTACCTGCGATGATTTCCTGGAAATCCATCTTCACGTCTTTGAAGAAATGTTTCGGCAAGTTGCTGCAATGAAAACACACGGCCTTGTTAGGATCGTTTCCGTAGTTGTTATTCCAGTCGAGCAGCGCGCTGGGCGTTTCCGAAGCCAGTTGTAAAGCGTGCATCCCGAGCACGCCGCAAACGTCAACTTCGCAGGCGCTTGAAAGCAGCGAATCGCTCATCATGCTCATGACTGTGCATGGAACGACTCCCAGGTTTTCTTCCAGCGAAGTCCAGCACTGAACCGCGCTGATTTGCACCTGTGCGCTTTTCATCCAGTCGTCGACAACCGCTCCGAGCTTGGCCATTTTGATGAGCGCCGCGTGGGGGATGTCGGTGGTCGTCACATAGGATTGTATGGACTTCAACTTTAGCAAAACGTGCTCATCGGTATCCTTCATGCGGCTGATGCGCCCCAGCACTTCGCTCAGGTCCAGCGTCTCGACGGAAATCCCGCTCGACTCCAGCAGTTTCTCGCTATAACGGACCGTATTAAACGCCGTCGGTCGTGCACCTAGCGCACCAATGCGCAAATTGCGCAGTCCCTTTACCACACGGCATACGCCCGCAAACCATTCCAGATCTTTCTTGAACTCCGGGGAATCTGGCGTCATGGTGTGCAAGGTTGTCAATGAATATGGAATTCCGAACTGGCGGAGGTTGTTACAGGCGGACATTTTTCCGCAGAAACTGTCACGCCGGTGCGTGATAGCCATTTTGCCAGGCGTATCCGGCGTGGCTTGCACCAACACCGGCACGTTCAATCTCGAAAGCCGAAGTGTGTCGGCGACGGCGCGCTCATCTCCGAAATTCGGCAGCGTGATGATGACACCATCGATGAAGTCGGTTTTGGATTTGAACAACTCCGCGCAGCGCTTTGCTTCTTCGTACGTTTCCACAGCCCCATGCTTGCTCTGCTCCGACCCGAGCACGACGACATCTACGCCTGCATTTTGCAATACGTGAATCATCTCTTCCCGGCCGGTCTTCGCCAAGTGATCGGGGAAAAATCCCCGATTCCCCACGATCACGCCCATCGTCATCTTCCGCATGTTAGCCATGGTCGGTTCCGTCGCTTTCTCCTTCAGAGGCGGCCTTTTCCCGGCGCAAAATAAATGCTGTAAACACCTCCGACCACCGCCAGTATCCCGCCCCACCAGACGTTCGCGTGCAAGCCATACAGCACAACCTGCTCTGCTGGCGGATGGAACAGTTCATACACACCTGCGCCGAAAATCAGCAGGCCATTGACGAGAAGTGACACTCCGATAAAAAACCATATAGAAAGCGAACCGCCAGTTTTCATAGCGCCTCACCAAAAGACTACGTTAACCACCAAGAAGAGAACGGCAACCACTGAGGCCCAGAACCACGGCCGGTGGAACACCGTGACATACGACTCGGATGGAATATCCGTCACGCCGTAAACCAAGCCCTTCAGTTCGGAGTCCGGTTTGGGCTTGGTGAGCATGCTCACAGCGATGGTCACCAACACGCAGACGACCCAGGACCACAGCGCCCGGTACATGTTTTCCGCCATATCGCGCGCGTGCGCGGAAAGCGCGACGTAGCGCAACGCGGAGGGATCGACCTTGACCCATGCCCACATTCCGATTGAGGATAAGGTCCCGGCCAACAATCCCAGGAATCCGCCTGCGGGTGTCGCACGCTTCCACAACATTCCCAAAATGACTGTTCCAAATAGTGGTGCGATAAAAAAGCTGAAGAGCGCCTGAACATAGTCCATGATGCTTTTGAAATCCATTACTAGATAGGCCGTGCCCACACTGATAATCACTCCGACGATTGTGGACCAGCGGCCCATACTGACATAATGCTGATCGCTGCCGTCTTTGTTTATCAACGCACGGTAAATGTCGTATGTCCACACCGTAGTAAACGCACTCACATTGCCAGCCATCCCGGACATGAACCCCGCAATCAGGGCGGTAATTCCAAGTCCAAGCAAGCCCGGGCCGCAATATCGTGCCAGCATGAGGGGTAGGACTTCGTTGTAACTATGGCCGCCGGTCGCGAGGGCCTGCGCTTCGCCGGTCAGCTTCATGGGTAAAACCGCGAGAGCCAGCAAACCGGGGAGAATCACGATGAAGGGAACCATCATTTTAAACCCTGCTCCGATAATCGGGGCCATTTTCGCGGCGCGAAGATCTTTAGCGGATAGCACTCGCTGCACCACCAAAAAGTCCGTGGTCCAATAACCGAAGGAAATGATCGCTCCCAATCCGAAAACGATTCCCGTCCAGTGAATGCCCATCGGGTTATCGTCGAATCTGCCCAGCGTGCTCCAAAGGTGCGTGTACTCTGCGGAAGCGTTTGTCGCGATCCGTGCTTTTAATGCAGCCCATCCACCGGCATCGGCAAGTCCGAGTATGGGAATCAGCAGTGCCCCAGCCCAAATCAGAATAAACTGCAAGACTTCGTTAAAAATTGCCGAGCGCAACCCGCCGAGCGAAACATAGATGGCAACTGTCAAGGAGGAAACCCAAATGCTGAAGTTGATGTTCCACCCGAGAATAATCTTGAGGACCAGCGCCATCGAATACATGTTGATTCCACTCATCAGCACCGTCATCAGCGCGAAGCTGATGGACGATAGTGCGCGGCTCCCTTCTCCAAACCGAAGCTTCAAATAGCCCGGCACGGAATGCGTTTTAGAAATGTAGTAGAAGGGCATCATCACAAGGGCGAGGAACAGCATCGCAGGGATTGCTCCGATCCAATACCAGTGAGCCGCCAGAATGCCGTACTGATATGCCGCGCCGGCCCAACCCATCAATTCCAGCGAGCCGAGATTGGCGGAAAGGAAACTGAGCCCCGCGATCCAGGCAGTCATTTCTCTTCCGGCCATGAAAAAATCTTCGCCCGTATTCGACCGCTCCTTCAAGTAGAAGCCGATAGCAAGCACCAAAGCGAAATAGAAAACAATGATGACCAGATCAACTGTGGATAGACGTACAAGACGTGAAGCATCCGCCGAAGCAAATAGCAGCGTCATTCCTTTGACCTCGCTTGCCCATAATAAGCTTCTTTGCCGTGCTTCCTCAAAAAATGCCGATCGTGGAGCGTCTTACTGACGGAGCTGGCGCGCGGATTGATCCCAATCGTGAAGTAAGCCATACGAGCGACAGCTTCGAGCATCCAGGCGTTTTCCGCTGCCTTCCGCGGGTCTGCGCCCCAGGCAAAAGGACCATGGTTGGCCACCAACACTGCCGGGACAGCCTGGGGGTCAATTTGCTTGAACGCGCGAATAATCGCCACTCCTGTATTTGCCTCGTACTCACCCTTGATTTCGTCATCCGCCATGGAATCGGTTAGTGGAATGGGGCCGTGGAAATAATCAGCGTGCGTAGTACCGAAACACGGAATCGGTTTGCGGGCCTGGGCCCAGGCCGTGGCGTATTCCGAGTGAGTGTGGGCAATCCCGCCGATGGAAGGGAAAGCGCGGTAGAGAGCAGCATGTGTGGGAAGATCCGAAGACGGCCGCAGGGTGCCTTGGACGACTTTGCCTTGCAGGTCGGTCACGACGAGATGCTCCGGCTTCATCGCCTCGTAGGGAACACCACTAGGCTTAATGACGATCAAGCCATCATCGCGGGCGATGCCGCTCGCGTTGCCAAAGGTCGAAAGCACTAATTCTCTTCGGACAAGATCCAGGTTTGCTTCCAACACTTGTTCTCGTAGCGCTGCTAACAGCATCCGCCCGCGACCCTCCTCGTAATAGGTATCGTTAGCGTAACCTGCAGTTTGGCGGGACCCGCGCCTTTCGCAGTGAAACAAGCGGTGATAATCATTGCCGGGAAAAAGGCAGCAATGAAGGCGGGATTCCTGGTCATGAATAGTCCTTGTGAAAGCATGAGTGCACCAAAATTCATGCCGGATGATTTATGGTAAGCGTTTACCACCTAATAGTCATCCTTGCAAGGAGTTTCGTCCCCTAAACCGAGATCGCTTCGTCTTGCCGGTGTTGGTTGACGTACGCGAACAGTTGCAGTCAGAGTCGCAGCTGAGCACCTTGCAATCCGCAGGGTTGCATGGTAAACGTTTACCTTATTTCATTTTGGTCTTCTTAAGCGGTGCGTTCAGAATCAGCCACGGCGCTGACCCTTGTCTCTCCTAAATGCAGTCCTGAGGAGGTTAACATGCCAAAACGATCGCAGATTTCGCGGCGGCAATTTGTAGGCTCTGCCCTCTCCGCGGCCACGGTGAGTTCCGTGCCTATCCCGAATTTCCTGGTGTCGTCATGGGGATACAGCCCGAACACGTCCAGTCTAGACTGGAAAGATGAGGGCATTCTTTTAGTTGATAAGTCACCCTACGCCAAGTTACACAACGTTCCAGTGCGCGCGGTCACGATCTCTCAAGGGTTTTGGGGAGCGCGCCGACAGACCAATGTCGACAAGAGCATCCCGTCGATGGAGAGGCTGCTCGAATCCAATGGGCGGATGAATAACTTCTTGCGGCTTGTAGGTAAGAGTGATGCTGCGCAGCGCGGGCCGGTTTACGCGGACTCCGATGTGTATAAGTGGACAGAGGCTGTGGCCTTCGCGTTACAGTCCGGTGATCGACCTGAGCTGCACGCGTTGGCGGACAAGATCATTAAGGAAGTCGTTGAAGTTCAAGAACCTAGCGGCTACCTCAATACGTACTACGTTGGTGAGCGGGCGAAGGATCGCATGGCACCTGACGTGCAACGGTGGGGCCATGAACTCTACAACCTCGGCCACATGATCCAGTGCGCGATTGCGTTTTATCGCGCGACTGGCGACCGCACCTTGCTGGACGCCAGCATTCACTTCGTCGACGGCTACCTGTTGCCCAATTTTGGCCAGGGAGGCGATAAAAAGCCAATCCTTTCCGGGCATCCAGAAATTGAACTGGCGCTTATCGAGCTTTACCGCACGACCGGAGACAAGCGTCATCTCGAACTAGCGGGCTATATCCTCCAGGGTGACGATCGCATCAAGCTACCGCAGCGTGGCTATGTTTATCACTTCAGCGGAATTCCTTTCACGTCGCGCACACACCTCGAAGGCCATGCTGTACGTGCTATGTACGCCTGTTGCGGCGCCACCGACTATTACCTCGAAACCGGTGACCAATCGTACTGGAAGACTCTCAACCTACTTTGGGACGACTTAGTGTCGGCCCAAATGTACGTGACGGGCGGAGTCGGAGCGCGCAGCCAAGGCGAAGCTTTCGGCGATTCCTATGAGCTACCGAATTCCACCGCTTATGGCGAGAGCTGCGCGGCCATAGGCAACATGATGTGGAACTGGCGTATGCTCGCAGCCACCGGGGACGCGAGATATGCCGATGTCGTCGAGCGTGCCTTGTATAACGGCATCAATTCCGGCATGTCGCTCGATGGAACGCTGTATTGTTACCGCAATCCGTTGGGATTCGACCCGTCAGGCGGCGATCAAATTCGCCATCCGTGGTACGACACGACGTGCTGCCCTCCGAACCTGGAGCGCACCTTCGCTTCCTTGCCCGGCTATTTTTACAGTACCAGCAAGGCCGGACTCTATCTGCACCTGTACGACAATGCGCAGCTTGATTGGCATCTCGAGGATGGAACCGGCCTGAAGGTTGTGCAGAAAACAAACTACCCGTGGGATGGCGCCGCGGAGATTACTGTCACGCCGGCCAAGCCCGCGGAGTTCACGTTTTATCTCCGTATTCCCGGGTGGTCCGACGGAACGCAGGTGACGATCAACGGCAAGCCAGTCTCTGGAGCGACTCCGGGACAGTATCTCGCGTTGCGACGCCGCTGGTCGCCCGGCGATCTCATTGACGTGAAGTTCGGCATGACTCCGCAAGTGATCGAAGCAAACCCCCGTGTGGTGGATGATTATGGCCGCGTGGCGGTTCAGCGGGGTCCGCTCGTTTACTGTCTCGAACAACTGGATCAGCCGGAGGGCGTGCCTTTGTTTGATGTTTCTCTGGATATACGCCATGAGCCCTCATCAAAGTTTCACGAGGAGTTTCATGGCGATTTGCTAGGGGGAATCGTGGTGCTGAAGCACATGGGAGCGATCTACGAGAAATCTGCTTCGCATAGCGCTCTATACCGTCCGTACACTGCCGATGTGCCAAAGGCCAAGCAAGTGGAGCTCAGGTTTGTGCCTTATTACGCGTGGGCGAATCGGGCGGCCACGCCGATGCAAGTTTGGACGCCTATTCTACGGTCGTAGGGAATCCCTGCACTCTTACGCGGACGAGGGCTGCATCGATCTCTTACCCGGAATGGGTGCGCCGATGCGCATGATGGAACGGCTGGGCCAGGGTCGACGGCCTTAGCCTCCTACGTTGTGGTAGAGACGGTAGGGCTCTTCACCGATTGCCGCAAACGGACGAAATGTGATTTTCCCAGCGTCACTTTGCACGAGCCAGTCTTCTGAAGACTGAGAAGCGGTCGAAGCGGCGAGGAGTTGCGCACGGGAAAAGTTCGAGGGCAAATTCCCGACACCAAAGAGTGCCAGCGGCCCTCGCAGCAGTGCCACGATCCGTGGGTTCTCCGGATCCACCGCTTGAAGACGGAGCGGCATCCCAATTTCAAAATCCACTCGGTCGCCATTTTTCCAAGTGCGAGACAGTTCAAAGAACTTTCCCGCGACGAGATCACCTTCCACACGCTTGCCGTTAACCGAAATACGCGTTTTTGTGTCCGCCCATGCCGGAACGCGCAAGTGCATCGCGAACATTTCCGGACGCGCCATGTCCAACTGAAGCTGGATTGTATTAGTTGTGGGGTACCTGGTTTGCTGCGTCAGAGTGCAATGCGTGCCGCCTTGCACCCACCTGACACGAGAAGGAAGGAAGAGATTGACATAAATACCTTCTTTGGCTGGGTAATAAGAACTGATGCCGTAATCGGCGGTCAACTGTGGGAAAGTGCCGGAGCAGCAAGGCCATTTATCTTTGTAATAGACTTTTTTGGCGCCCACACTGTTGTAATCGGAATAGTAGAAGCTGGTGCCGTCAGCGAGAAGGGGCTTGGTGCCCGCGACCGTGTTGTACAGCACCTGTTCCATGTTATCCCCGTAATGAGAGTCGCGCGTCACCCGCAACAGATATCGCGTGATCTTGAATTGTCCGTAGGCACCACACGGGGTTTCAAAGCTGGAGCGAGTCTTGCCCAGACTCTCGGCAAGCAGTCCCTTCCCAGGTTCCACAAACGCTTCGTCTGGCCCCCATCCTCCTGTTGCGTAACTTTGTTCCTGAACCATACGCAGGCCGTTCGCGGCAGCGCGGAGGTATTTTTCATCACCGAGAACCAAATAAGCCTGCATAGCAGAACTCAGTGTATTGACGTGACTGTAGGCGTGCTTGCCGGGAAGGGCGTTGTGATTTTGCGCCAGAGCATCGTAATACTCCTGATAGATAAATCGCTCCCCCAAATCGCGGTAGCGCTTGTCGCCGCTGCGCTGATAGGCAAGAAAGAAATTCTCGGGCAAGGTGTAGGTTTCATCCCATGTATAGGCGATGGTCTTATGCGGTCGAGCTTCCTGCTCGGTCCGGCTCAGGGCCTTCTCCGGGAGATGCGGCAACACTGCATCAGTAGCTCGCTTGAGCACATCCAGTGCGATGGGGTCCGCCGCAAATTCATGAGCATCGATGAGGCCACAGCAAGTCTTGTCAAAGGTATAGCCCGGCAGGCGGTAATCGACGTAGAACCTCCCGGTAGGCTCTACCGTCTCGGCAAAAGCGCGCACCAGGCGATGAACTTTTTCCTGCGTCGCTTTTGATCCTGTCACGGCGTAGGCGCGAGCCAATCCGGAAACGTATTGACCGAAGGAATGCCCGGCAATGAATGCATGAAAATTATCCTTCTCGTTAAAGTCGTCGGCATCATCATACCACCCGCCCAGATCGTGGCCTGGTGCCGGCAACCCTTGACGTTTCCGAAAGGGTTTCAGTAAACCGTCTTCATCGAGATTGAGGAACAACTTATGGTTCTCGTCGAACTGTCTCCGGAAGGGTCCGTCAAGCAGCTGTACCTGCGAGTAACCGAAAACCGAAAGTTGAGGAGTGATCGAAGCCGTTACCGAGGGGCGCGCCCACCCCCGGAGAGAACGCACCCCGATTAGACCTGTCGTGGAAATCGCCGCTGATTTGAGGAACTGGCGCCGGGTCTTAGTTTTCACAGTGAATCCTCCTGAGCTTGCTTGCGGGAGTGCCCCTCAGAGTCTGGGGCGCTCTGCTAACAATCCGCCGGGCGCCCGAATCTCAGCAAGCGTTTTCTCGCACGAGTTACGTATAGCGCGCGAGAGACTCCCCGTCAAACACTTGCTGCAATCGATTTCTTAAATGAAGTATGCTGTCGTTGCACAGATGCGACGTCCGCTGGTATCCATTAAGAGGTCCGTTGGTCTCGCCATTCTTCTGCTTGCTTGCCGTTCTTTGGCCTTTTCCCAAATCCAGGAAAGTCAAGTCGAGCCCATTAGCTCGGCCTTGCGAGCCGGAGAATTTGACAAGGCCGTGGAACTGAGTCGATTCGCGCTAAAAGCGTCGCCAAGCAATGCACAATTATGGACCCTGCAAGGCATTGCCTATGCCGGGAAAGGTGACGGCAAGCAAGCTCTGACGTCATTTCAGCGAGCGCTTAAGATTTCCCCAAACAATATTGCGGCTCTGGCTGGGGCCGCTCAGATTGAGTACCAAGAGGGGAACCAGAGTGCCATGCCACTGCTAAATCATCTGCTGCAATTGCGTCCAGCAGATCCCACGGCCCATGCCATGCTGGCCGTGCTGGAATACCGGCAGGGACACTGCGGTGCGGCGGTTCCACATTTCGAAAAAGCTGGCCAGCTGCTCGACACTCAGCTCGACGCCTTGCATGCTCTTGCCACCTGCCTCGTAAGACTCAAGCGACTCGATGACGCGGCAGCGACTTTTCAGAGGGCTGTGGCGCTTCACCCGGACGATCGGCGGGAACGTCACCTCCTAGCATCCATTCAGCTTATGGCACACAAGCCCGAGGACGCACTTTCCACGCTGCGGCCGCTGCTGGAGACCAAGGAAGTGGATGCCAACACCCTGCAGCTTGCTTCGACTGCCGCGGAATCCGCTGGAAACACGCCCCAGGCGGTTAGTACGCTTCGGCAAGCTCTCTTGCTCGACCCGCGAAACGTCAGCCTATATCTGGATTTTGCCAATATTTGCTTTGCGCACGAATCGTTCCAGGTCGGTGTTGATGTGATTAGCGAAGGATTGATGCTGCAGCCAAGCGCTGAGGAACTCTATGTGGCACGCGGAGTCCTCTACGCGCAGCTGGCACAATACGACAAAGCGGAGGCTGACTTCGAGAAAGCATACGACTTGAACCCGAATCAGTCTTTGAGCGCTGCCGCTCAAGGCCTGGTGGCTGTGCAGGCGAATGATCTCGATCACGCGCTGGCGTCGATACAGTCAAAACTGGCACGAAATCCGAACGACCCGCTCCTGCTCCACTTGCAGGCAGATGTACTCTCGCAAAAAGGGGTTGATCCTGGTACACCTGAGTTTCAGCTCGCGATGCGCTCGGCAAGGAGGGCGGTCACCTTGCAGCCCGCACTTGCCGCGGCTCGCGCCGTCCTGGCCAAACTGTACATGCAAACCGGGGCCTACAAGGAAGCGATAGAGCAGTGCCGGAAAGCTCTGACCAGCGATCCGAAAGATCAAACCGCTGTGTACCGTCTGATCCAGGCGTTGCGGAAAACCGGACAGAAAAAGGAGATTCCTGAATTGCTTCAGCGTCTCGCCCAGCTTCGCGAACAAGCTACGCAAGAAGAAAGAGAGCGCTACCGCTACAAACTCTTTGAACAGGACGCCCCGGGGCAGCAGCCGACGCAGCCATAGCCGCAGCACGCTAGGACTTTAGGACTTTCGCTTGGCCCGCCGAACTTTGAGAAAATGTTTACTCAACCTGGGCTACAAGCGACAGTCGCACTGGCAACACACAAAAGAGGAAAGCTATCGGAATGACCTGCACGCGCCGCACCTTTCTGCGATTTTCGCTCGTATCGGCGGTCTCCATGACTGCCAAACAGGCATTTGCGCAAGGTGTAGCGACTCACAAGGCTAAGCCCGTGGTACGGCACGCCCCTTCTGGCCGCCCTTTCAACGCGCACTTTGTCGACGTAGCGGCCGCTGCCGGACTGAGTGCGCCGACAATCTACGGGGGCGTAGAGAGTAAGAAATACATTTTGGAATCTACCGGCTGCGGATGTGCATTCATTGACTACGACAACGACGGCTGGTTGGATATATTTTTGCTTTGTGGCACTCGTATTGAGGCCGCTCCCCCCGCAGCGACTAACCGCCTGTACAAGAACAATCGCGACGGGACGTTCACGGACGTTACCCAAAAGGCGGGTCTCCATGCCATTGGTTGGGCTTCCGGCGTCTGCGTCGGGGACTACAATAACGACGGATTTGAAGACATGTTCTGCACCTACTTCGGACAAAACATTCTGTACCGCAACAATGGTGATGGCACCTTCACCGATGTGACGAAGGCTGCCGGGCTGTTGAACGATCAACCGAGGTGGGGCGCGGGATGCAGCTTCCTGGACTACAACCGTGATGGGCACCTTGACTTGTTTGTTTCGAATTACGTCCGTTTCTCTATTGAACATGCACCGGTTCCTGGAGAGAACACGAATTGTAATTGGAAAGGAATTCCCGTCGAATGCGGGCCGCGCGGGCTTCCAACAGGATGGCACTCACTCTACAGAAACAACGGTGACGGAACGTTTAGCGACGTCAGCCAGCTGGCAGGCATCGCGCGGGCTACACAATGTTATGGCATGACTGTGGTGGCGGCGGATTTGGACGAAGACGGCTGGCCAGACATTTATGTTGCTTGCGATTCCACTCCTAGTCTGCTCTTCATGAACAACCATGATGGAACGTTCCGCGAAGAGGGAGTGTTGCGAGGCGTAGCCCTCAGCGACGACGGAGAAGAACAGGCGGGGATGGGGGTTGCGATTGGCGACTATGACCTCGACGGACATCTGGACCTTTTCAAGACGCACTTCGCGGATGACGCCAACGTTCTCTACCACAACGATGGTAAGGGAGCTTTCGACGATGTTACCCGCGCTTCTCGCGTTGGAGTGGAGACACGCTATGTCTGCTGGGGCGCCGGAATAGTCGATCTCGATAACGATGGTTGTCCGGACTTGTTCATGGTCACAGGTAACGTTTACCCGGAGGTTGAGCGAAAACTGCCGCAATACCAAAATAAAACACCTCGGGCAGTGTTTCGCAATCTCGGCAACAGCACTTTTGAAGAGTTGATCGACGCTGCGGGCCCTGGAGTTGCTGAGGAGCACTGCAGCCGCGGATGTGCCTTTGGGGATTTCGACAATGACGGTGACGTCGACATACTCATCGTAAACTTAAACGAGACTCCCTCACTGTTACGCAACGATCTCATCGGGAATCAAAACTGGGTAAAGGTAAAACTTGAGGGTGTTAAGTCCAATCGGAGCGCGATCGGTGCCCGGGTTCTTGCCCACTATGGCGGGAAAACGCAGGCCCAGAGCGTTCTAAGCCAGTGCAGTTTCTATTCTTGTAACGATCCCCGCTTGCACTTCGGGCTCGGAACTCATACGACTGTCGACCTGGAAGTGCGCTGGCCCAACGGCATGGTTGAAGCATTTAAACGCATGCCGGTGAATCGATTGGTCACCCTGCGAGAGGGAGCAGGGATGGTGCAAAACCGTGGCTGGTTGAAGTCGTGAGCTAAAGACGCCAGATTTGCGGGGATCCGTCCTCCCACCACTCCATAATGCAAAAGTGCTAGGAAAACCTTGACAGCTTATTTTGAGTGGTATATATGTCCCTGCAAACGAGAAAACGTTTACACAAAGTGATACATAAATGTTTGCTCGCGATATAGGGGGTGGAGGCACATGCGATCGAAATCGGCTTCCGCTATTGGCCTGTCCATTCGGCTGCTCATCGCCTTTCTACTGACGACTGGCTCGGCTTGGGCTCAGTTTACGGCAAGTATTCAAGGAACCGTAACCGATCCAAGTGGTGCTGCAGTCGGGCAAGCGAAGGTCACCATTGAAAACGTTGAGACGCATATTTTGGGGACGACTACTAGCAATGCCGAAGGAGAATACCGGTTTCTGAGTCTCGCCCCAGGTTCCTACAAAATATCGGTTGAGGCTGCGGGCTTTTCCACGGTTCGCACGACCGTCACTCTTGAGACGAATCAAAATCTAAGCGTACCTATCGCGCTAAAAGTTGGCGCGGCGACCGAAGTAGTGACGGTCACTGCTGAAAATCCACTCGTGAACACTACCGAGACGCGGAATCAAATGACGCTCGAAACTCAGGAGCTGTCCTCTCTGCCCATGGCGGGCCGCAACATGCTAGCTCTTATCAGCTTGGCTCCTGGCGTCTCGGGACTAGGGCTCGCCGGCGGGCCCGGCGTGTCTTCGGGCACGCCTGGAACCGGAGTAGACAATTACTCGACGGAGACTGCCGTTGATGTCAGTGTCAACGGCCAGGGAACGGTAGCGAACATGTGGATTGTCGATGGGCTTGATGTCACCAGCGCCATTCGGCAGGGGGTCTTGAATCTCACGCCCAACCCCGACGCCATTCAGGAAACGAACATTCAGGTCAACACGTTTTCCGTGGGATATGGACGCGGGAGTGGCCTTCAAGTTGCGCAAACGACAAAATCTGGTGCGGATCAATTCCACGGCTTGGCCAGCGACTATTTCAACTACCAATCAATGTATGCGAAATATTCCTTGCCTGGCGAGGACCACCCGTACAATGCATTCCACAGCAACAACTTCTCCGGAGCGATTGGCGGTCCCATCATTCCCCACCACCAATTTTTCTTCTTTTTTGCCGTCGAACCGCTACGTTCCTCAGCATCCACGGGCAACCAAGTTCTCACGTTTCCCGACGCACAGTTTGCAGCTTTTGCCCAAGCCAACTTTCCGAGCACTTTTGGAACCAAAATCTTGAATACGTACAAGCCTTCTGGCGCGACGGTCAGTGGCGTATCGAAGACCGCCAACGACATTTTCCCGGGTACGTGCGGAACGGCCGCGACAAGCAATTTGCCTTGTGCAACTCCGATGATTGACACCGGAATATTCAATTCCAGTAGCTTCCGCAACGGCGACCAGTATTTTATTCGCGTTGATAAGGCTTTTAAAAATGACCGTATTTATGGGAGTTTCTTCCGAACACTTCTGCACAATGGCGGGCCCAACGTGATCCCTCAATTTACGACCACCAACCACACCACGCAGCGGGCCTTTCAAGCGAACTGGGCGCACACGTTTAGTTCGACAACGTTGAATGAAGCCATCTTTGCCCAGAATCGCATCGAGGGTTTTCTAGGTGAAACCGGGGATTTCACCATTCCTGGAATCGGTGTAAGCGGTCAAAACGTCGGATATGGCGTCGGCTTTGCCCAAGGCGATTTTATCCAGCATAACTATCACTGGCGCGATGTTCTGACCCATGTGCGGGGAACTCACGTGTTGAAGGTAGGCTACGAAGGCTGGTTTGGAGACGATGTGGAGCCGTTCCAGGGCCCGTGGTCGCATCCGGGATTCAGTTTCGACAATTTGTTGCAGCTGGCGCAAGATGCACCTACCACCGAAGGTGGGGTGATGTACAACCCCATCGCGGGACAGCAACAACTCTGGAACTGGAACGCTGCTTCCAAAACGTGGGGTCTATTTGCGGAGGATACCTGGAAAGCGCGACGCAATCTAACGTTGACACTTGGCTTCCGTTTTGATGATCAGGGGAACCCGTATTCGCGTTCAGACGCCACGGTTTTTGGCAACTTTATTCTTGGGACGGGGTCAACCTTCCCGCAGCGGGTGGCTAATGGTATAGCCAAGCCCTCGAAGCAGGCGGTAAATCATTCTCCCAAAGCCTATACTCCACGCATCGGCGCGGCGTGGGATATCACCGGAAAGGGTGACTGGTTGTTACGCGGCGGATTCGGTATGTATTCCAACTGGCTCACCCCCGCCAACATCCAGGAAGAATTTCGCGGCAATCCACCGGGTCTAATCCTGCCTACGTTTTTCTCGGGAAATGCACCTGCCAACCGACCGGTTTTTGTCCAAGGTACCAGTAGCAAGCCCCCGTTTGGGTTCCAATTCCCTCAACTGGCAGGCACGGCCTTGTGTCCTGCAGCCCCCTGTCTGGACGCTGCGGGAGGAATTCCGGGCGCAGGCTTGACGATCGGGGGAATCGACCCGAATATAGTTTCTCCTACCGCATACATTTATGCGGCCGCCCTCGAACACAGAATTGGTGGCCACTTTGTTGCCGCCATGCTTTATAGTGGATCTCACACCGCCAACCTTGTTGGGCTCGGCAACGCAGGAGGTCAAGTTTCCTATGGTGTGGACATCAATGCCTTGCCGGGCGACTTGATCGGGAAGCCAGCCAACTCCGCTCCGACGCGACTCAATTCGAGTTTTGGCGCGATTAACTATACTCAGAATGATCGCGTAGCGAACTACAACGGTGTAACTTTTGACTTGAGAGGCAGAGTCACGCGTGGCTTCTTTGACATATCTTACACGCGCTCCTCTTCTAAGGATGACGCCGGCCGGTATCCGACCGCACTGAATCCTCACCAGTACTATGGACCCTCCCCTTGGGACGTTCCCAACCGAATCTCCCTTGGCTTCAACTATGAGCTACCAGGCCTATATAAGGGTTCGGGTGCGGTATGGAAATTGACGGCGGGATGGGGACTCAGCGGGACGAGCATCTACCAGAGTGGATATCCTTTCACAGTGTTCACCTCTGCCTCGTTTTTTAATTCAGTTCCAGGGGACTACAATGCCGACGGAGATCACTTCGACTTTCCAAACGTGACCAGTTATCGGCAATCGACGTCGCGGAGCGCTTATATCACTGGCGTCTTTACGCCCGGACAGTTCACAGCACCCACGCCAGGCAACGAAGGCAACGAAAAGAATAACGGATTCCGCAATCCGCCCTTTGTGCAGACGGATCTGAGTGCTTACAAAAACACACACATAACGGAGAGGCTCAATCTGCAACTTCGCTTTGAATTCTACGACCTTTTCAACCATCCCAATTTCCAGAACATCCAGGGTGATTTGTCCGCTGGAAATTTTGGCCGGGTGACCGGCCAAACACTACCGAGGTGGTGGCAGCTAGGCGCAAAGATCACGTTCTGAGCAGATTTCGCCTGAGCAACATGACGAGGACCAGTGTCCCACACCCCGGACGGTGGTCCCTAAGTTCCGGGATCGGCCAGTGGCACACTCTACGGTCATGTGGGTCTTGAAACGAATGGATGTGATTGTCCACGGTGATTGCCCGAGAATTCCCACATTGCATCCACTTATGGACGCAGCATCCTATAAAGCACGCTACCGTGTGATGGTAGCGTGACTGTGATTGAATCGGCTGGGCCCATATCTTTTAGTTTCCACAGGTCCCGCACGAGGTACGCTGTTCCTGCGAGACCTAAGTCTCTCCACGGGAACGTGAGTGTTTCGGTTGCATCCCCGAGGTTGAAGATGGCCAGATAGTAGCCTTTTCTCGAAGCGGGCTGGGCAAGCCAAACAACAGCATTACCTGTTACGATAACTTGACGATTACCTGTTGAGTGCTGATCGACTGCGAGCACTTCTGCGTTGGTGAGCAACGACGCGGTCCAGGGGTCGCCTGCGGTTAGGTCGCCGCCGACCATCAGAGGCGAACGAAACATAGACCAGAGTGTCATCAAGGTGCGCTGTTCATCATGCGTGAGCCGCGTGCCGCGTGGCCTTCCCCATCCAGGCGCGGGACGAAGCTGGCCGATCGGCAACATATCTCCGTCCGGCCAGTGTCCCGGTTCGGATAGTGCCGCCCACTTAGCGGCATTCGCAAATTGATCGCCGATACCCTGGGGGTAGTTTTTGTCACTGTGCCACAGGTCCCATATGTCATCGGAAATGCGCCACATTTGCGCGTACTTGCGCAGCTCCTCTGCTTTTTCCAGAGGAGCCGGACCGGGCGAGAGGCTCAATACAATGGAGTGGCTGGCTTTGCTGAGCGCCGTGCTCAGCGCGCGAATTTCCTCGCCTTTGTAAGGGTGGCTGCTGATGCAATCCACTTTGATAAAATCCACTCCCCAGCTTGCATATAGCTGGGCGATGGAATCGTAGTAAGCTTGCCCTCCCGGATTGCCGGCATCTACACCGTAGTTGTCGTAATTCCAGGGACACGTATCGGAAGTGTTAGCAGCGTCGGCTGCGTAGTATGTCGACCCCGCAATGGGCAGATTTTTTTCGACGGCCGCCTTGGGAATACCCCTCAGAATGTGGATGCCGAATTTCAGACCGAGGGAGTGCACGTAGTCAGCTAACGGCTTGAAGCCGTCGTTGTTCGCAGCCGAGGAAAAGCGGCTTGTCGGAGGCATGTAGCGACCAAACTGGTCCATGGTGTATTGAAACGTCTTCGAATTGCCTTCCGCCACCGGATTGGTGACGTACCACTCGGCGTCTACCACCACGTACTCCCAGCCATAAGGTTTCAGGTGAGTGGCAAACCAATCGGCATTGGCTCTGAATTCCGCTTCATTGATGGTTGTTCCATAGCCATCCCAGCTATTCCAGCCCATGGGCGGCGTCTCCGCCAACATAGTGGGTTGATCAGCCCCTCGAAGAACTTCCTTTACAAGGCACGTGGCTCCGAACACTAAAAAAAAGGCAAATGCCAGTCTGCGCGAGATGAGGCGAATCTCCATAACCCTGGATCTCTTTCTTCCTAGGGCGGGTATCGTGTCCATCTGCTTTCTCCTTGCGAGTCGTCCGTAATCGTCCCCAAATCTGGCCGGACATGCAACCGAAACTCGCCTGCTGTCCAAATCGCTAGGTTCAGAAGGAAAGTAGTAAGGCGCTAGCCATCAAAATTGCGCTACCACGACGCGAAAAAGACTACCACTCCTTCATTTCAAGAAGGATGGACAAGAAGGCACAATCTTCGCAATGCCGAATGCAGCGTGTGCAAGCGGGCGGTCTCCAGAATCCATCCCGCGAGTTTTGTTGCACGTTGCAACGATATGGATACATTGTCGGGTGGCTAAATTTCATTGGCGATCAAAGTGTCGCTCAATTTAGGGTTCGGAGAAAAGGGGAGCTTCTGAACAAATGCGAGTGATTCAACGCATCGAAATATGCAAGAACTTGATCCTTCGGCAACCGAGTGCGCATCGCGCTTTGCAATCTGCTTTGTAGAGTTGTCGTTTGCGCAGCAGAATGCAGCTTTTCCGGTTATTTTTGTGCGTTCGCCGGAGCCCCTTCCAGCGCGGCGTGCGGCCAATCACTCGTCCAATCAATCGTCGAGACGTGTAAGCGAGGTTTTCCGGTTTTACCGTCGTAGGCATGGAACACCATGATGTCCCCGCCGGGTTGTTGCAAAATGGATTCACCGCCGGGGCCCAACCAAAGTTGATTGCCTGCAAGCAGTGGCGTTCCCCCGCCTTCCAGCATTGGCTTGCCGGCAGCGTCCACGTACGGCCCGATAACATTGTGTGAGCGGCCGACCATCGTTTTGTAATTGCTCTTCACGCCTCGGCAACACAGATCGAACGAAACGAATAGATAGAAGTAATCCCCGTGATGCACGATGAACGGAGCCTCGATGGCTTGCCAATCGTCAGGCAAATGGGGCGGGCGAAGCGCCGGATTTTCCGGGCGTGCCCGCTTTGCTATGGAATAGAGTTGGGAGTCCTCGTCGGCAAGCTTGCCTGTTTGCGGATTAATTCGCCGCATCTTGATGCCGCTCCAGAAGCTGCCGAAGCTCATCCACACACGAGCCTCCGAGTCGGCCACAATATTGGGGTCAATGGCGTTAAAATCATCTTCCTCCCGGGAACGAAGAACCAGTCCTTCGTCCACCCACTTGAAATCCGGACTGTTCGGATTCAGAGTCTTATTGGTCACCAAAGCGATGCCGGAGGTGTTCTTTCCGAATACTGAAAATGCGTAATAAACGTGGTATTTTCCGTCGAAGTAGGACTCGTCCGGAGCCCACAGATCCTTGGTTTGCGGGCTTTCCTTTTTGATCCAATCGGGTATGCTTTGAAAAACAAAGCCGCAACGCATCCAGGTGTGCAAGTCCTTCGAACACCGGATCGGAAGCTGGCCCGGGGAAATCTTCTCTGTAACCGTGCCGAACAGATACCACGTGTCGGCTTCCTTAATGATCGATGGATCGTGCACGCCATCCACGTCACCTTCCACGTGAATGACTGAGGGCGTTCCTTGGGGCGGTGTTTGACATTTCGAGGCGGCAGCCGCAGCCAACAGCATGGCCATGGCCAGTGATCTGCTCTCGATCGATATCTTCATTGCCATTCCCTATTCCGTGTGTTTCATCCAGCCGAGAAACATGAGGATCACTATTGCTGCGTCCGCGGCACGACGTATCCCTCGGCGTTTTCCTTCCTGGAAGCTGCTACAGACGATAGCAAAAATGGAAGCAAACGTTTACTATCTCCGCCAGCCTGTTATAGGAGGTGCGGACCGATGCGACGCCGCGAGTTCCTGTACGACGGTTTAGCTGGCGCGTGCACCCTGGCATTCGCCAAATGCTCAGCCCCGAAGGCTATTTCCTCTGTGGATTCACGAATCGAAATCCTCATCGGAGAATCACTGGGCACGATTTCCCCCGACATTTATGGCCATTTTACCGAGAATCTAGGTGGTGTAATCTACGACGGCATGTGGGTCGGCGAAAACTCCAAAGTGCCCAACATCGACGGAATCCGCACGAAGCTGATTGAAGAAATGCGCAAAATCAAGGCCCCGGTAGTCCGTTATCCGGGCGGCTGCTTCGCCGACAGCTACGACTGGCGCGATGGTATTGGCCCGGCCGACAAACGTCCTCGGCGCACGAATTTCTGGAGCGACGGTGAAGAGAGCGGGGCACCGACAAGCCATAAGTACGATCCGAACCAGTTCGGAACGAATGAATTCGTCCATTTTTGCAAGCTTATCGGGGCTCAACCCTATCTGGCCGCCAATGTGCGCAGCCTTTCGGC
>Ga0209806_1000221_pt1 | contig 37043 bp, 24 predicted proteins | sample GraSoiAngelo_152_FD_186166 | JGI IMG/M metagenome (GOLD analysis project Ga0209806, IMG submission 186166) | Grasslands soil microbial communities from the Angelo Coastal Reserve, California, USA - 14_1009_12_30cm (SPAdes) (version 2) | ecosystem: Environmental > Terrestrial > Soil > Grasslands ... | reverse complement strand
GCATTCACACCTTCCTGGCCACTTCCGATATTCACCTCCAGCACAAGCTAAGAATCTCGCGGCGCGAATGTCTCGAGCAAGCGCGCGACGCCGTGCGCTCGGCCAAATCTTTCTGCGATGACGTGGAGTTTTCCGCCGAAGATGCCACTCGCTCGGACACGGACTTTCTCTGCGAAGTCTTGCAGGCCGTTGTTGAGGCCGGAGCCACCACCATCAACATCCCGGATACGGTTGGCTATACGGTGCCCGCCGAGTTCGCCGAGTTGATCACGCGAATCCGTCAGAAGGTGCCGGGGACTGGAGGCGTGGTGATCTCGGCGCATTGTCACGATGATCTCGGCCTGGCCGTGGCCAACTCGTTGGCCGCGATCGATGCGGGCGCACGCCAGGTGGAATGCACCGTGAATGGAATCGGAGAACGCGCTGGCAATACTTCACTGGAAGAGCTGGTAATGATCATGCGCGTTCGCGCAGATCGTTATCCGTTCCACACTGCGGTGGTCAGTGAACAGCTCTTCCCGGCGAGCCAGTTGCTCAACGAAATCACCAGTGTCCCGGTGCAGCCCAACAAGGCGATCGTTGGACGCAATGCATTCGCGCACGAAGCTGGCATACATCAGGACGGTGTCATCAAGCACGCGCGCACGTACGAGATCATGACGCCCGAGTCGGTGGGAGTTCCCGGCACGCGCTTGGTGCTAGGCAAGCATTCCGGCCGTCATGCTCTCGGACTACGCTGCGAGCAACTGGGCTTCGCCCTCGAGCGCCGCGAACTGGACGCGGTGTATCGCCAATTCGTTTCCCTGGCCGACAGCAAAAAGGCGATTGAGGATCGCGAGATTTTAGAGATGATTCGGAAGCAGCAAAGCACGCGGCTGCCGCAGGGCTCTCTGCCGTTGGCGGAGGCTGCGATGCCGAGTCATGAAGCGGCTAACGAGTCTCTGGCGACGCAGTTTCCGCTTTCGTATCTTGCCAAGGGCGGTCACGCGCACGCCGACCGATTTCCTCCGCGCTTTGTGCGGGAACATGATGGAGAGCAGCAGGAAGATTACCTGTGGGGAGTGTGATTCAGCGCGCTTGACCGGGCGCGCGGAGTGCGCCGGAACAACCACAATCCGCTGAATAAAAAGAAGAGGCAGGTTGCTTAGACCTGCCTCTTTTCTGTTGAGTCTTGCGATATTCACCTTGCTTCCAATGTGCCCCAGCGGAACGTTGGTCCCATCGAAAGCCGGACATAGTTTTGCCGGTTGGTCAGCAAATTGGAGAACAGATGGGTATTGACCCAGTCGGCGGCGAAGCGGAAGCCCACGCCGCGCGACAGATTCAGGTCGAACCCGCCCCCAGCTCCAATAAAATAAGTCGTATCGGTCAGATGAGCGCTGGGTACGGGCTTCCCCAGAGCGCCCAGAAGCACGCCAAGCTGCGGCGGCACGTTGATGCTGGCTCTTTCGTGAATCAGTCCGAAGCCTGGGCGCGCGAATAGGGTTACTTTCTTCCACTTGCGCAGGTAAAACTGCGGACCCGCGGCAAATGTGTAAGTCTGGGAGGAAAAAGGCACATTGATCAGGCTGGGCGGCGGCACGGGCAGGCCTTGGCCAGCGGCCGCGATCAGCGTGGGTGCGTAAATCGTCTCGCTTCCATTGATCGTGCCGGCGCCGCTGATGACGCCATCGCCCAGGACGCTGAAATCCGCACCCAAGGCAAGCCACGGTCTGAGGGTGACACCGAAATCGCTTTCGAAGCCGCGCTCGGTAAGGTTGCGGGCTGGGCTGACCATGTAATCGAAGCCCGTGAAAAGAGTGAAGCGATTGACGTCCGGTTGCTGCGCGAACGCCGGGAGACAAATCAAAAGAACAATGCTGCAGAGCAGGATGCGCTTCATGTCGCATACTCCATGTCGGAGGCTAGTTGGACGCGAGGCCTCGCGAGGTTCTCGACCGGGGGCCCGAATCGCGGCCGTGTTCGCTCGACCACGGCCGCTTCATCAGCAGGGTGAGAACACTCTATTTCGCGCCTTAGCGAGGACGCTTTTCAGTGATGAGAGTCACGAATCAATTGTGTATCGCAAAAACCAATGCCAGTTTTGGGAATGCAGCAGCAGGGCGCGCCGACCTCAACCCAAGCCTCTTTCGGGGTGGAAAATCCCCCAGAAGCTCTTCTTTCGTTTCTGGACCTGCTGGTCTATTCTTTTGAACGTATGTGGAACGGCAAGTCGGAACGAACACCTGCGGGCATGCGACGGGATCGTTATCTTGCGATCGTTCTATTCGTGGTGGTATGCCTCTCAGCCACTCCCTTTGCCCTTCAACCAAAGCCAACCGATACTGGCGACGGACTCAATCCCATCCTCCATTACATTTCCACTGGATGGGACACCCTCACCCGCTCGATGAGCAATTGCGAAAGCGTCGTCGACCCCAAGCTGGCGGAGGCGTCCATCCTTTATATCCCCGCGCACTCGCCGGTGCCCGATGTTCTGCGACAACTGCAGAAGCACTGCAAGGTAGAGGTTCGCGAGTTGCCGGTTTCGATCACCGGCCCGGGCCAGGTCACCACCAACATCACCCCTCCCGGTTTGCTCTATCTCGAGAACAGCTACGTTGTCCCAGGTGGCAGGTTCAACGAGATGTACGGCTGGGATAGCTACTTCATCGTACGTGGCTTGATCGAAGACAAGAGAGTTGCGCTGGCGCGGGGCATGGTGGAGAACTTCTTCTATGAGATCGAACACTATGGGACGGTGTTGAATGCGAATCGCACATATTTCCTCACGCGCTCCCAGCCGCCGTTCTTGACCTCGATGATTATGGCGGTATACGAAGCGGAGAAGGCGGCGGGCAAAGATGACCGCGATCTGCTGGTAAAGGGCTACCAATATGCCAGCCAGGATTATGAGATGTGGAATCGTGATCCTCACCTGGCCGGCGACACCGGCCTCTCGCGCTATTACGACTTTGGCAACGGACCGGCCCCCGAGAGCCTGAAGGACGAAACCAATTTCTACCGCAAAGTCACCGGCTACTTCCTGCTGCACGAGGCAGGGCGGAACTACGTTTCCGTGCTGGACGGAGCCAGTAGCGAGGCCGAAGTGGGCAAGGCCTATGCGGTGCAGGTGTGTGATGTTGCCCGCACGATGGCGCAACCCGACTGCGAGCCGACCCGCGAAGTCTCACTCATCGCGGACTATTACAAGGGCGACCGGGCCATGCGCGAGTCGGGATTCGACATTTCCTTCCGCTTCGGGCCATACGGCGCAGCCACCCATCACTATGCGCCCGTCTGCCTCAATAGCTTGCTCTACAAAACTGAAAAAGACCTCCAGAAGATCAGCGAGATTCTGAAGCATAAAAAAGATGCCGAACGCTGGGAACAGCGCGCGCAGCAGCGGCGGGAACGTATTCAGAAGTATCTGTGGGATGCGCATCGTGGAATGTTCTTCGATTACAACCTCGACACGTCCGCGCGTTCCACCTACGAGTACATCACTACCTTCTATCCGCTATGGGCTGGGATCGCGACCCAGGAACAAGCCGAGGCCGTGAGACACAACCTGGAGGTGTTCGAAAGACCGGGTGGTTTGGCGATGAGTAATCGCGATAACGCCGTGCAATGGGACTATCCCTACGGCTGGGCGCCCACCCAACTGCTTGCTATCGAGGGTCTGCGGCGCTATGGGTATAACAAGGACGCGGATCGCGCGTCCTACGAGTTCCTGTCCACGGTTGCGGAGAATTTCCGCCGCGACGGCACCATCCGCGAAAAATACAACGTGGCCACGCGCTCCTCCGAAGCGCACGTTGCCGCTGGCTACCAGCAGAACGTCGTAGGCTTCGGTTGGACGAACGGCGCGTTCCTGGCGTTGCTCCATGCATTGCCGCCAGAGATGGTCAGCCGCCTCGCCAAGGAACAGCACACACCTTCAGCGCCTGGTCAGTAGCGCCGGGTCGTCGGCCCTGCCCGAAGGAGAACGCAGTCGGTGTGGGCAGACGCCCCTGTCCGCTAGTCCGGCTTTGCGTTCTGCACGTCCTGAAGCTGCTGAGAGGTTCGGCGTTCGCGCTCGGCATCGGCGGTGCGTCCCATATCCTGGTAAGCCTGTCCAAGCAAGTGATGGGCAACGGAATTGTTCGGATCCACGCTGAGAGCATGCTGGAGCGCGCGCGCCGCCAACTCAGCTTCCCCTTTTTTCTCGAGCACCTTCCCCAGCAGGATATAGGCCCCGGTCGAGGTAGAGTCCAACCAGATCGAGCGCTGCAAAAGGCGTTCCGCTTCATCGAACTTCTGGACACGCGAATAGGCGTCGGCCAGTTTGTAGTAGGTAGCAGCATGCCCGGGATTGATCGCGAGTTCGGTCTGGAAGTCGGTGATGGCTTCCGGAATTTTCGATTTGTAGAGGTGCAGTTCCCCCAGGAAAAAGTGGGCGAGCGGCAACTTCGGATCGAGCGCGATGGCTTTCTGTGCATGCTCCTCGGCGATCGGATCAAACTCCTGCCGCAGCAGGACGCGGGCGGTAAAAAGATAGGCTGCGGCTGAATCCGGCGGCACATCGAACATGCGCGCGAACGCTTTGCGCGCCAGCGGATAGTCCTTGGTCTGGATGTAGCAGACCCCCAAGATATAAGACGCATCGACGTTTGCGCGTGGATACCAGCCCTGCACTTTTTCGAGTAGCGGAATCGCATCCGCAGGACGGCCGGCGAGGTAATTCGACAGCCCGAGCAGTTGCACCGCTTCGTTGTCTTGCGGATCTTCGCTCGTTGCCTTCTTCAAGGCATCAATCGCCTTCACGTAATCCCCGGATTTGTAGTACGCGATGCCAAGCTCATGCGCGACCCCTTTCATGTCCGGGTTCACGGCCTGCATCTGCTGGAGTTGTGCGATTGCTTCCTCATTCTTCCCCTGCTGCAGCAGACGGCGCGGCGCCGCAAAGGCATTCTCCGAAGAAGCAGAAGGGGCGGAGGGAAGCTGTTGTCGTTCCTGCAAGACAGGGCGGTCTGATTGTGCGGCCGAGGGTAAGTAGAACAACAGAATAAGAATGATGCCGAACCTGAATGGACGCATGGTCAATCTCGGAGTGTATGAGGCGATTAGATCATAAAGCAGGATTGCGCGGGGTCTCGCCGGCGGGTCAGTCCGTTTTCCAGTAAGAGCTTTTAACCGCAAAGAACGCCAAGACAGCCGCAAAGGGCGCGAAGACGCGCTTGCCAGTGCCGCCAAGATGCCGGCGCTACCTCACCTCAAAGCGCAATGCTTCCCAACCGCAAAAATTAGAGGGAACCTTGGAAGGCTCCCTCGTTGAAACGTGCTGATCGATCCGGGCTAGAACTCGAAGCGGACGGCGAACTCCAATTGCCGCATGTGCGTGCCGCCCTCGAGCGCCGTGATTTTGCCGTTGTTTCCGCCCGGGCAGTCTACGCAACCGTTGGCTCCGTTGTTTTGACTGAAGGCGTAAACCGGGTGATTGAAGATGTTGAATGCGTTCATGAGGAACTTTGCCCGGAACTGTTCGGTGATCGCGAAGGACTTCGAGACCGACAAATCGGAATAGAAGCCTCTCGGACCGTTGTAGGTATTGCGGCCGTTGTTGCCGATCAGGCCGCAGTTCGGAAGAGCAAACGGTCCTGCAGCCGGACGCGGCAGAGTGCAAGTATCGGTTCCAACAGGGAGCGAGTTTAGATTGAACGCCAATGGAGCCAGGGGCGTGAAGAAAGTCCGGGTGTGATTGACCGTGTCCAGCGGTCCGACACCGGTGTGAAGCTTCGAACTTGTGGAGTTTGGCCGACATGGACCTGTGTCGGTCACATTGCCGCACTCACCAATGCTAGGCGTCCAGGGCAGGCCGCTGCTCCAATTGGTGGTGTTGCTGACCTGCCATCCACCGATGATGTAATCCTTCGCCTTGCTGGCATCTCCCATGTACTTCTTGCCCCTGCCGAATGGCAATTCATAGATGGGATTGAAGACCCAGACGTGGTTGCGGTTGAAATCGATTCGTCCCCAGGAATCGACGTGGCTGACCGCGTAGTAGTTATCTTGCGGATAACCGTACGCCTTGGAGTAGGTATAGTGGGTCAGGAATTGCAGGCCTTGCGCGAAACGCTTATCGAGTTTGACTTCGAAGGCGTTGTAGGTGCTGGCAGCGTCGTTGCCATAGTAGTTGCCCAAGTCGAAGGGGATCTTGGGATAGAGAGGCCGACGCTGGTTCTGCGAGGTGAAAGCGTTGAATGATGCAGCTGCTGGACCGCAGAAGCCAATTGGCGTTGCAGAGTTGGGCATGGAGGCCGCTGGACAGGGCGTGGTGGTTGCCGGTGTGCCTGCGCCACCGCTCAGAATGAAGGCCTTCGTTATGTCGGTGCCTTCACCAACCGCCGACGGGTTGATGTCATAGTTCGGACCGTCGCCGGCAAACCCGTGCGTTCCCTTGCTGCCCACATAAGCAACTTCGAGAGACATCGTGTTGGTTAGTTGGTGTTGCACGGTGACGTTCCATGCGTCTACGGTCGGCAATACCTGCCTGATGGGTCGAATATGTGTTCCTGACAGTTGCGAAGTCAGCGGGATAAACCCGTTCGAAGGAACGGCGGGGAACGCGTTCGCTGGATCGATACCCGGAACGGAACTCGGACCTGCATCCAGCGAGAACAAGGGAATCAGGTGCGCCGAAGCAGCGGGATTGAAGTTGCTGGCATTATAGTTTTGTTTGAGCAGCACCGGCAGATTTTGCGTAACCGTGTGCCCGAAGTTCGAACCGAAAACGCCGATGTCATAACTGCGGCCATAGCCCATGCGAACCACAGTCTTCGGAGTGGCTTGGTATGCAATGCCCAAGCGTGGAGCGAAGGCGCGCCAATCGTTATCGACGCTGCCGCTCAGGCTGTAAGGACCGACGCCTGCAACGCGGATTCCGCCGGTTCCAAAGTCTACGATGTTCGCGAATCCTCCGTGTCCTTTGCTGTCCACGGTCTCGGGGAAGTAAATCTCCCAGCGCAAACCGTAATTGATGGTCAACTTCGAAGTTGCGCGCCAGGTATCCTGTCCGTAAAAGAAGAAGCGCTTCTGCCGCTCAGCTGCGTTGTTCGCACCGGCGATAGTGGGGTTGTTGACGTAGCGGGCAAACGCGGTCACGTCGCCCAAGAGGAACGTGGCCAGGTCCAAGCCGCCATTCGTGCCATTGGAAGTGGCCTCGGGGCTGAAGTTGTATTCACCCGTCCGGTTGTTGTCGCTGGGGATGCGTAAGTTCATGGCGTAGCGCAGGTCCGCCCCGAACTTGATCTGGTGATTGCCTTTGACGTGGGTCCAGTTGTTGACGAACTGGAATTGCTGCTCGCTCTCCGTTAGTGGACAGTTGCAGCGAGCGACACCGAGACCGTCACCGAAACTGGAAATGACCAGGCCGTTGCCGCCCGCATTGTCAGTGCCGTTGTAGCCGCTCAATGGATCCTTACCAAGTTGGAAGGATCCCAAGCCGGCCGTCTTTGGGTCGCCGGTGTTGGCGCCGGGGATCCCGAAGTTGGTCATCGGGCTGCCGCTATCAGGCTTGCTGGTTTGGGGATTGTACTTGAAATAGCCGAACCGGAAGTCGGTTAGCCAGCTGTTGGTGACCGTCTTGTTGAAACCGGTCGCCAAGCTGTAGTTATGCGTGTTGGAACTACCGGACAAGCCAGGAGCGTCGCTGGTTCCGCCGTTCCCGGGTCCCCCTAACGCGCCCAGCAGGCCTTTGCCCGAGATCGTGTAATACGCGAGACTGAACCGGCCGAATACGTTCAACGTCGGGCTTACCGTGTAGTCGATGCGAGTATCGAAACTATTCGACTTGAAAGGACCTGAGCCGGCACCTACAAAGTTATTCAGGACTGGAGCTCCCGACCCGGGGTCTGGGAAAAGAGCAAGGATCTTGCCTGCAGCTGGCGAGATCCTGCTGACCGGGATCTGATTATTGGCGAATGCCGTTCGGCCTGTGCCCTTGTTTGGGTCACCGGAGAGTGGATCGTAAATTTGTCCTCCGCCCGGCGCCACGGCGAGATATTGGCTCAGGTCGCACATTCCCCCTGGATTCGTAGCAGGATTGCACGTCGAGAGAACTGTGTGAGTAGGAACGGTAAATAGTCCGCTCACGCCATTGATCTGCCGCGTTCCCTGGTAGTCGCCGAAGAAGAACAGCTTGTCTTTAATGATCGGCCCGCCAATGGTGCCACCGAACTGTGCCCAGCGAGAGCCTGGAATGAGGCGACCCGTAGCGGGATCGGGCTTGAATTGTGTGAACGGGTCACGGGCGGCGGTCCAGTCTGAGCGGCGATAAAAGAAGCCGGTGCCGTGCAGGCTGTTGCTGCCTGACTTGGTCTGGGACGTTACGAGGCTGGCCACAGCCTTGCCAAATTCGGCGTCATAATTTTGCAGCGCGACTTTGGCTTCGGTGACGGCGTCGAGATTGGGGCTTACGACAATGATGCCCAAGATCGGGTCTTGGTTATCCGTCCCATCAAGCTCGAAGCCAGTTCCGCTGAAGTGCTGTCCTTGCGAAAAGATCTGATAACCCTGCTGCGGATTCTCCGTGGCAGCGTGGCTCCAGCCGACAATCTTCTGCGAACCCGGAGCCAGCAATTGCAACTCGGTGAAGTTCCGATTGAGAATGGGCACTTCTACGACGGCCCTATCGTTGAAAGTGACAGCGACGTCAGCGCGGTCGGTCTTGAGCTGGGGAGCCTCGGCGGTGACTTCGACGGTTTCAGTGGCGCCGCCGACCTGGAATTGCAGGTCCACGCGTGCTCCGGCGTCAGCCTGAACGACAACATCTTTCTGTTCGCTGACCTTGAACCCTGCCGCCTCGACTCGCACTGTATAGCTATCCGGGACCAGGTGCGTGACCGAGTAGTTGCCGTCCGCATTCGTAGTCGCGGTGTCCTGGGTGCCCTTTCGCTGGTTGATGACTGTCACTTTCGCGCCTGCAACCGCCGCGCCTTGTGGGTCGGTGACTGTTCCCAAAACACTTCCGTAAACCGCCTGGCCGAGAGCGACCGGCGTGCAGACGATGCAAGACAAACCCAGAACAGCCATCGCCATCAATACGACCACGCACTTGGTTCTCATTGCGTTCCTCCACATCATCTCGACAACTGGGCGCGTTCGCTCTCCATTTTTGCGGAGAGTCTTATTGCGCGATTGCAGAATTTAGCTGAAAAACGAGCGAATCGAGAGCCATCCCCCACGCAGCTAGTACAAAACCACTAGGTACTAAACCGAACCTGCAGTTGCATGTCCTAAATCGATATTTTCATAGGTTGTTGAAAGTGTTAGGGAACGCTGCTCCGCTTCGCCATCAACTCCTATGACAATTGGAAGCAGCACGCGAGTGCGCTATGAAAAGCAGAATCAAATATTTTGAAGCTTTGAACTGAACACACGACGAAGCTGCAAGCATACCGATCCATGAGCGCCTGCACGACGAGACACGCTCGTTTGAAGAATCTTAAAGTTACGCCATCGAAGCGTCGTGCCTGACCAAACCACGGAGACACCCACACTTACGCACTCAGACGTCGAGCGTCTGAGCAGTGGCAATCTGTGCTTTCGATCCGGTGAATTAAAGTTTCGGAGGGTTTGATACGGTTACATGCGATCAAGAGCATGTGTTGCAGTCAGTTGCCCGCCTTGTTACGCTTGGTTACATGAGCGTCACAGGTATTTCTGTGCGGGAGCGGGATCAGTACCTGGCAGCCATTGAACGATTGGCCGGGAGTCATGTGCTACACGGCTCAGAGTCGCTCTGCAAATTACTTCGATATTTGGCAGAGCATAGTCTTCAGAATCCTGGAGTCCCGGTCAAGGAATATCAGATTGCGACAGAAGTGTTCGGACGTCCCGCAGATTTCGATCCTCATCTCGACTCAGCCATTCGAGTGCAGGCAGGTCGACTGCGAGTAAAGCTGGGTGAATATTATTCTTCGGAGGGCGAGCAGGACCCGGTTCTTGTGGAATTACGCAAGGGCACCTATACCCTTTCGTTTCATACCCGACAGATAACGCCGAGGGCACAACTCGAGAGCGAGAGCGCAAGCGCAGAAAAGCAAAAACGCCAGCGGACGCAGCACGTATTGCTCAACTGGTCTGCGAGCATACTCGCATTATCGGTTTTGTTAGCCGCTGCGGTTGCCGCGATTGTCGTGAAGTGGGAGAGCCGATCACAGGTCGCCATTTTGGATCCCCCGGCGGCGCCCGCAGTGTTTCGCACGTTCTGGAAGGGATTTGTGTCCGGACCCGAGGAGCCTTGGGTGGTGTTCAGCAACGCGGCTTTCGTAGGCAGGCCAGAGACAGGCATGCGATACCGCAATCCCACCCGTGATTCCGGCGCCGTAATTCTTGACCATTACACGGGCGTGGGTGAAGTGCTGGCGGTACATGAGATCGATCGAGTGTTCCATGTATTAAACCGCGAGGTTCGAGTCAAACGCGGAAGCCTTTTTTCGCTGGATGATGCCAAGAACAATAATCTGATTTTTGTGGGTTCCCCGGCTGAGAACCTGTCGTTGCGCGATATCCCGATGAACCAGCAGTTCGTGTTTCAGCGGCTCGCGTCAGGCGCCCGCGCGGGGGATCTGGCGGTGGTGAATCTGCATCCTCGGAGTGGAGAGCCGCCCCTGTTCCTTGGTAGCCCATCGAACATTCCTCTCACCGAAGATTACGCGGTGGTTGCACTCATGCGGGGAATGAATCCGACGGAGTCGGTCTTGATGCTCGGGGGAACCTCGACACTCGGCACGCAGGCGGCCGTGGAGTATGTTTGTCACGAAGATTCGCTGGTGCAGTTGTTAAATCGCCTGAAAATTCCCTCGACCGGGGAGATGAAGCCATTCGAAGTGGTGTTGCACGTGAAAGTCGCGCGCGGAGTGCCGGTCGAGTCGGAGATAGTGGCGTTGCGAACAGACGACGCCAAGCAGAACGGCGACTGAGCTAGGAGGTTGGTGGAGCAAGTTGAGGATCGAGTTCGCTCGCCCTGTGAAATTCCTGTGACGATTCTTCTTTTGCGCCCTTTTGTCGCAGCGCTATTCCCAACTGGTAGTGAGCCTGGGCATAGTTCGGACTGGAGTTGATGGCTGAGCGGAACTGTGCTATGGCGCCCTCAACATCGCCGGCATTGAGCAGTCGACGTCCGGAATTGGTGGCCAGTACCGCGGCTTGACGTCCGGTGGTTTCCTGTCCAATCTGCTGACCCGTGTGCGCCTCGGCGGCGGCTCCTTCATTGTCGCCCAGCGCACGCAGCACGGCAGCAAGCGTGCTGTGGGCGCCTGCGAAGTCGGGTTGCAGCCGGATAGCATTGCGTAGAGCGTCGGCGGCGTCCTGGAGTTTCCCCTGTTGCTTGAGGACGGTGCCGAGGGTGTAGAAGGCCTCGGCGTAATCGGGGCGAGCGGCGATCGCGGCGCGCAGCTCTTTCACGGAATCGTCGAACGAGCCCTGCTGCCAAAGCGTCACTCCCATCGTGTAATGAATGTCAGGTTGGGAAGGGTCCAGTTCCTCAGCTTTCCGAAATTCGACAAGCGCTTCCGGAAGCTGGTCTTTCAACTTGAGGGTGAGCCCAAGATCGTAGTGCAGCGTGGCATCCTGCGGCGTGCTTTTGAGGGCTATCTGGAACTCGTGAATGGCAGCATCGAAATCGGCTTTCTGAAGATAGGCGGTTCCCAGGTTCGCGCGATAGCCGGAATCGTCGGGACGCAATCGCAGGGCGGCTTCAAACTCAGAAACCGATTGGGACGCTTGGCCAGCCTGCACCAGTGCGAGGCCGAGATTGTTGTGTGCGTCAGGATTGTCGGGCTGAAGCTTGGTCACGCGCTCCAGCGCCGCGAGAGCACCGTCGACATCGCCCTGACGCTGCAAGAGCAGGCCCAGACGGGTTTGCGCATCGGGCCAATCGGGCTCCAGCTTCACGGCTACCTGCAACTCGCGGGCGGCCTCGTCGCGACGGCCTTGATCTTCGAGCACTCGCGCCAGGTAGTAATGAGCCTGTGGAGATTGGGGCAAAAGCTTGACAGCACTCTGCAAAAGCGACTGCGCCTCCTCAGGTTGATGCTGTTGCCAGCGAATCGCCCCGAGGTGAAGTTGGGCAGCGGCGTAATCGGGCGAGAGACGGATTGCTTCGGAAAATTGCTCGGCTGCCTTATCGTTCTGCGATGCCTGCGCGAGGAGTGAACCATACTCGTCGTGCAATTCGGGCCTGCCCGGTGCAAGCTTGACCGCGCGAGCGAGTTCGGTCGTGGCCGATTGCAGCTCTTCGCGAAAGCTAAGCACGCGGCCCAGGGTGCGATGAGCTTCTGAGCTGTTGGGATCGAGCCGCACTGCTTCTTTGGCTTCGGCTTCGGCGCCGTCGAGGTCGCGCTTGCGCGCAAGAGCGTTAGCGAGATTGATGTGGGCTTCGAGGTAGTTCGGTTTCAGCTTGAGAGCGAGTTTGAACTGGATAATGGCTCCGTCAGGGTTGCCTTCAGAAAGCAGCGTCCAGCCGAGTGAATTGTGGGCCTCGGGGCTAGCGGGTGCGAGCTTGACCGCGAGCTCGAAGGCCGCGCGAGCGGCTGCGAGATCACCGTGCTGGAGGGCGGTCATGCCCCGCTGGTAGCTGGCATCGGCTTGCGGGGGAGTTGCGGTTTTCTGGGGATAGGCTCGGCCGGTCACAGTCAGCGCAAACGCGAGGAGCAGAACTGCACGCCGCTGGAGATAAGTGGGAGTCTTCACAGAGAGTTGCCGATTGTTTCTTTCCGCCGCCGAGTCGCCTGCTGTTGACCCGTATGGCTGAGACTAGTATTTCATTAGAGGATGAGACTGGGCGCACGGTTTTTGCGGGGTGGATGTTTCCGATGGCAGGTCGCCTTGCTGCTCGGGTTGCTCTCCGTCTGCTGGCTGGCACATGTCGCACGGGCACAGGGCACCACCTCTGCAAGCAAGCCTTCTCCCCTGGCGCAGTTCGTCGACGACGCGGACAAGGCCGGCCTGACGATGATGACTGTCTTCGGCGGGAAGGATTCGAAGAAGTTCATCATTGAGACGACCGGGACTGGGGTTGCAATCTTCGATTATGACAATGATGGCTGGCCGGATATTTTTCTCGTCAACGGCACCACGCTGGAGGGCTTTCCCGCAGGTAAGGGCCCCACGAATCATCTTTACCGCAACAATCATGACGGCACCTTTAGCGATGTGACGAAGCAAGCTGGACTTGCCGATGCCAGCGGCTGGGGTCAGGGAGCCTGTGTGGGAGATTATGACAACGACGGGTGGGAGGATCTGTACGTTACGTATTACGGGAAGAATCGGCTCTATCACAACGAGCGCGGAGTATTCCGGGAGGTTGGCGAAGCGTCTGGAACGGCGGGATCGGGAAAGGCTTGGGGCACAGGCTGCGCGTTTGTGGACTACGACCGCGACGGACTGCTGGATCTGGTCGTCGCGAACTATGTGGATTTCGATCTATCTACCGCACCTGCGCCCGGCGAGCGGGCTTCGTGCGTGTGGAAGGGTGTTCCGGTGATGTGCGGTCCGCGCGGACTGCCGGGGGCGAAGAACATCCTCTATCACAACCTGGGCGGCGGGAAGTTTGCCGACGTCACAACCAAGGCACATATCGACAAGACATCCGGGCACTATTCGCTGGGCGTGGCGACATTTGACTTCGACAACGACGGGTGGCCGGACATCTATATTGCTTGCGACAGCACGGCCAGCATTCTGTTCCGCAATAATCATGACGGCACATTCACCGATGTCGCGGTGAGCGCGGGCGCAGCCTACAACGAGGATGGCCGGGAGCAGGCCGGCATGGGCGTCAGCGTTGGGGATTTCAATGGCGATGGAAATCTCGACATCTTCAAAACCAATTTTTCCGATGACACATCCACCCTATATCGCAACAACGGGAACGGCACGTTTGACGATGTGACTTTTGCCGCGGGCCTCGGATTGCACACGCAGTATCTGGGTTGGGGAACGACTTTCTTCGATTTTGATAATGATGGCTGGCCTGATCTGCTGGTGGTGAACGGGCACGTGTATCCGGAAGTGGACAAGCAGCACTTGGGCAGCACCTACCCGGAGCCCCGCATCCTGTATCACAACAATGGTAACGGCACATTCAGTGATATTTCCGTCGAGGCAGGTCCAGGGATCACTGCGATGCATGCCGGTCGTGGACTGGCGGTGGGAGATCTCTGGAATGACGGGCGACTCTCCGCCGTGATCAGCAACATGAACGATCATCCGAGCCTGCTGGTAAACCAGGTGCGTTCGGCGAATCACTGGATTGGCATTCGCACGATTGGGACGAAATCCAATCGGGACGGGATTGGAGCGCGGATCACGGTGAAGGCGGGCGCGCGGACTCTGGTGGATGAGGTGCGCAGTGGGGCGAGTTACGCGTCAAACAATGACATGCGAGTGCACTTCGGGCTTGGCGCATCAGTAAAGATTGACTGGGTCCAGATTCGTTGGCCGAGTGGATTAACCGAACGTTTTGACGATTTGGGGGTCGACAAGATTCACACGATCAAAGAAGGAAGCGGAAAATCTGCGGAAGCGGAAGCAAGGCCGAGTGGAGGAACACGATCGCAATAAAGGGCGCTGGTGAATTCCTGCCGGTGAGCGACACACAGAGCTCTTAACGGCAAAGCTCGCAAAGGGAACTAAGGGATTGCAAAGAACCGGTGCGACGATCACAAAGATGAGTTTGGCATGCGAACATCATTCCGAGATCGAAGGATCTCTCTGGAGAATTTGCGTGGATCTTCAGCGATTGGAAGCCTCCAGCGGGGGTGAGTTCTGATGTTCGATCTGGGATGATGCGATTCGCGTCCGCATCCTGGCCGCCTGTTCTTTGCTGAAGCGCATCTGCCCCATGGCGACACGGCGCAACTGCTCTCGCGTCCAATGTGGTTGCATGATTCCGTCTCGAGAGTGCGCGTTCGAACCGAGCAGCAGGTGACCCAGTTCGTGCGCCAGTACATCGCCCAAAATCGGGGCCAATGAGATGTCTCTATTCTGTTGATGCAATTGCTCAATCGGCTCGAAGAACAGGTCAGCGTAGGTTCCCGAATCGTGATCCACAAAAGAGACTCCGAAAATGTCATCTCCGAGGGTGCGTGCGTGGGGAATGATGCGCACTACGAGACCGGAACTCATCATATTGTCGCGGCATTGTGTGTGTGACCGGTTGCCATCCTGCGCGCCGCAGTTCATCCATTCCACCTCCACTCCGGCCTGATGAAAAACGCGGCCGGCATTCTGTTCGGCTGCGAGCACGATTCTTTCCGGTGCACTGGCGCTATCGTTCACAAAGACAGTGACCTGTGGATTGTCCTTCGTGGGCTCCCCAGCCCGCGCGAGCAAAGACCATCCCACCATCCACCATGCTGCCCAAATTCTTGCCGTGTGCCCCATAACCGCGCCCTCCCTCGGCGTTTGGCCGTACTCTGGGTTCGGGCGGCACGTATCGCAAGGGTGGGCGGGTGACCCGGCGGTTAAATCTGGGTAACGAGATAAGGGTGTGTCACGTCAAATAGATACCGGGCGAGGTAACGATCTATGTGGGGCTCAGCCAGTGCTAGACTGCAGGGCATGTCAGAGGCGAGAAGCCTGCCGGCGGGCGTCCCTGACACCCTACGCTTTGGGGTGTTCGCGGTAGACCGGAAAACCGGCGAGCTGCGGCGCAACGGCGTCAAGGTCAGGCTGCAGGACCAGCCCTTACAAATCCTTCTGACATTGTTGGAGCGTCCGGGCGAGGTGGTGACGCGGGAAGAATTGCGCGGGCGGTTGTGGCCCGATGACACCTTTGTTGATTTCGAGCACAGCATCAACACCGCAGTCAGAAGGCTGCGGGATGCGCTGGGCGACTCGGCCGAAAACCCCAGATTCGTCGAAACCGTGGCCCGCCGGGGATATCGCTTTCTGGCGCCGGTCAGCGGGGTGCCAGAGGTATCTGTCCCCCCGGAAGTGGCAGTGTCGCGCCCTCACGCGGTGCGGCGCTGGTGGATTCTGGGCGTGGTCGCCGTGGCCCTGCTGGTAGGAGTCATCGTCGGCTGGCATGCGGCCACTTCTACCGCGACGCGGGCGGGCAATATCAGCGAGCGAAGGCTGACTGCGAACGCGGCGGAGTTGCCGGTCATTGATGGAGTGATTTCACCTGACGGGAAATATCTTGCCTTTACCGACTCCGGCGGTTTTTATCTCAGGCAAATCGATACGGGAGAAACGCACGCGATTAGCGTACCGAGCGGCTTCGATCCCCGGCCGCGGAGCTGGTTTCCGGATGGAAGCCATATTCTGGCGACATGGGTTGCCGGGCCGCGGGAACCGGAAAGTATCTGGGAAGTTTCCCTCATGGGCGGAACGCCGCGGAAGCTGGTCGCGCAAGGAGCGTGGCCCGCGGTATCGCCCGATGGCTCGAAGATCGCTTACCTGGCATCGGCTATCCAGTTCAAGTACATTGCCCTGAATAAGGAGATCTGGCTGGTGAGGTCGGATGGGGAACAGCCTCACAAGCTGACGGGAGGCGGCGATGATGTCTTCGGCCCGCCCGTATGGTCGCCCGACGGCAAGCGTCTTGCCTTCATGCGGGGGAAATTCATGGCGGGCATGCCGTTCATTCGTTGCCAGTTGGAGACTGTCAATGTCGCGACCGGCGAAACGAATACGCTGCTTTCGATGGCGGGGCTCCGGCCCACGATTGCGTGGACTCCGGATAACCGATTGATCTACTCATTGGGCGAAGCAGTGCCGAATCAGAATGATTCCAACCTGTGGGCCCTGAAGGTGGATGGTGAGGGTCGAGCGGCGGGCAATGCGATACGTCTCACACATGGCACCGGAGAAGCCTCGGCGATCAGTGTGACCAGCGATGGCAAGAGGCTCGCGTACTTCCGGCAAGCGGTGGAGCCAGATGTTTACGTGGCTGATCTGGATGCGAACGGAACCAGGCTCAGCACGCCCCGACGTCTGACGCTCGATGAGCGTGCGGATTTCCCATATTCGTGGACTCCCGACAGCAAGTCGGTGATTTTCACATCCGATCGCAACGGAAGGTTCAATATTTTCCGGCAGGGAGTTCATGATGCCGAACCCGAGATACTGGTTCGGTCGGATGAGGACTTGGCGATACCGAGGCTGAGCCCGGATGGCAACAGCATCATTTATCTGATCACGCCGCCCAACGGAGCGTCGGGCGAGATTCCTTCCCGGTTAATGCGCGCACCATTGGAAGGAGGGCCGCCGCAATTAGTGCTGGAAGCGATTGGCATAAACAACCAGCAATGCGCTCGCTTGCCATCGGCGGTGTGCATCATCAGCCGGTTTGAGCCTGGACATGAGCAATTCTTCTACTTCGATCCGGAAAAAGGGATGGGTGCGGAGATCAAGAAAGCGGAGATCCATTCCATCAACGCCTATGACTTTAACTGGAGCCTTTCTCCGGACGGGCAGATGCTGGCGATGTCGAAGCGAGAGGGAATTCAGGAACTGCCGGAGATTCGAATTCTGCCGCTGCGGGACCAACCTGAGAAGACGATTCCAGTGCCGGGTTGGGAGGGCGTAGGCAGCTTCGATTGGGCGGCAGACAGCAGGAGCGTGTGGGCGACGGGATACAGCAGCGGTGGCGGAAAGGCCCTTGTGAATGTCGCTCTGACAGGGAGAGTGCGCCCGTTGCTCGCGGAGAAAGAGATGACGCTAGGCTGGGCGATCCCATCGCCCGATGGGAAGCACCTGGCAATCTGGAAGGCGCACGGCGATTCGAACGTGTGGATGCTGGAGAATTTCTGATCAGCGCGAGCTGCGCTTGGCAGTTTCAAACTGAGTAGTTCGCACGATGCCCGCGCCCTCTTGCACGTAGACAAGTTGGTTGGACTTGATGTCCTTGATGGCATCGACCTGGCCGCTAGGCCAGTGGATCTCCAGCACGTCGACCTTCTCCGCCTTGCCAAGGCCGAAATGAACCCGCAAATCGCTTTGCGAGAAGTAGCCGCCGCCGCTGCGGACTTCGTCGATTTGCTCGTGAGGCTTGTTCTCGCCGGCCACTTTCGTTACGCATTTCAGGCGTGCTCCGATTCCAGTGCGATTGGACTTCGTGCCGATGGTGCGCACTTTGAGCCAGTTGTTGCCGGTACGCAAGTCGCAGCGCATGAGCTGCGGGTAATCGTTCACGGTGTTGACGACGACGTCCAGATCGCCATCGTTGTCGAAGTCGCCAAAAGCGCAACCGCGCGAGGCGACGGGATCGGAAATGGCTGAGCCGGCCCGCAATGAAATATCTTCGAACCGCCCGTTGCGCAGGTTGCGATACAGAAGTTTGCGCTGCGCGTAGCCGGCCTCGGTCTTGAGTTGCTCAACCTCGGGATAGACGTGGCCGTTGCAGATCAGGATGTCGGGCCAGCCGTCATTGTCCATATCAAAAAATCCGCAGCCCCACCCGAGGTATTGCGTATGCATGCCCAAGCCTGCAGTGAAGGTGGTGTCCTCGAAATTGGCTCCGCCCTGATTGTGATAGAGCGACGGCGTATCTCCTGCGAAATTTGTTTTTACGATGTCGAGGTTGCCATCCAGATCGTAGTCGGCTGCCGACACGCCCATGCCGGCCTGCGGCTTGCCGTCGGGACTCAGGGCGCAGCCCGCTTCAAGCGCAATGTCCTGGAACTTCCCATTCTTTTTGTTCTGGTAAAGCGCGCTGGCGGTCGAGTCGTTGGCGACGTAGATATCGGGCCATCCGTCGTTATCGAAATCGGCGGTGAGCACACCGAGTCCGTAGGTCCCATTGGCGTTGAGAATGCCTGAAGCTTCGGAGACGTCTGTGAAGGTGCCATTCCCATTGTTGTGGTAGAGGATGTTCTTGCCGCCTTTCAGACCCGGAGGTCCGCAGGCGACCATGACCGCCTTGTAGAGGCAGGGTCCCGATTCGGGGACGGGAGCGGTGGCGAGGTCGAGGTCGATGTAGTTGGCGACGAAGAGATCGAGCTTGCCATCGCGATCGTAATCGACGAAAGCGCAGCCGGTATTCCAGCGCTTGCCGTTACCCGCGACTCCAGCTTTCTCACTGACATCGGTGAAGGTGCCGTCGCCGTTGTTGTGGTAGAGAACGTTCTTGCCGAAGTAGCTGACGAAGAGGTCCTCGTAGCCGTCGTTGTCGTAATCGCCAATGCAAACACCTTGTCCCCAGCCGGAATGCGCGACCCCGGCTTTCGCGGTCACGTCGGTGAAAGTGCCGTCGCGATTGTTCTTGAAGAGATGCGAAGTGGGTTCCAGTCCTTTGGGGAAGCCTTCGAGACGGGAGCCGTTGACGAGGAAGATGTCGAGCCAGCCATCGTTGTCGTAATCGTAGAAGGCGACCCCGCAGCCGGTAGTCTCGAGGAGATATTTATTTTTGTGCTCGCCTCCGAAGATGGTCTTCGCGTTGAGGCCCGATTCTTTAGCGACGTTGACGAAGCTCAGTCCCAGGTCGTTCCCGGGCTTCGGCGCGGCTACCTGACTCGCCAGCGGTGAGGCCGCGAACAAACGCCTGGGACGCGCCATGGCGAGCACGCTCTCCAGTGACAGTACGAGTGCAGATCGGCTCAGCGACTGGAGGAACGAACGTCGGGAGGAGGACAAAAGCGTGGTACCTTTCCTGCAGGAGCCCATGCTAGAATGCGCCCCTACTTTATTGAGAATCCTGCGCTGTTAGCAAGTTTGAGCGCGGCATCATAAAGCCGGACGATGCCGCCAGATCATCCTTAATAAAGATGCCACGAACGCCTCGTTTTCGCCTCCAAAGACATTTTTCCGGACTGAAGGGCCTATCCCTAATCCTTCTGACGCTGTGCGTGCTGGGCTTCGCGCAGGAGCGCTCGCTGGAGTTGTCGCGAACTGACAGGTCGTGGGAGTTTCTGACGGCAGTGGGAACGCGGGCGGGATTGTTCGGCGACGAATCGGGACGGATGGAAGCGTGGGTCTATCCGCTGAAGCTGCTGCGGAATTTTCGGCTGCAGTTTGAGGCGGAAGGGCATCTGGTGCCGGCGGAAGCGGTTGCGCGGACCGTGATTGCGCGGCCCGAAACTTCTACCATCATTTATGCAGGCGACACCTTCCGCGTGCGGGAAACGTTGTTCGTCCCGGTGCAGGAAGCGGGCGCGGTTGTGCTGCTCGACATCGAAAGCGAGAAGCCGCTGAACGTGCGCGTGTCCTTCGAGCGCGATTTTCAGTTGGAGTGGCCGGCCGCACTCGGAGCGACGTTTTCCGCGTGGGATCCGAAGCTGCACGCGTTCTCTTTCGGCGAGGAGCAAAAGCGCTACGCGGCGCTCATTGGATCTCCGACAGCGACGAACGAGAGCCTCGAGTATCAGACCAACTACTCCGCAACGAACGAAAATTCTTTCGAGCTAGGCGCAACTTCTCAGAAGAACGAGAGCCGGATCGTGGTGATGTCGGCTTCGGTTCACGGACCGGCGGAGGCGGAAGCGACTTATCAGCAGCTGACGGCGAACTATCCAAAGCTGCTGAGCGAGTCTGCGGAATACTACCGTTCTTATCTGGCGCGGACAGTAAGCGTCGAAATTCCCGATGCGAAGATGCAGCAAGCCTACGACTGGTCACGCATCAGCATGCTGCAAGGACTGGTCAACAATCCATTTCTCGGGACGGGCTTGATTGCCGGGTACCGCACCTCGGGAATGAGTCAGCGGCCGGGATTCGCGTGGTTTTTCGGGCGCGACTCGATGTGGACTGCGCTCGCGCTTGACGCTGAGGGAGATTTTGCGACGACCCGCACGGCGCTGGAATTTCTGAGCAAGTTTCAGCGCGAGGATGGAAAAATCCCGCATGAGATTGCGCAAACGGCGACTCTGGTGGACTGGTTCAAGAATTATCCCTACCCATATGTTTCCGCCGATGCCACTCCCCTTTATATCGTAGGGATGAACGACTATGTCACGTCCAGCGGGGATGTGGCGTTCGCGCGGGAAAAGTGGGACAGCGTGTGGAAGGCTTACCAGTACCTGCATTCCACCTACGATGCCCAGGGCGTCCCCCAGAACTTTGGGATTGGTCATGGCTGGGTGGAAGGCGGACCGTTGCTCCCGGTAAAGGCCGAGATTTATCAGAGTGGCTTGGCAGCCGCAGCGCTGCAAGCGCTGGCGAATCTTGCGCGGCTGGTGGGGAAAGAAGATACCGAGCGGCAGGCGGCGCAGGAAGCCTCGACGCTCGAGCAGTTGCTGAACCAGGCGTTCTGGATCGCGGAGAAAAAGCGATACGCGTTCGCTCTGGATCAAGCGGGCAAGCCGCTGGATGAGTCGACGGTTCTCGCAACCGTGCCGATGTGGTTTCACCTGCTGCGCGAAGACCAGGCGCAGCCCATGATCAGCGAGTTGGCGGCTCCGGGGCATGAAACGGACTGGGGTATGCGAATTATTTCGGCGCAGTCGCTGAAGTATAGCGGCGGCGGTTACCACTACGGTGCGGTGTGGCCGCTGTTCACGGGATGGGCGTCGATGGGCGAGTATCAATATCATCGCGCCTTGCCGGCGTATCTGAATCTGCGTGCGAATGCATTGCTAGGCCTGGATGGCTCCCTTGGCCACGTCACGGAAGTTTTGTCGGGCGACTACTACCAACCGCTTTCGACGAGTTCGCCACACCAGATCTGGTCGGCAGCCATGGTGGTCAGCCCGCTGCTGCGCGGATTGTTTGGCTTGTCCGCCGACGCGAATGCTCACTTGCTGAGTTTCGCACCGCACGTGCCCGCGGATTGGGCGTCATTCGCGATCAGGAACGTGCATGTAGGATCATGCGTGCTGGATCTTAAGTATGAACGAAGTGAGCAAGGCTTCACGCTGGAGGCGGATCGCAGCGGATCGGGCGAGTGCACCCTGGAGTTCTCGCCGGCAATCAGCCCTCTGGCCGAGGTGATGACCGTGGAGATGAACGGGCACCTCGTGCAACATCGTGTCTTGAAGAGCGCGGTGGATCAGCACGTGGTTGTGCGTTTTCCGGTCAACAAGGGAGCGAACAAGTTGCACGTCGTGGTGCACAACGACTTCGGCCTGAGTGTGCCTGCTGCTTTGCCCGAGTTAGGAGGCACGAGCCGGGGGCTGCGGGTGCTGGCGGAGACATGGACCGCAGCCAAAGATCGATTGGAACTCGAGGTTTCGGGAGTGCAAGGTTCCACGTATGAGCTTGGCGTTTGGAATGCAGGCCAGCTCAGTCGTGTCGAGGGTGCGGAGTGGAATAAAGGGGCCGGTGGGCACGGGCAGGTTCGGGTTCATGTTGCGGTTGCGCCGGATCGGACATCGAAGAACGTCGACGAGGGTTCCCCGGCCAAAAACTACACGCGCCAGAAGGTGGTGCTCTACTTCGCTGCGCGATGACGGTTCCAATCAGGGATCGTATTTCGCCGCAAGCAATGAAAATTCGAGCCCGCTCCCTAGCTTGGCGGACTATAAAAGAAAGTTCTCGTCCTGGAGGTCATTCATGAACAGATTCCTTTTCACACCAACGCTGTTGCTGGCCCTGAGCCTCGTCGCCTTACAAGCCGGCGCGCAGAAGAATCCCGTGGATGCGGAAGGCCACCAATGGTGGCAGCACGCGGTTTTTTACGAAGTCTATCCCCGCAGTTTCGCCGACAGTAATAACGATGGCGTGGGCGATCTGAACGGAATTACTTCGAAGCTCGGATATCTCCACGACCTGGGTGTGGACGCCATCTGGATTACGCCCTGTTATCCATCGCCCCAGGTGGACTTCGGATATGACGTCTCCGATTACGAGAACATCGACCCGATGTACGGCACGCTCGCTGACTTCGACCGAATGGCGGCCGAGGGCAAGAAACAAAATATCCGCATCATCATGGATTACGTCATCAATCACACCTCGGACAAGCACAAATGGTTTATTGCGTCCAAGTCGTCGAAGAAGTCACCGTATCGGAACTGGTACGTATGGCGCGACGGCAAGGCGCCGAACCAGCCCCCGAATAACTGGATCTCCGAATTCGGGGGCTCGGCGTGGAAGTTTGATCCGACGACCGGGCAGTACTACTACCACTATTTCTACGCTGAACAGCCGGACCTGAACTGGAACAATCCCGCGGTCGAGAAGGCGATGTTCGACGTCACGCGCTGGTGGTACAAGCGCGGAGTTGCGGGATTCCGGCTGGATGCGGTCGATACTCTGTTTGAAGATCCCGACCTGCGCGACAATCCCGTGCTACCCGGCAAGAACAAGTTCGGCGATCCCAATACGCAGGAGATCTATAACAAGAAGCTACCCGGCGTCCATGAGGTTCTGCAGAACCTGCGCAAGGTTGCTGACGAGAATGATGCCGTGCTGATCGGTGAGACCTGGACCAAGAACATCGACGAACTCAAGAAGTATTACGGGGAGCACAACAACGAATTGCAATTGCCGATGGACTTCATGTTCACGCGGGTCGACAAGCTATCGCCGCCGGAATTCCGCCGGCAGATCGCGGCCGCGGACACTGCCGGTGGCTGGCCTACGTGGGTGATCAGCAACCACGATATTGAACGCTCCTATAACCGGTACGGCGATGGCGCCCACAACGACGACATCGCGAAACTGATGGCCGCTCTCTACTTCACGCTGCGCGGCACGCCCATCATGTACTACGGCGAAGAGCTTGGCATGGAGAATAACGATCCCAAGCGGAAGGAGGACGTGAAAGATCCCAAAGGCAGAACCGGCTGGCCCGCTGACAAGGGACGTGACGGAGAGCGTACGCCCATGCAGTGGAATGACGCGGAAAATGCGGGCTTCAGCACGCACGAGCCCTGGTTGCCGGTTCCGCCGAGCTACAAGACACACAACGTTGCGGCTGAGTCGAAGGATCCGAATTCGGTGTTGGAGTTTTATCGGAAGGTACTGGCGCTGCGGCATACGAATTCGGTGTTGCTGGAGGGGAATTATTCGGCGCTGAATGAGGAGGATCCCAACGTGCTCTCTTACCTGCGCACCTACAAGGGGAACTCGGTGCTGGTCGCACTGAACATGTCGGGATCGGCGCAGAAGGCGAGCTTTCATCTGGGGGCACAGGGGGCCTCTCCCGCAAGCTTGGACCCACTGGTGGCTACGCCCGGCGCCGGCGCGAATGGACCGGAGGTGACCCTGCCCGCGTTTGGAGTGTTCATTGGGGAGGTTGCGTCAAGGTAGCGCGCTTCCTGGGTAGCCTCGTATCGCAAACAAGAATGGCGGGGAAGTTTTTTCGGAAGCTGCGAGGCGCTCCTTCCCCGCTGCAAGCTCAACCTTTAGCGAAATGACTGCGCCTCCTCAGGCCCCTACCGTGCTACGACCTCGGTCACTTTCGGTCGGCACAACACCGCACTAGCATTCCTTTTGAACGCCATTTCTTCTGAGAACACTAGGGCTGTTAGGGATGCCGCCGAATAGGAGCAGAATCAGGCGGGGGAGTCCCCGACTTCGGGGATGACCTGCGAGAATCCTTCGCTCGTACGGAAACAGCCCGCACCCGCTCGAACTAACTCTTGGGCTCCGCCCTCGTCATCGTGCTCTAGCTTGAACATCATTCGTCGCGACCATCCCGGAAAATGTGCTGAGCGCGGAGTGTGCAGAACTGAAGTGCGGAGTTGCAGTAATCATTGCACTGCCGATTCTTTTTGGAGACAAAAGCATGCCAGAAGCAAAAACACTTTACAGAATCTTTGAGCACTGGCTTCCTCAAAATACACAACTGGCGGTTGTTCGCGAAGCGCTTCACAAAGAAGATCGGCCTTCTGCTCTGCGTTCGAAATCCGGTTACCTGCACGAGGGAGAGGCTTGGGTACGCGAACATCGGTCGCTGCTGACGCCCGTTCTGCTGCGACATGTTGATTTGCCCGATGAGTTAGTTGCAGGTCTAGTCTCCGACGGAGACATTCTGGTTCCGTCAAAGGGCTCGTCTGAGCAAACAATCGTGTTTTCAGTTTCTCCCGATGCCCTGAAAGAGCGACCTGTTCATCTGCCGTTTGGACTGACGCAGATAACTGCGTGTTCCGTGTTTCTCTTTCAAATGTTTATTGACATCTGCGCCGCAAATCAGCCTTGCGGAATACAGATGCTCCCTCCCGAGATAAATCTGAGCCCCGGTTCGTTGCAGGTGACAGTAGGCGGCGGGCTATTCTCCTCGGGCTTGGGTTTGCTGGTGGCTTGCGCAGCCGGACTGACCGGCACTCCCACCGCTCCTGTGATGACTCGAGTCGCGTTGGAGAGTGCAGGTATTGTCGAGTGGGTGCTCGGTTGGCGCAAAGCCGCAGCGGAGACTCAAAAGAGCTTCGCCGAGGCTACCAAAACAGATGCAGAGAAACGACTTGTCGAGCTGGACATAAAAGTCAAGGAACTGGAGCTTGAACGTGCGAAATTGAAAGGTCATGTCGTAGGCGATCAGGACGAATTTGGCCGCTCGACTCGATTGAACCGCAGGTGCCTGGAATCCCGCGCTGAATCCGGCGAAGTGCCCAGAAACCTCGTTCAGCAGCATGCAGAACGATTTGAAATGCCGGAATCCTATGCCAACCACGTGCTGAACCGGGCGCTCCCTGCTACCAGATTAATGAAGCAGAAGATGGCTGGAATCGACATGAAGTCGTCAACCACGCAGCGACGACGCGCTCACGGGTCAGGCTCATGATCTCGCTCCATCAATTTGGAAGAGGCACGCAGTTGGCAACTGCTATCGAAGCAGTATTCCACCGAGTATGAGCGGTTCCGTTCATAGAAAGCCTAAGTCTTTATGCAAGCAGTGAATGACGGGGGAGAGAGGTCCGAACCCCTGTACGGTTTTCCGTCCGAGGTAATCGCAATCTCTCACAGTCGCACTGAATCATCGGAGACCACGCGAAGTAACGACATTAGCCAGTTTTGGGACACTGCTCGGGACATAATCCGCGAAGCTAACCGGGGAACGCCGTCTGAAACTAAGCAAGGCTTGGCGGCGGATTACCCACCATGTACTTCTTCCGGTAGAGTTGACTTTCTCACGCTCTGAAACAGCTTAATTGATTCACTATGCCTTTCAGGGTACGCAGGATGCTGGAATAGCCCGCCACGCCTTGTTTTCATCGAAGATCTGCCTGCTGCCACTGTGCAGATTTAGCTTGACTGTCGCAGCAACGTGATAGATATTGTCTCGCCTAAATCGGGCTTCGCCAGTGGTTCCCCGGTCTGTCGGGCCGTACGAGGCGGCGAAAGCCAGTTCGACAAGCCAAGTGGTTCCACTGATCGATGCATCATCTTTCTGCTTCGTCGTTGCCATGCTGTGGGCTTCACGAAAATGGACGTCTTGTGCATAGTCGCGATGTTCAAGACCGAGCGTATTAGCCCGCTCATTAGTCATCTGTATAGCCCGAGCCCAATAGACGGCAACTCGTCGCACGGGATCTCATCGCCCTACATCGCTGTCACTGTAGCCCTGATGTTTGTCGCGGGGTCGGGACTTCTGATGCGTGATCTCAACCGGTGGCTTGCCCGTCGCGGAAGTCGAAAAGAAATATCCGAGTGGCCCAGAAACAGCCATGGATTTCGGAATGCCGCGTAAGCGCCGACACGCGACAGATGAGTTGCTCTTTGCCCGTCCAAAGGCTCCGAGATGACACTCCGAGTTGCTATCGTGGGATGCGGCAAAGCCGCTGAAAATCATGTCGCCGAAATCAAGAAACTGTCCAATGTATCCCTCATTGCTGCTTGCGACTCCGAGCCGCTGATGGCTGAGCAGTTTTGTCTTCGACACGGTGTGGGTGCTTCCTATACCGACTTCGAACAACTGCTAGCTGAGCAAAGACCTGATGTTGTACAGATTGCGACGCCACCGCAGTCGCACGCCGACCTCGCCCTCACTGCCATAGAGAACGGCTGCCATGTCATGGTGGAGAAGCCTCTGGCAGAGTCAAGTGCCGTAGCTTCCGAGGTGATCCGCTACGCTGAACGTAACGGCTGCAAACTGACTGTAGGCTGGACATACTACTTCGATCCTGTCGTCAGGTCGATGCGAGAACGAGTCGCACGAGGCACTATCGGAGATCCCGTCCATCTGGACGCGTTTTTGGCTTACGATCTTCAGGGTCGTTTTGGCGCTGCGGTACTGGACGACGCAGCCCACTGGGTGCACGGCCTGAGGGGTAAATTGGTGCAGAACAATCTGGACCACCTGCTCAGCCTCGTGGTTGATTTCGTGGACCATGACAGCGCCGTGTCGAACCTCAGTGCTTGGCGGGCCACGCACTCCCCTTATCCGGATCTTGTGGACGAGCTTCGCCTCACCCTGGCGGGCGAGCGGATCTGTGCCCAGATCGCATTTTCATGCAGGGCAAGGCCGCTTGGCCACTTCTTTACCATCGTAGGATCGAAGAGCACACTTCGCCTGAATCTTGCGAACCAGACCTTGACGGAAGACTCCAGTTCGCGGCTGCCTGGACCGTTGGGCCGGTTAGCCTGTGGACTTGATCAGACTCGGCAATTAGCGTCTCAGAGTTTCAGTAACCTTGCTCGCGTCATCCGCTCGGATTTCCAGGCGCTGCCGGGGCTGGGGTACCTGCTGTCTGCGTTCTATCGTAGCGTTGAGCGCGACGAGGACGTTCCGATTCCTTATGCACACATCCTTCGCGTGTCGACCTGGATCGACCACGCGGTGAACGGAATACGCGACGCCCAGGCGGTGTCTCAATGAGCATCCTTGTGACCGGGGCAAGCGGTTTTCTGGGTTCCCACCTGGTTGAACACCTGTGCATTTCGGGCGCGAAACACTTGCGCTGTTTTGTCCGCCCAAGCAGCGATTTAGCCAAGCTGAACGAACTGCGCGACAAGTATCCGTCGACGCACCTGCAATACGTTGTGGGTAATCTGCTTTCTCTGACAGACGCGTACCGGGCAATGGAAGGAATCGAAGTCGTTTATCACCTCGCAGCGGAGATGAAAGGCACGGCTCCAACGGTATTTGCCAATACGGTAGTGGCATCCAGGAACATCCTGGAAGCCATTGTTATGCAGAGAGTTCGAAGGGTCGTGTTGGTGAGCTCCATCTGTGTGTACGGAGTCGCGCACTTACCCCGAGCGACTGTAGTGACGGAGGACACAGAACTCGAAACGCAGCCTGAAAGAAGAGATGCCTACGCGTTTGCGAAAATTCGGCAGGAAAAGCTCTTCCAGCAGTACCGTCGCAATCATTCGTTCGACCTGGTCATTTTGCGTCCGGGCGTGATTTACGGGGAGGGTCGAGCGGAATTACCTTCCCGGGCTGGGTTGCGGCTTGGCCCTCTAATCTTACAGATCGCCGCCCAAAATCGCCTTCCTCTTACTTATGTGAGCAATTGTGTGACGGCTGTTGCGCTGGCGGGTTTAAGTCTACCGGAGGGCAGCTACAATGTTGTGGACGAGAACTCGCCCAAGGCCGCTGAATACGTTCGGTTGTATCGATCGCTCGTTGAGAAGATCACATCGGTAAGGCTATCCCGGTCTTCAGTGCTGTTGCTGGCACATATCTTTAGTCGATGTGTTGCACTCTCTAAAGGTCAAATACCCGCAGTTCTGACCCCTTATCAAATCAAGTCCACTTGGGGCGGCCACCGGTTCAGCAATGAGCGGCTTAGGGCTGCCGGCTGGAACCCTCGGGCTTCGACAGCCGAGGGTATTTTGCGTGCTTTCCAAGCCTCGAACTGCCCGACGCAACCCCGGAAGACAAGACAAGCTGTCATGGTCCCTCCGCCATCGCCGTTGGCTAGCAGCGAGAATTGAAAATGCCCAACGACACGACACGTCGCGCCCGCTCGCCGGTATTCGTAGTCGGCTCCGCTCGTTCCGGTACGACTCTTCTTTACCATCTCCTGCTGTCCTCCGGGAGTTTCGCTAATTATCGTGGAGAGCCCGCGGTATTTGATCTCATGCTTCCCAAGTTTGGCGACCCAGCACGACGCCGTAATCGGGAAAGATTGATGGACGTCTGGCTGCAGAGTGCGATGTACCGCATTTCCGGTCTCGACGGCAACTCTATCCGGGATAAGGTTCTGAGTCAGTGCCGTAGCGCTGGCGGTTTTCTCCAACTCGTGATGGGGGAGATCGCGAAGCTGCAAGGGAAAGAACGCTGGGCTGTCTGGGGTCCTGACAATCTGCTTTACATGGAGCAAATCAAGAAAGAGATTCCCGACGCTCTTTTTATCCACATGATTCGGGACGGACGTGATGTCGCGCTTTCCATGAGCAAAGAGCTCTGGATACGCCCGTTTCCCTGGGACCGCACGCAGAATCTGATCACAGCGGCATTGCACTGGGAATGGAAGGTTACAACCGGAATCCAATCCGGCCAGTCCCACTTGCCGGACTACCTGGAAGTTAATTTTGAAGATCTGATCATGCGGCCGAGTGATGCCATTGTGAAGATCAGCCGATTCATAGGGCAAGAGCTGGATTACGATCAAATTCTCGATCGATCCGTGGGCACAATCTCTAGCCCCAACACATCTTTTCAAGAAGAATGCCAAGCGGGTATGTTTCAACCAATTGGAAGGTGGCGCCGTGAGTTGTCGGATGCGCAGGTGAAAACGCTTGAATCAGCGATTGGTCCGCTATTAAAGGAGCTCGGCTACGAACTCACTGTTCCCGAAACTGATGCACTCGCCTTCAGGCATCGGATGATGCGGCAGCTCTATCCTCGGTATTTTGGTATCAAACAATGGCTGAAGGTCAACACAGTCCTGGGTTCGCTGGTCAGCCTGGATCGGATGCAACTTTCCCGTTAGCCCACGCGGGTGAAAGGGAAGAGCGATCCAGCGCAGCAACGCGGAAGTCTTTGCGGATTGCTCTGATCGGGCCACCACTAAGGGTCCTATTCGGCGGGCAAGAGGTGCAGGCCGGTGACTTGGTAGCCTATTGGCGCGGCGATCCTGCCGCGGACGTTGATTTCGTCTCTAGCCGCCCGGAATTGCCGCTTGTTCTGGGGATCATCGAAAAACTTCCCTATGTTCGGACGATGGTTCGGTTTCCGTTGTACCTTAGGCGCCTCTGTCAGACGGCGCATAAGGTCGATGCTTTGCACGTCTTTGCTGGTTCCTTTAGTTCCTTTCTGGTGGCAACTGCACCAGCCTTCCTGGTCGGTAAGATCTTTAATCGACGAGTCCTGATTCACTACCACAGCGGCCGGGCTGAAGATCACCTTCGCCGATCTGCTGCCGCACGGCTCGTGCTTAGCGGCTGTGACCTGGTGGTTGTGCCGTCGGCCTTCCTGGCAAATGTGTTTCAAGAACATCATATTCACGCTGCAATTGTGCCGAATGTGGTCGACCCTGCGAGGTTTGAATACCGATCTCACGAGCCGTTGCGGCCCAGACTGTTATGTACGCGCAATTTCCAACCTCACTATGGCGTCGAAATTGTCGTTCTAGCGTTTGCGCGAATTCAAAAAGAATTTCCGGACGCCACTTTGTGCTTAGTGGGGAAAGGTCCAAGCGAGACCACACTGCGGCGAATGGTTGGGGAACTTAATTTAAGAAATGTGGATTTCAAGGGTGCCACGTCTCCCGACAAGATGCCCTCAGTCTATGAGCAAAACGACATCTTCGTGAGCGGCTCCTATGTTGACTGTTCGCCGGTATCGATCCTGGAGGCTTTTTGTTGTGGTCTTCCCGTCGTCACGGCAGCTGCGGGCGGCATTCCCCACCTGGTAGATCACGAACGAACTGGTCTTTTAAGTGCACCCGGCGACGCGAATGCTCTCGCATCCAATGTGGCCCGCATTCTCCATGAGCAAGCTTTCGCCCAGGAGTTGGCGCGGCGCGCCCGGCAAATCGCAGAATTTCATTCCTGGAGCGCTCTGCGCGATTCTTGGCTGCAAACTTATCGGTCGCTATGTGAATGAGTGGCGGAAGTTACGAGGCAAGTTTATTGGCCCCGCCTTGCATTGCCCAATGATGGCAATTGTGTAGACCGGTCGGCTCTGGACAGGGTGAAATGCATGCTCTTACAGACTGGGAACGAAAGCTGTGTTGACATTTGGAATCTATACGGTGGAGCAATATGCTCGAGCGCGGGGAAAGCGTCCCTTGAGCGGGGCGTCTGTTTCTTATGGACTGCTGAAGATCGGCGACAATCCGACTGAACAGGAAATATCCCGGTTCGAAGATATTAGTCTCATCTTCTGCACGTCGAACGGAACCAGGCGTACGACCTGTCGCCAGCGTATGCAGGATGTGGACGCTGCAACTTTGGAGTTGCTTCAGCGTTGCCATCAACAGCGCGCAGACCTCCTGATGCAAGATCGCGGTGCCTCCAGTTGTTTAACCTCAGCTGAATTCGCGGGCTGCTTCTTCCGTGCGTTTCCATACGCTAACCTTGAGGCATCTGACCGGCTGTTATGGGTGTTTCGGATCTCTCTCGCAAAAGGCAAGACCTACATCATCGAGCCCGACGGCGAACCGCTCCAATATATTAGTCCTCCTTTCGTAGTTTCTCTGAACGCGTACAAGCGAGAAAGAAGCCCGTTGAGGCGTATCATCGCGGCCCAGGGGAAGAGGTTGTTTCGGCAATTGGGCTTCCCGAAGGTATGTCGGACACACAAAATCGACCAGATCTCTTGCATTCACCCCGAAGCCGTATCCCTCAGCAAAAAGGATTCGCGCTTCCAGATTCGCATGCGATCGGTATTCGAACACTCCTCAGGTCTCGACGTGTTGCGCACGATGAATGTTCTCAACAAGGATTACTTCCCCCTCCAGAAATTGGTCGAGGGCGTGCATGCTGCCTTCCAGAGTCTCAAACCCGGGGGATTGTGGATCGTTGGGCGAACTTTTGAAGACCAGACAAATCACGCCACATTCCTTAGGCGGGCAGAAAAACAATTCGAAGTGGCGGCGCGGATTGGCAAGGGATCAGAGATAGAGGAACTGGCCTTAGGGGCCTCTGCCCTCGTTAGCGCGTAGGGGGATTGGAATTGTAAAGAAAATCTGGCGGAGGGAGAGGGATTCGAACCCCCGGTACGGTTTCCCGTACAGCGGTTTTCAAGACCGCCTGTTTCAACCACTCACACATCCCTCCGCGGGCTTGATTTCAGCAGTCTAGCAGGGTTTCGAACCATGTCGCGGATGTAATCTGTTTGCCATCCTCATTCCCTGACCACTAAAATCGATGTTCGCCAAGCCTTCGTTGGTCCGCGAGGACAATTGAACAAGAACATTGCGATTTACCCGGGGTCATTTGATCCGCCCACGAACGGGCATTTGGACCTGATCGAACGCGGTAGCAAGATTTTCGACGAACTGGTCGTGGCGATCCTGCGCAATCCAGACAAGGACCCCTTGTTCAACGTGAGCGAGCGAGCTGCGATGCTGGAGGCGTTGACTGGGCACTACAGCAACGTCCGAGTGGACACCTTCGACGGCTTGACGGTCGACTACGCAGTGAAAGTGGGAGCCAGCAGCGTCTTACGCGGCATCCGGGCGCTGAGCGACTATGAGTATGAACTCCAGATGGCGTTGATGAACCGCAAGCTGCGCCCGGAACTCGAGACTGTGTTCATGATGCCGGCGGAAAAGTACTCCTACCTGAGTTCGCGGCTGGTGCGGGAAGTAGCGCAGCTGGGTGGCTCGGTGAAGGGGCTGGTGCCGGAGCTGGTCGAGCAGAATCTGCGGGGCAAGCTCGATCCCGCATACAAGCTGGCAGAGTTCGCGCCGGCGAGAGCAGAAAGATCCGAAACTCGGAAATCCAGGGCAAGGAAAAAAGCATGACGACGACTGACGCCATCCACGCCATCAAGCTGACCGAACGCATCCACCGGATTGAGCCCTCCGCCACCATGGCCGTTGTGGCCGAGGCCGACAAGTTGCGCAGCCAGGGCATCGATGTGGTGGACTTTGGCGCCGGAGAGCCGCACTTTGCCACGCCCCAGCATATTAAGGATGCGGCCATCGCCGCGATCCAGGCGAATTTTACGAAATACACGGCCGTGGCCGGCACCCCGGAACTGCGCGATGCCATCATTCAGCGGCATGCTGCCGACTTTGGATCTGATTATCGGCGCGAGGAAGTCGTGGCCTCGGTGGGTGGAAAGCATGCGCTGTTCAACGCGATCCAGGTGCTCGTCGATCATGACGACGAAGTGATTTTGCCAGTTCCGTACTGGGTTTCCTTCAAGGACATCATTCGCTATGCGGGCGGGAAACCCGTGCTGGTCGAGACCGATGAGTCGCGAAATTTCGCGCTCACCGCGGAGATGGTTGCGAAGGCGGTCACCCCACGCACGAAACTGATCATCCTGAATTCGCCCTCGAATCCGTCAGGCGCGGTGATGAAGCCGGAGGACATGGCCGCCATCATCCGCATGGCGCATGAGCGTGGAATATGGATCGCGTCGGACGAGTGCTACGTGTATCTCAACTACGCCAGCCGGAACTTCTCCGCGGGTTCGCTGGTGGAGTATAGGGATCGCATGGTGATTCTGGGTTCGCTTTCGAAAACCTACGCAATGACGGGTTGGCGCTTGGGATATGCGCTGGCGCCGGCGGCCGTCACCAGCGCGATGGCGAAGCTGCAGAGCCAATGCACCTCCAACCCCACGTCGATCGTGCAGAAGGCCGCCGTGGCTGCTCTGAAGGGGCCGCAACAATGTGTCGAGGACATGCGCCAGGAGTACATCAAGCTGCGCGATCACGTGGTGGCAGGCCTGCGCACGATTCCAGGGTTGAAATGCACAATGCCGGAAGGGGCGTTCTACGCCTATCCGAACGTGTCGGCGTTCTTCGGCCGCCAGAACGTGAACTCGGCCGCGGATGTAGCCGGAAAGCTTCTGCGCGAGGCGCATGTAGCGACGGTGCCGGGGGAAGGCTTCGGCACAAAAGATCACATTCGCGTTTCCTACGCGACGTCGATCCGGGAACTCGACCGCGGGTTGGAGCGGATGCGCAAGTTTCTGGCGGCGCTGTAGGCGAAAGCCCAGTTTTTCTACAACACAGGTTTCAGCAGACACCGGGTTGGGAAACTCCCAACCCGATCTGCTTGGAGGCGCTGGTATGACCACCCAGAACCGCTCTCTTGTGGTTCTCGTGATGATGAACATTATCCTGCTGGGGCCGAGTGTGGCTGGTCAAAAGCCGTCAGGGGCCTCTGCGCGGAACAAGTTTGTGGGTGCGTGGCGGTTGGTGAGCATTGAAACGATAAGGCCGAATGGCGAAGTGATTTATCCCTTTTATGGCAAGCATCCGGAAGGACTGATCATGTATGACAACAGCGGGTGGATGAGTGTGCAAGTTGTTTCAGATCCTCCCGCCAAGGCGCCGTCTCGCAGCTCACGTGAAGAGGTAATGGCAGCGCCGTCCGCAGAAAAGAGCAGCGCGTTCGATAGTTACTACACCTACTGCGGAACTTGGTCGCTGGACACTGCGCAGCAAGTGGTTAGGCACCACATCCGGCAATCCTTGATACCGAGCGAAGTTGGCGAAGATGTTGTCCGGCGCTATGTTTTGGACGGTGATCGCCTTACCCTGGCGGCGAAAACCCACGAAATGGGCGAGGATCGCGAGCGAAAGCTCGTCTGGCAGCGTGTCGCCAAGCAGTCGGCTACGAAATAGATGTTCCGTTCTGAGTGAAATTGCATCTGAACTTTCGAGAATGACGCAACTGTATCCACTGAGAATGCAGCCTGCCTTTGATCCGCGCCCGTGGGGGACGACGGATCTGTCTCCCATTTATCCCGAGCACAAGTTCGACGAGAAAATCGGAGAGGCCTGGTTGACAGGAGACGATTGCAAAGTCGCGAACGGGCCGCTCGCGGGATGTACACTCGCAGAGCTGAGCGAGAAATGTGGGCGCGCATTGGTCGGGCAGGCGGCGCGCGATGGGAACCGGTTTCCGCTGTTGCTGAAATTCCTTTTCCCTCATGACAAGCTATCGGTGCAAGTGCATCCCGACGATGCCGATGCGCAACGCACAGGACAGCCGTGGGGAAAAACCGAGTGCTGGTATGTGGCAGCGGCAAAGCCAGGCTCGCAGGTGGCCATGGGACTGAAGCCCGGAGTCACCCGCGCTGCTCTGCAGCAAGCCATTGAAGAAAAGCGCGCAGAAGAGCTGCTGAACTGGATCAACATTTATCCGGGGGAAATGATTTATGTCGCTGGCGGAACGGTGCACACGCTCGGACCGGGTCCAATTCTGGTGGAGACGCAGCAGCAATCCGATTGCACCTATCGTCTCTATGATTACGGCCGGCCTCGAGAATTGCATCTCAAGGAAGGCTTGGCTGCCGTGAAGGAGAAGGTCGCTTCCGGCAAGGTGGTGCGGCCGGCGCCATCGCAAATAGGGCAGACGAAGAATACACTGTCGCCCATGATTCGGGCGCCGTACTTTGTGGTCGATCAGTATGAACTGAAAGAGAGGCAGACATTTCGCACCACCGATGAGGCGGGCGGAAATTCGGTACAGATTCTGGTTGCGGTGGAAGGCTGCGGAATTGTCGAAGCCGACGGCATGGAGCCGGTCACGCTTGCCAAGGGAGACGCTGCCGTGATTCCAGCCAGCGTGCCGGTATTCGGCGTAAGGCCGCAATGGGGCGTGAGTTTTCTGAAGGCGTACGTGCCGGGCACGGTGCTGCCTGAACCGGAGACGCGTTTGTAAGCTGTGTTGGCTTGAAGTGGTTGGCGAAATCGCGTGGCTAAACAAGCAAACTTCTATCCTGTGATTCTGGCCGGCGGACGAGGTACGCGCTTCTGGCCCTTGAGTCGAAAGCGGCGGGCCAAGCAATTGCTTCCGCTTGACGGCAAGCGGACGATGATCCAGCAAACCGTGGCGCGTTTGCTGCCGCTCGCGCCGGCAGGCCGGTTGTGGGTGATTACGAATGACGATTTGCGGGATGCGATAGCGAAACAACTTCCGCGCTTGAATCGAAGGCAGATCCTCGCAGAGCCAGTTGGACGGAATACGGCGCCAGCCATCGGCCTGGGTGCGTTTTTGTTGCTGCGAACGGATCCGACGGCAGTCATCGGACTGTTTCCTTCCGATCACGTGATCCGGGATGAGCAGCGTTACCGTGAAACGATTACGCGCGCAATCGAGATCGCCGAAGCGGCTGAGAACATTGTCGTGCTTGGTATCCGGCCAAGCCGCCCTGAGACTGGCTATGGCTATATTGAAGCGGGCTCGTTGTTCGAGGGGGAAGCACTGCGGGTGCGCAGGTTCACGGAAAAGCCCAACGCTCAGCGGGCCAGCGAGTTTCTGGCTGCGGGTAATTATTTCTGGAACAGTGGAATGTTCTTGTGGAGTGCCCGCACGCTTGCGGGTGCCCTGCAGGAGCATCTGCCGAAAACAGCCGCGCTGCTGGAAGAAATCGCGGCTGCGTTTGGCTCGAAGAAATTTGAGAGCACGTTCCGGAAGCTCTATCCCAAATGCGAAAACATCAGTGTCGATTATGCGGTGTTGGAGCCGCGCTCGTCGAAAGGTGAAGAGTCATCGAATATTTTTTGCCTGCCGGCGGACTTTGGTTGGAACGATTTGGGATCGTGGACCGCGTTGCACGAGCATCAGATCGTCAAGCAAACATGGTCGGACGAAAACGTGCTCATGGGCGATGGTACCTTCACCCTGGACGCAAGCGGTAATTACGTGCACGCTCCCGGAAAATTCGTGGCGGCCGTGGGCGTGAGGGATCTGGTGATCGTGGAGACGGACGACGCCTTGTTGGTCACGACACGGGAACGGGCGCAGGATGTCGGCAAAATCGTGAAGTACTTGGATGAGAAGAAGCTTTCGAAACTGACGTAGCTGCGAGCTACGAGCTTCGAGCTTCGAGCTTTTAGCTACGAGCCACGAGCTACGAGCTACGAGCTACGAGCTTTGAGCCACAAACTTCGGCCGACAAGCTTGTTTCTCATAGTTTTCGACGGCTGGGGAGGGTCTGATTAGGTGTGCTTTGAAAGGGACGGCCTTCAGGCCGTCCGCCAGTTGCCTCTAAAAAATCGGGGCTTCAGCCCCTGGGGCGAATCGCCTCTACAATTAATCAGCGCCTCTCTAGACGTCCTACACGCATTAGGGGATGGATTGACGACAATAGTTGGATCGGGAAACTCGCTCGA
>Ga0209806_1000220_pt1 | contig 37116 bp, 43 predicted proteins | sample GraSoiAngelo_152_FD_186166 | JGI IMG/M metagenome (GOLD analysis project Ga0209806, IMG submission 186166) | Grasslands soil microbial communities from the Angelo Coastal Reserve, California, USA - 14_1009_12_30cm (SPAdes) (version 2) | ecosystem: Environmental > Terrestrial > Soil > Grasslands ... | reverse complement strand
AGGCACGTAATAGCGGACCGGCTCGGGATGGGCACAGGTGAGTCTCCTCTTGGAAGGCCTCTCCCAATTTAAACTGGCCGGGATTTAAGCATGAGAAGCGCAAATGTGTCCAGCAAAATGAACGTTAAGGGAAAAGTTGTTCGTTCTTGAGACGCGCCACTAATCCTCTCCCCTGTCGTTTAAACGGTGCGAACGGTGAAAGGCGCAGGGTTGAACACGCCACTTCCAGGCACGAACGACATCGAACGACATTCAATAGTCAAGGGTTGGTGCCGGGATCATCCGTTTTTAGCAAGGCCAATACCTCGTCACGCGTCGCAAAGATCTCTCCGCGCGCAACCAGAACTTTACTCCGAGACAACATGACCCACTCGTTGAGGAAGTGATCCACCTTGCGCCCTGGACTACGCTCGATAGCCTCCATGTCTATGGATTCTTTTCCGTTTTCCTTAGCGAAACAGTTGTAGCCGACGACCAATAACCGTGAGGTTTCGTGAGAAGAGGTAAGCTTTTTCTGGGAATCTGCGAAGAGGACGTCGTGTCCATCAAAGAACCCCTCGGAAATCAAGTCCACCGCCCGCTCTAGAGCAACTACGTCGGCGAGGATCATGCAAAGTTTCTTCCGCCAGAGTTCCAGGAAATCTCCTGCCGTATCCACCTCGAAACGCGTCAACTGGTGTGATGCGGCGAGCATGGAGATCCCAAGCAGGCTGGCCCAGCTCATGAGCACTCGCCATCCCTGAGCCGCCGTCATCACTGCTCCGTTGACTTCGAATGCGAGGTTGTACATGAGCCCAGCTTCTTCGTCATCGGCCCCCGATCTCGGCGCTTAGTCGATGCCGTCATCGAGCAACTACCTGCCGTTCACCTGCCGTTGGCATGTCCTTGTGTGTACTAACATCGCCTAAATCGCCGTCCGTCGCCTTCGATGTTGTTGAAAGTACGTTTCTCTGTGGATTCGAATCCCACTCTCCTCCGCCATTCTCGGGGCGCTAACCTCTCGACCTATCAACGCTCGGTGTCGAATCGTGCAATGGCAGATCACCCGGTCACGTTTCATATTGAATAGCTCGGAGCAACTGATATGGACAAGCACTCGAAGGCAGCAGTTATCGAGCGAGATGAGGTCACGTTAGCTTCGGAGAATGAACGCGACCAAGAACTTGCTACGCAAGCTCTCGATGAGATTCGCGGAGCGGAAAGGCTCAGCGGCTTTGGACGCTTCGCGACAAAGATGCAGAGTATCTTCCAAGCCTCCCAAGCACAAGCGTCACACTCGACTGGTCACTTACGTGTAGCCCCGATCATGATGTCCGCCGGAGTGCTGCTGCTTATTGCAACGGGCTTGCTGTTTCTCTTCTCGAAACCCGAGAGCACCATCCCAAGCCATTTCCGTCAGCCCACGAGGCTCAGTGGTGCAGACAGACAAAAACCTGCTGCTGGCGCAAGCGATGCACGGGCTCCCGTAACCGAAAACCAACTTACCTCCAGCGATACGTCCGCGAGTTCGGAGAAGAAAGCAGATTTGCAGAACGTGAATGGGAGTCGAGACATGGCTGCGATGCGGCGCCTTAGCATTGCTGGCGTTCAAGCGAATGCGGGCACTCAGAATACCGTTCCACCGCAAACGATGACGAATGAATTACAGAGTCCCGCCACAGTGTTCGTCGCAGGAATTCCCTCTGCACTCGCTGCAACCTCACCCAACGCATCTCCAGAACCGGGGCGTCAGTCACAGCTTCCAGCGGGCACAGAGATCGTAGCGCATACCACCAATGCCATCAGTAGCGGATGGGAGTCGCCGGTGATCGCTGTCGTTGACAGAAATGTCGAACTGAACGATTCCGTTGTTATCCCCAAGGTGCGCAGGTGATCGGTTACACATCCGGAGCGGTCAAGGACCGGATCAATGTGCGTTTTACCTCCGTACTGTTGCCCAATAACCGCGAGATGGCGATCTCGGGTCTGGCGCTCATGAAAGACGGAAGTGCCGGTCTGGTTGGCAAGGTTCAGGGCGGCGGCCATCCGATCCTCTCCGGTACTGCTCGCGTCGGAACTGGTGCGGCTGTTGTCGCGACTGAGTTTGTCGGCCAGGGATCTCTCAATCAGCCTTTTTCCCAAGCCGATTATCTTAGAAACCAGATGGCTGCGGAAGTTGCAGTGCAGGGGAATCGCTTGTCGAATCGTCTTCAGCAGCCGATGAACATCCCGATTGTGAACGTGAGCACCAACCAACCATTGCGGATATTTTTGTTAAACGCGCTGGATATTGGTAGCGGACGCAATCAAGGTTCGCAATCAGGGGCATCCTCCACCTTTGCCACCACGATGCCAGATCAGAGCACACCGTCAGAACAATCGTTGGTTACGGCGCAGACAGCCTACATCCAGGCACTAGAAGCACAATTGGCAGACATGCGCGCTGCTCTGAATGGAAAGCAGACCAATGGACAGCGTTAGGGACTCCCACGCTTTGACTTCGGCGGCTGGCGATCTGGGACTGATCTTGGCGAAGCACGGGTATATTGCGAAGCCGGAGATCACGAACGTGATGTATCTCGCGCTCCGATTACAAAAGCCGTTGTTGTTGGAGGGACCGCCAGGTGCCGGGAAAACTCAGGTGGCGAAAGTTTTGTCAGAGGCATTCGAAATGCCTTTGATCCGGTTGCAATGCTACGAAGGAATCGATAAGGCGAAGGCGCTTTACCAGTGGAACGAGTCTCTGCAGCGCATTGCTCTGGAATTCATGCGTCAGTGTGATGATGGATCGCAAACCACGTGGACCGAACTGAAGCGACAACTCTATAGCTCAGATTTTCTGATTCCGGGCCCGATTCTGCGAGCTTTGCAGTCTGATAGCAAGTCAGTGTTGTTGATCGATGAAGTCGATAAGACTGGCCCCTCGTTCGAGGCATTTCTCTTGGAGATTCTTTCGGATTTCCAAGTTTCGATTCCTCAACTCGGCACCGTTGTCGCGAAGCGTCGGCCAATTGTGGTGCTGACGTCGAATGCCCAGAGGAAATTGACGGATGCTCTGCGCGGACGTTGCTTCCTGTTGTGGATGAATTATCCCGCACCAGATCAGGAGGCTGAAATCATCACGACGCATTCGCCCGCGTTTAAATCTCAGCTTGCAACGCAGGCAGCACGGTTCACCGCCGCCGTTCGTCACTTGGGAATGGCGAAGCCGCCCGAGATCCGGGAATCTTTTGATTGGATTGACGCGCTGACTCTGTTGGGAGCAACCGAACTCACTGCTGACGTGGTTTCTGCCACTCTCCCCGTGCTACTGAAAACACGGGAGGACATCGACCGGGCCGCGGGAAATGTTGCGTTGCTTCTTCAACGCGCGTGCGCTTAGTTCAACACGACCATCCACAATCGCGCCGCATCACCCACCCACAATGAATCGCAAGGAGCCAGATTTGTCCTTCGCTGTCGCGCAAATTCGACGATTTTCGTACCTGATATTAGGGTGGGCGTTGATAGCCGTCCTGTCTTTCTTGATGCCTGACCGAATGTTCTTGAGCAGAGCCCAGGGCCGTTGGTTCGAAATCGCCTTAATGGGGGTCGCGCTCCTGCGTGGATCACGACAAGTTAGTCAGGGTCTGCCAGTCGAACTTGATTTGCTCACTCTCTCGCAATTGCCCCGCAAAGACCAAATGCAATACGTGGGACACGGCTTCCTATGGAATTCCGAACGCGCCAATCAAGTGCTTGCAGTTGAACGGGCGAGCGAAACCATCTCGCGTACACGTGGCCCGGGGGATCTCGGCGGTGTGACTGTGCTTCACGCGGTCGGTCGAAAGCGAGAACAGCCGACTTTTCTCCCCCTCAGTGATCTGGAAGGGCACATGCTCGTGGCCGGAGCGACTCGAACTGGCAAGACGCACTATCTCCAACTCGACGTTCTGCAAGCCATTGAACGAGGCGATGAAGCCGTCATCTTCATTGACCCGAAGGGCGATTTGAAAGTTCTGCATCGCGCCTATGACGCAGCTGTGGGGACCGGTCGTGAGAAAGACTTTTTATTCTTCTCGCTCGCATTTCCTCATATTTCCTGCACGTACAATCCGCTCCACAATTTTGTGCTCGGTATGGAAATTCCTGACCGGCTCGCTGGCTTACTTCCTGGTGGCGGCCAATCAGAACCCTTCAAGGCCTTCGCGTGGGAAGTAATCAACGTGATCGCGCAGGCGATGCTGCTGGCCGGAGAGCGCCCACTGCTCTCAAAGATCGCGCGTTACGCGAAGGTCAACGGCACGCTGGAAGAACTGTTGCCCGAGATTCCCGAGCAGACTCCCGAATATGAGTATTTGCGGGGACTCATCAAGCATCCACCCGACCACTACGACAAGATGGTTTCCTCGTTGAAGCCGCTGCTTTCGAAGCTCGACACGCCGGACTTTCGCAGCCTGATGTCGGTCCCGAACCCTGAACTGGACTGGGATTGCGCCATCCGAAACAAGCGCATTGTGTACATGTTCATGGGTTCGATGATCGTCAAAGAAACAGCGTACGCAATTGGAATGTTGGCCTTGCAAGACCTGCTGAACTTTATCGGGCGAGCATATGCCTATGAACAAGCGAAAACTCCTGTGAGGCTCGTGGTAGATGAGGTTGGCAGGCTGGTCTTCCCCGGCTTTGTCGATTTGTTGGCGCAGGCCGGGGCGCAGGGCGTCATGGCTGTGCTGGCATTCCAGAGCGTTGCAGATTTGTTGAGCGTCCTAGGGCCAGCAGGGGCACAGCAAATTCTTGATAACACGAACACAAAACTGTGGTTCAGAGCCACGGACTACGCGACGGCCAAGGCTTTTGCTGATGTCGCCGGCCAGGGTCCTGTTCTCACGAAGCGCGAGTCCGCGAGCTATCGCCCTGTCTTGGACGGTAAACACGCACCACGTGGTCTGGCGTTCGATGCCACCTTTTCCCAGCAGTCCACAGAGAAGATCGACAACCTCGTTCGCGAAGACTGGCTCATGAAACTTCCGCGTGGGCAGGCTTTCCTGTACGCGAGCGGCTACACGTATAAAACACGTTTTCCGCTAATGCCCGACCCGAAGCACCGCTTTCCCTTGGAGAAGTCATGAAACTGCTTTCGATTGGCGCATTTGTTCTGTTTGTGGCATGTGCCGTTTCGCTCTTCTCTGGCGGACAAGCCACAGTGCTTCTCCATCACACTTGGCGGCGTGCCGCGGATGTGTTGCCCGAACGGGAGATCAACGAATTGGCAGTGGTGATTCCAGCATGCAGAGCGCGCGTTTTCGAACTGTTCCCGCCGACGCTTCGTGAGAAGGTTGCCGCCAAGACGTGGACTGCCGTCGAACTCATAACGCTGCGGCTGCTACTGGCTTTGTATCTTGCGCCGACATTCATTATCGCTTCTGGGATTGGTTTTCTGGAAGGCTCTTGGGCACGATCGAATCAGCAGAGCTTAGTGAAGATTCACTCACCGATGCGGTTCAGCCTTGCCTTGACCGGGGTGGGCTTGTGTCCTGCGGTGATTTTACTGTGGGCAACTGTGCCCCTCATGGTGCCGGTAATCATCCTGATTTTGTTTGTGTCCACGTTGGCAGTTTTCAGTGTTCGCAACCTAGTTGTCCACTCACCAACGCAGTTCTAGCCGGGAGGAACCCACGAAGTCGCCTAACAAAATTTGATCGCGATGAAGGTTCACATCACATGTCTGACCGCTCACAAAATATCACCCTCGTCACAATCGACGGCGAATTCACTATTGGAGTGTGGATGCGGATGAGTATTCGGTTTTCCGATCGCCTGGCGTCTCTGGACGCAAAAACGGGCGAGTTCCTGAGAACTCTGGGATGCCTGGGCGGATATTGCACGGCCGATCAGGCGCGAAGGCTCGATCTCGCTAACTCGCCGACGCGTGTACTCGAACGGCTGAAGAGGTTGGAGGACCACAGGTTCCTACGTCGGGTCATTACATACCCGCTCGTGTACCAAGTCACAAAATCTCTTCGGTCCCTGGGTTCCCATGGCCAGTACTTACGCACGGTTCTGGGGGACACCAGATGCCGAGTTTCAGATATAGTTCCGCTGCCACTCGCATCTGTCCCCAGGTCGGATTCTCTCCTGCCTTGCGCAGGATCAATGCGCGAATCTCAGGATGAAGCGTCGGTCGACCCGGCCGGGACTTCCATCGCCAGAAGAGCCTGAAGCCCTTGCGATGCCAGCCGATCAGAGTGTCCGGCTTGACGACCACCAGAGCATTTTTCCAGTCGAACATCCGAGACCAGACGACGAGAGTGTAGCGAGCCGCGTCCGTCAGCCGTTGCGGCTGCATTTTGTGTTCCTTATAAAAAGCCAACTGCTTTCGCAGAAACAAGTTCTCGGCTACCAACGAGGTGCGAGACCGAATCATCGCTTTCAGGAAGTTGCCGAGGTCGGAAGTGACTGCGAGTGCGACCGCAACGATGGATTTCAGACACGGCATGGCGACGGGATTCTACCGAATGGGTCAGGGAATGGGAATCAGAAATAGAGTCGCGGCCAGGAAGAGCAACTCGCGAGGAAGGAACCGTGTCTTCTGAACCGCGTTGGGCGGCTGACGATATTTCTGCGTACCACAGCTCCAAATCGGATCATGACACGCTCTCCACTGCACGAGTTGCTGTAACCCGAGATGTTGACAAAGACGAGTTGCTTTCACTTTCATCTGCGTGCGAGATAGTCGGAGCGCGGAAAGTCTGAAACTGCACTAGATCTTTTGTGAACAGGAGATCAAGAGTCCAGTCCAGCGCAACCCGGAGTTTTTTCTCGAACCGCGGAAGTTTGCTCAGATAAATCGTCCGCCACATCCACCATGCTATGAATCCTGAAAAGTTGATTCCGAAAATGTTGGCCACTCCAGTGCGCCGTCCGATTGCGGCCAGTTGTCCGATGGTGGAAAACGAGAATGGTTTAAGCGTTCCACCTTGCACGCTGGCTATTAAGTTCTTGGCCAGCGTTTTTCCTTCGCGCAAGGCATGCTGAGCAGTCGGCGGATGAAATTGGCCGGTCTTGATGTCAGGCACGAGAGCACAATCGCCGAGCGCCCAAACCCCGGGCCAATCCGGAACGCGCAACATTTCGTCCACTTTCAGACGTCCGCGTTCTTTCATGCAGGGGAGGCAATCAAGTGCAGGGTTCGGCGACGTGCCGGCGGTCCAGATTAGAGCTTTACTCTCAATTTTCTCGCCACTGCTGAGTTCCACACTGCTGTCTGTCACGCCAGTGACGCGCATGTTTACACGAATCTCAACTCCTCGTTCGGAAAGCTTCTTCTCGGTATACCGGCCTAGCTTCTCCCCGAGCTCGGGCAAGATTACCTTCCCTGGATGTACGAGCACAACGCGCAGCATGTCTTCACGCAGATTTGTGTAAAAGTGCACCGCTTCGCGGATGAAATCATTTATCCCGGCTATGGTCTCAACACCTGCAAAGCCCCCGCCAGCGACCACGAATGTAAGCAAAGGCCGTCGCACAGCCGCGGAGCATTCCGTGTCGGCTTCTTCGAGATGCGCGATCAGCCGGTTTCGGAGGTGGATTGCATCCCCCAGCGACTTCATCGTCAGCGCTCTCTGTTCAAGCCCTGGGAGATTGAAGAAATTGGTAATCGACCCCAGGCCGATGACCAGGTGATCATAGGGAAGCTCGTGATGGTGATGGTCGAAGCCGTGAGATACGGTCACGAGCTTGCATTCCAGATCGATGGATTCAACCTCTCCTGCAAAAAAACTGATCCGCTTCAGGAGCTTCCGCACGGGGTTCACGATGTTCGTGAGATCGAGATCACTGGCAGCAACCTCATGCAACATGGGAGTGAACAGAAAGAAATTGTCCCTGTTGACTAGCGTGATCTCGATATCGGGATCGCGTGCCAATGTGCCATCCAGGTGAATGGCCGCATGCAGCCCGGCAAAGCCGCCGCCGAGAATGATTATCCGAGTTTTCTTTTGCTCAGTCACAGAACTCCTCCATCTCCTCCATCGGCACTTGTGACCTAAAGGGCAGCCACTTCGCAGAAAACCTTGATCGATCCGTTCGGATTGGTGAGCTTGTTGAATAGCTCGGTGTAGTTCTCTAGTCCGCGAACTGGATCGGTAAGGAGCCGGCTCAGCCAACCCGGATATTCGGCTTCCGCCTGGGACATATCACGCACGCCCATCTCGAAATATTCACGATTGGCGTTCACTGTGCCGACCATGACTTTGTTTCCAAGCACAAATTCCAGGTTGATGCGATCGGCTGGAACCTGAACCATGCGATCTCCACCAGTTACGCTGGACAAAACAAGAACACCATTCTTCCCAAGCGCCTGCATGCTGTCGAAAACGACGCCGGAGTTGCCAGTGGCTTCGAAGATCACATCGAACGGCCCGAATTTCTTCCCACCCTCAATAATCGGTAGTTCCTGCGTGATCACATAGCGGGCGCCGATCGCTTCGATGAGTTCGGCGTTGAGATTCGGCTTGGAGTTGCGCGCGAACGTAGTGACTTCAATTCCCCGCAGACGGAGCGCAAGGGTGGCGAGCAGTCCGATGGTGCCAGCTCCCATTACGGCCGCCCGGCGTGGATGCCAAACCTTCAGCCTGCGCTGAATTTCGTAAGCCTGGTGAATACCTTTTTCAACTACCGTGAATGGTTCGAGCAGCACTCCAACGTGTTTCAGTCCTTGCGGTACCTTCACGATGAATTGGACATCATCGACGTAGTATTCCGTCAGATAGCCGTGGCGCAGGTTAATGCCGCGCTCGAAATACGTGTCATCTGTGGTCATGTCGTTCGTGCCGATCAGGTCGTAGATACTGTTGCCGGGCCGGCGGACAGTAGCTACGACGTAGTCCCCGGGCTTAACCTCGGTGACATTCGGGCCCACAGCTTCCACCTGGCCGAAGCCTTCATGGCCGATAACGAGAAAGTCGTATCCCGGAGGTGCTGCGCCGTATTCGGCGGCGTTAATTTCCTTGTCGGTGCCATCCACACCGACCCGGAGGACTTTCACTAGGACGCCGCGTCCGTCCGAGACTTGGTCGAGAGAGGGTTTCGGCAAGTCCGCCACATGGACGCTGTTGGGTTTTCCCGGGAATACACTAATGGCTTTCATCTTGATCTCTCCTCATTAATTAATCTGCGGCTACTTCAGCGGGCTCCAGTTCCGTGTTCTCTTTTTCACGAAGGCGTTCACGGGATTCTCCGCTCTGCTGCATTAACTTGGTGACCACCCCAGTCCATCCGGTCTGATGACTCGCGCCTACACCCGCTCCCGAGTCACCGTGGAAGTACTCATGAAAGAGAACGAGGTCCCGCCAGTGTGGGTCGGTCTGGAACTTTTCCACACTTCCGAACACCGGCCGGCGTCCGCTTTCATCCTGAAGGAATATATTCGTCATGCGCCGCGACAATTCTCCCGCCACCTCCCACAGGGTCATCATCTTTCCTGATCCGGTTGGGAACTCAACCTTGAAGTCGTCGCCAAGGTAGTGGTGAAACTTCTGAAGCGACTCAACCAGCAAGTAGTTCACCGGGAACCAAATCGGGCCGCGCCAATTGGAGTTGCCCCCGAACAACCCAGTCGAAGACTCGCCGGGTTCATAGTCCACACGATGCTCCATCCCATTCACGTGGAGTTTGTACGGGTTGTCACGATGGAACTGTGACAGCGCCCGGACGCCGTAAGGCGACAGAAACTCACGTTCGTCCAACATGTATTTCAAAATGCTGCGCAGTTGGTCCCGCCCTGCGATTGAAAGTAGTCGGCGCTCACCCATCCCCTCGGTCCGCATGCATGCAAGATTCTTGGTGAGATCGGGACGGTTATCGATGAACCATTCCAAACGACGCTTGAAATCAGGCAACTTGTCGAGGACTTCCGGTTCGAGTGTTTCGACAGCGAACAACGGAATCAATCCCACCATGGACCGGATCTTCATTGGAAAATGATTGCCGTCGGGAAGTTTCAAAACGTCATAGAAAAACCCGTCTTCCTCATTCCACAAGCCCATGCCGTCGTGGCCGCGGTGGCTCATCGCGTTGGCGATGTAGATGAAGTGCTCCCAGAACTTGCTGGCCACGTCCTCGTAGCAGGGTTCTTCCTTCGCTAATTCCAGCGCGATCGCGAGCAGGTTCAGGGTATACATCGCCATCCAACTGGTCCCGTCCGACTGTTCGAGGTAACCGCCGGTTGGTAGCGGTGCGCTGCGGTCGAATACTCCGATATTGTCGAGTCCGAGAAAGCCGCCCTGGAAAATGTTCATCCCTTCGGCGTCCTTGCGGTTCACCCACCAGGTGAAGTTCAACATCAGCTTGTGGAATACGCGCTGCAGAAATGCCCGATCGCCTTTTCCCTTGCGCTTCTTGTCAATCTTGTAGACACGCCACGCAGCCCAGGCATGCACTGGAGGATTCACGTCACCGAACGCCCACTCGTACGCGGGAATCTGCCCGTTTGGATGCATGTACCACTCCCGCAACATGAGCGTCAGTTGTTCCTTCGCGAAGTCCGGGTCGACAAGCGCCAGCGGGATGCAGTGAAATGCAAGGTCCCACGCGGCATACCAAGGGTATTCCCACTTATCAGGCATCGAGATCACGTCTGCGTTATAAAGATGGGTCCATTCGTGGTTGCGGCCCTGCTTGCGTTCCTCGGGCGGCGGAGGATTGCCCGGGTCGCCCTGCAGCCAGTCTTTGATTACGTAGTAGTAGAACTGTTTGGACCAGAGCATGCCGGAAAAGCCCTGGCGCATGACGTTCTTTGCGTCGGCAGAAAGGTCCGTGGGAATTACCGTCGCATAGAACTCGTCCGCTTCGCGCTGGCGCAGAGCGACTGTCTTATCGAAACCGGCAAAAGCGTTCTTGCCCTGGAAATCGGAGTCGGCAAGGCGCAGGCGAACCACCACGGTTTCTCCGGCACCCACCGTAAGCTTGTAGTGAGCCGCGGCTTTGGTGCCCTTATGCTCGGGATTCACCGCTTCCCTGGAGCCGTGCACGACGTAGTCGTTGATGCTGTCCTTGACGTAGCGAGTACGGTTCTCGACTCCAAACAGCCGCTTAGCGTTGGTCTCATTTTCTGTGAACAGCAACTCTGGAGTGCCTTCACAATGGAGCCAGCGATTACCCGGCTGATCATGATTCAGCTCGATCACGGGATTTGTGCTCGAACCTGATTCGTGAAGCTCAGGCCGTCGCTCACGTCCTCCCCACGACCATGTATTCCGGAACCACACTGTCGGCAGCAGGCGAAGCTTGGCCGGTTCCGGGCCGCGGTTCGCGACCGTGATCTTGATGAGTATGTCTTCCGTGTCGGCCTTGGCATATTCCACAAACACATCGAAATAGCGATTGTCGTTGAACACATCGGTGTCCAACAGTTCGTACTCCGACTGATTCTTACCGCGACGCCGGTTCTCTTCCACAAGTTGGCCGTAAGGAAATTCCGCTTGTGGGTACTTGTAGAGGTACTTCATATACGAGTGTGTGGGAGTCGAGTCGAGGTAGAAGTAGTACTCCTTCACGTCCTCGCCATGGTTGCCCTCATTCCCCGTCAAACCGAAAATCCGTTCTTTCAGGATGGGATCGCGCTCGTTCCAGAGAGCCACAGCAAAGCAAATGTTCTGTTTCCTGTCGCTGATTCCCGCCAGTCCGTCTTCGTTCCAGCGATAAGCACGTGAGCGAGCGTGGTCATGGGACAGGTACTCCCAGGCGTTCCCGTAGGCGCTATAGTCTTCGCGCACCGTGCCCCACGCGCGTTCGCTGAGATAAGGCCCCCAACGTTTCCAATGCTTTCGGCGCGTGCCAGATTCCGATAGTCGAATCTCTTCGTGCGTCATCGGATATCTCCGTGTTCCATGCAAATCAGATTTACCAGGCAAGCAAACTCGTCCGGCATCTGCAGATCCCCGCAACGGGGACCGAGTCCGGTGTCGTACACCGGATCGTCGATGCCTGAATCACTGTACAGAACCGTGCGCGGCGACGTCTCACTATCCAGGTTCAAGTCCGTCCTGATTAACTCGGCTTGGATAACAGTTCCGCTCACAACTCCTCCTACTTCTCCTCGATTTCGACGACGTGGCCGTCGGGATCTCGCACCAGAAAGGCTTTGCTGAATCCCAGCTGTTCCGTCTGATTCGCAACCACGCCAGAAGAGACAAAGTTCACGCTGTTGGCGCGCAATTGTTGAGCTACGGATTCGGCGGCGCGGGTCAGCAGAACTGTCTGCCGATGCACGACGTCGCTGGCACGTTCATCTAATGGGAAAGGACGGCCATCGCGTGGGGCCAAATACTCCAGCAATTCAATTCCTGGTCCGCTTGTTCCGCGCAACGCGGTGATCCGCAAATGGGCTCCAAACACGTTGTTCAGGTGCTCCTGCTCGGTTCCGTAGTTTTCGCTTTCTCCAGCTACGTTCATTCCGAGGAGGTCGCGATAGAACTTGACGCTGCTGTCGGTGTCCCATACCACGATTGCAGTATGGTCGATACCGAGAAAAAGCTTCTCCGTCGGTCGGCGCCACTTCTGCAAGCCCTTGTCCGGCGGAAACTGTAATACCTCCACCGGATGCTCATCTGGGTCCTTGAAGTAGAAAGCTGAGATCCCAGCCGCATTCTTGTTCCAGTCAGGAAGCCGTTGCGGTCCCGACGAGGCATGTTCCACCTTATTCTGGCGCAACCAGGTGTAGGCTTTGTCCATATCGCTGACGATGATCGCAATGTGTTGAAACCAGCGATCGTTGCTGCGTGAATCAATGGGGATCGGTCGACTTTTCGGTGCGAGATACTCGGTGAGCTCTATGAACTCGTCACCGAGCCTCATTCGTACTACGCGGATTCGCAACCCGAACACGCCTTCGAGATGTTCATAGTTCTCGCCGGCGACTTCGGTGTCCGAAACTTTCTCGAACGTGAGCACCTTGGAATAGAAGTCCACGGCGCGGTCCATGTCGGAAACGGTGATTCCGATTGCATCGACGCCATCAACCAGTGCGGGGCGCTGTTGGGCCAACCCCTTGGGCACCGTGATAACCAACAACAGCGTCCAGAGAACCATCAGGGTCTGGCATTGACGACGAAATGAGACGAGTCGATTCATCGTCTGTCACCGAGCCAACGCAAGTTCCCGGTCCTGCACGCGGTTCTGTTCATATTCCGTTTCAGACACTCCCAGACGCTTCATCAGGTGATCACCTACCCGCAAAGCATTCGCGATGATGGTTAGCGCCGGATTTACGGCTGCGCTCGATGGAAAAAAGCTCCCATCGACCACATAGAGGTTGTCGAGATCGTGCGCCTTACAGTTGCTGTCCAGTGCAGACGTTTGGGGATCGTCACCGAAACGAATCGTGCCGTTCTGGTGGGCGACACCAGCGAGCGGAATTCGCTGTCCCACGTAAAAGTTTCTGCCAAAAAGCCCCTCGCCAAAAAGCCCCTGATGACAGTCGTGGCCGTGGATCGCGCAATTAGTCTGCTTCATGGCTTCCTTCAGCTTCGCCTGCAGCCGCGCATGCGCTTCGAGGTTGTTTGGCGTGTAGGTCAGAACGATCTTGCCGTCCCGGCCGATGCTGACCCGATTATTGGGATCGGGCAGATCTTCGGACGTAAGCCAGAAGTCCAGCGAGTGTTTTGCCATTAGTTCCAGAGTGAAATTCGGGGTAATAGCCGGAGCTCCAGCCTTGAGTGTGATTGCGTCCAGCTTCCCGACGAACGAAATGTGCCCCATCGGATACTCGAAGTCCTTCGAGCCAAAGTAGAAATCATTGACTCCAAGCGTCTTCTGAAAAATCGTTGGATTGGGGCACTTTGAAATCGCCATCATCACTGAATTCGTATGTCCCATGTAATGGCGCCCTACGATGTCGGAGCTGTTGGCCAGCCCGCGAGGATGTTTGTCATTCGCGGAGCGCAATAGCAGCGCGGCGGAGTTGATGGCACCACACGATACGACAACGATATCCGCGGAGTAAGTTTCCAGGCTCCCGTTGCGCTCTACAACTACGCTCCGCACCTCACGGCCCGTCGTATCTGTATCCAGTCGCTTCACAAGCGAATTGGTCAGAAGCGTTACGTTTGAATGTTTCACGGCCTCATCGACACATACAACTTGCGCATCGGATTTGGCGCCTACCAGACAGGCGAATCCATCGCACGTATTGCAGCGTATGCAGCGGCTTTTGTGGGGGTTCTTTTCGTCGAGCATAACCCCCACCGGGACGTGGAACGGCTTCAGACCCGAACGGACGAAATCGTCGGACAATTGCTGAATGCGTGGCTCATGGCTAATGGCGGGCCAGGGGTATTGCGAATTGGACGGCGGTTCAGTCGGGTCTTCTCCGCGGTTGCCGTGGACTTGATAGAGATTCTCCGCTTGAGTGTAGTAGGGCTCGAGATCGTCATAGCTGATCGGCCACGCCGGCGAAATTCCTCCGTGGTGACGCAGTTCACCAAAATCTTCTTTGCGCAATCGGAACAGTGCAGCCCCATAAAACTTTGTGTTGCCGCCCACATAGTAGTTGGTGTGCGGATGCAGTTCCTTGCCGTCCTTGTCGAGCCAGGATTCTTTGGCGTTGTAATGGGCATCCACGTTCACAACTTGCGGATCCCAATTCGCCTTTTCGCGAGGAACATAGTCTCCACGCTCAAGGATGAGGATCCGTTTGCCTGATGGAGCCAGGTGGTAAGCTAGCGTTCCGCCGCCGGCTCCCGTTCCGATGATGATTACGTCGAACTGATTCTCTCGGCTCATGACCGTCTCCTTTCGAAGTTCAGGCATCACTGGTTCATCGCGCTCATTGCTGTTGGGGTGCTCAACGGAGCCGTCGCGAAGTTCACGCCGAAGCGCTTGCACCAGATGGTTACCGCACGATACCTGTTGAGGTCCAGATCTGAAGCGAGCTCGTAGTTCTGGTCGCCAAGGTTGCCCTTCAGAGTCCCAACTTCAACAAAGCCAGCCTGTTTCACTGTCTCGCTGTCGCTGGCATCTTTGGTCGCGACCAAGTAAACGTGGACGTCGGGCCCGTTTGAAGTTTCGAAGTTCGTGAATCGGAGAATGCGCTTTCCATCGCCCAGTTGGTAAATCGTGGCCTGCCCAACGCCTTTGTGCGCAACACCGTGAAAATTGCCGGAAGCGATGGCCTGCGCCATGCTCCCCGCAGCGCTGGTTGAGTTCAGAGGCGCAGTGGCGAAGTTCACGCTAAATCGCTGACACCAGATCGTGACGGCACGGTATTTCGCGAGATCAACATCAGCAGGAAGTTCGTAATTCTGATCGCCGATATTGCCCTTCAGCGATCCGATCTCACGGAATCCTGCTTTCTTGACCATCTCGCTATCGGTCGCATCGTTTGCCGCAACCAGATAAACGTGCACATCCGGACCGTTCGAGGTTTCAAAGTCGGTGAGCCGGAGGATGCGTTTCCCATCTGATAGCTTGTAAATACTCGCAGTTCCTTTTCCGTCGTGTGCGACGCTATGGAACGGCCCGGACGCCAAAATTGTTTCTGCACCAGTAGTATTAGCGGAGGTGGGCATTGCTTCGTTGATCTTCGCATTGACGAACAGCCGTTCGGGCCTGAATGCAGCCCACAGCGCCACTGCCGCGATGAGGAGTAAGCCGTAGATCAAATTCTTGCGTTTCATTAGATAGTCTCCTTGAGAGTGATTGGTGTTAACAGAGCTTGGTAGTTACAGCGGAAGATGCATCGCTTGTTGTTGTGATGGTGCAGCTTCGCGCAAAAAACCGCGTGCTTACCGCGCAACCACAGGTAGACCTGTGCGGCTAGCATCATTCCGAGGGGAGGTGCGGTGAAATAAATCCAAAGTGAGTTCCAGAGTTGTCCCGGGGCGGCTGACGCGAAGGACCGCGCCGGGCTCATGCTCATACCTGATAGCGGTGACTCGATGGTGATGTAAGTTGCAACCAGTGCTCCGGCAACAACTCCCGTGAATCGTGCAATGCGCGCAGAGTTGGAAACATTCAGGACCATAGTCATCATCAGAAACGAGATGGCTAATTCCGCCACGAATGCGACCGCCGTCCCACGACCACCAGGAACGGTGATCGCATAACGAACGTTTTCATCCGCAACCGCTTTTCCCCATATAACAGCACTCAAAAGCACGCCCAGAGTTCCGCCCAGGAATTGAGCGACGATGTAGAACCATGCATCCCAGGGTTCAACCTTTCCCAGACGCAGGAACGTCAACGTCACAGAGGGGTTCAAGTGCGCACCCGATTGCTTGCCCCATGGCGAATAGATAAGCGCGATTGCAGTCAGACCCATGGCGAGGCCAGTAAATAACCGACGAAGGAAAACGCTGGGGACCATCTGGCGGAGAATCGAACCCGGATGCTGCAACAGAACAGTGAAGCTGCAGGCCGAAACCATGAACAGGCCCAGACACGCAGCTTCGATCAGATATTCAGGCCAGTGACTGCTGGCGGCCGAGATCGCGCTCGCAAACCAGGTTCGGTCTGCGCCGTGCGTCTCGGCCCCGGTTGCCGGTTGCTGGTTAATTCCGCCTGTAGCTTCCGTTTGCATTCGCACATCGGATTCACCGCTACAGCTTTGGTGACAAATGAGCGGGGAATTTATGAACGCAGAGAGCTAGAAAAGCCCGTGTCACCTTTTCCGGGAACCCGAATCTGATGGTGTTGAGGAACCACTTGATAAGGGAGCTTAGAAGTGTCCCGGACTGGGGGAGTTTGTGGAGATTAGTTGCCTAGAGGTGATCCGGGAGCTTTCAAACTACGTTGATAAAGATGTGAGGCCTAATTTGCGGGCGCAAATCGCGACACACTTGCCGACTTGCGCACACTGCACGGCAATTTATGACGGGCTGCGAAACACGATCACCCTGGTCGCAGATGACAGGACTTTTGAATTACCAGTGGGATTCAGTCAACGGTTGCGAGTAAAGCTAACCCAATCATCCTGAGTTGCACAGAGCTGATTCCCTCACGCCCCTTGGCCCTGAGATTGTCCCGCCCATGAGCCTCCCCAGCCTGGCGCCATCAGATCGCGCATCTGCAAACGTGCACGCGAAGTGCGCGTCTTAACGTTCTCTTCTGAAATCCCCAGCATCTTCGCAGTTTCCGCAATGTTCATCTGCTGCACATCTCGAAGCACAAGGACGGTGCGGTATTTCTCGGGCAATGATTTGAGCGCCTTATTCAACGCTTCTCGCAACTCGCGCTGCTCCAGCGCGTCGGATGGAATCTCGCGCCAATCTGCAAAGTCGGTGGGAATGTAATCACCATCGTCCGTTTGCTGGCCGCTATCGAGCAACTCGTACAGATGCCGGCGAGCTTTGCGCAGCTTCATCTTGGCCTCATTAATCGCGATCTGGATTAACCAGGTACTGAATTTAGATTCCTGCCTGAAGCGTGCGAGATGCTTGTATGCCTTCAGTATGGCCTCTTGCGCTGCGTCTTCGGCGTCGGCATCGTTGCCGAGGATTGATGCGGCCGCGAGGAACACCCCGCGTTCGTAAGGCCGGATCAATTCATAGAAAAGCTCCGTCTCTCCGGCAATGACGCGCTGCATCAATTCGCACTCGCGTGCTGTTTTAGCATCGACTGACTGCCCGGGCGCCGGTGCAACAGTAGTTGTGCCGGTGAGAACAACGATGGGGCTGGGGCTCGTCATATGGTTGTCTCCTTCAACTGCTGAGTAAGGAAGGCGGAGCAATTCACGTGTTCGACCTGGCGGGTCGCGAGTTCTCTCAGCAGTGTGGTTCCTCTCGGATCAACAAACCAGACTTTTGCGAGATCGAGCGTGAGCGTCTTTCTCTCCGACAACGTCTGCTCGCTTTGCTTGCGCAACTCGTTAACCCACGGACCGACCAGCCAACCTTCCAAGCTCAGCCGAACGCTTCCTTCTGACTCGTCAATGATCGAAATTCTCAGCACTGTTTGTGTTCCTCTGAACGAGATGAGTAAAGGCAAACGACGTGCCAAGTCTGAGGGAGACAGCGAATGAACTATGTTGTTGGAAAGATGGGGATTCCGCGAAGGGCAGAAAAAGAACTACGGGGTCTTCCCACGAAATCTCGTGGGGAGGTTAGACCATGGGTTCGTGGCCACGAGATTTCGTGGGAATCGCAGTCACCGTGGAGCCGATCTGCTGAGTAGCGAAGGAGGAAGCGTCTAAGTTATTGGGCGGACAACTCGACACGGATTGCCTACGGCTAGCTTGTTCGCCGGAATATCTCGTACTACCACATTCCCGGCCCCAATCACTGTGTTATCCCCAATGCTCACGCCTGGGCCGACGACGCAACATCCTCCGAGCCAGACGCTGTTCCCGATGGTGACTGGTTTAGCCCCTTCCAGCCCGCTGCGCCGTGTACTGGAATCAAGCGGATGAAATGCCGTGTAGATATGGACTCCTGGCCCGATCTGAGCATCATCCCCAATTTCGATGAAATTGCAGTCCAAGAACACGCACCCGTAATTAACCAACCCGTTGCTGCCGAAGCGGATGTGCCGGCCGTAGTCGCAGCTGAAGGGCGACTTGAGTTGAGTGCCGCCACCGATGCTACCCAACAAGACTTCCAGCAGCGCTCTCCGAAGCTGGGTGTCTTCATTCGGGATTGTATTCAACCGGCGCAAGTATGTTTGCGCTTCTGCCAAAGCGGACTGGAGTTGCGGATCAGTTGAAAGATAGAGTTCGCCCGCGAGCATCTTTATCTTTTTCGGAGACAGTCATTGCTTTGAGTATGCAGGATTCCGATCGGCGGCTCACACTGGCGCAGCTGCAGACGAACTCGGTTCAGAAACCGGGCGTTCGATGCCCAGCTTCTTCATTCTGCTGCGGAGTGTGTTGGGGTGGAGGTTGAGAATCTTCGCGGCGCCGCGAGGCCCTTCAATAACACCGCGCGTTTCAAGCAGTACCTGGACGATGTGAGCTCGCTCGACGTTCTCCAGCGAGTGGGGGGAATCGATCTGAGTAACGGAGGCACTAGTGCTTACGATCTCGTCTTCGCGCTGTTCGCTAGTGGCTGGCAGAAGGTCTTTTCCTAGTCGCAGCACAGTACCGGGGCATAACACCACCGCACGTTCGATCACATTCTGTAGCTCGCGAATATTACCCGGCCAGGAATACCGCGACAGCAGATCCACGGTCTCCTGAGACATGCCTGTGATCTGTTTGCCGAACTGGCGACTGAATCTCTCCACGAAGAATGAGCCCAGCAGCGGAATATCGGCGCGGCGCTCCCGCAGGGGCGGTAAGGTAATCGGTAGTACGTTCAAGCGGTAAAACAAGTCCGCGCGGAAACGGCCTTCCTGCACAGCTTTCTCCAGATCACGGTTACTCGCAGCGATGATGCGCACGTTGACCTGGATCGTGCGGCTGCTTCCTAACGGCTCGAATTCATGCTCCTGCAGAACACGCAGCAATTTGACCTGTGTGTCGAGGGGGAGCTCGCTAACCTCATCAAGAAAAAGGCTGCCCCCATCTGCCAATTCAAAGCGACCGGTCCGACGTTCGAGCGCACCGGTGAATGCACCCTTCATATGCCCAAAAAGCTCGCTTTCGACCAGTCCGGTTGGGATCGCTCCGCAATTCACTTTCACTAGGGGTCGATGTTTGCGTCTGCTGTGATTATGAATCGCACGGGCAATTAATTCCTTTCCGCACCCGGTTTCGCCAAGGATCAACACGGTGGAATCAGTTGGGGCAACCGTCTCCACTCTTCGCAGGACATCCAGCAGACCCTTGCTGTTTCCGACGATCTCCTCGAAATTGTGCTCTTTGCGGATTTCTTCCTGGAGATAGATGTTTTCAGCTTCGAGCTTCTTCTGCAGCACTTGCACTTGTTGAAGCGCGGCCTGCAAATCTGCCTCGGCCCGCTGTCGCTTCAATTCCGCTGCAGCTCGGGCTGCAAAAATCGTGACCAGGTCGATGGCGTGAGGATCCCGCTCCATCGGCTTGTCATCGAGGATCGCGATGTGCCCGATCACCCGCCCACCGCTGTCAAGCATCGGAACACCGAGGTAGCTCTCCGCCTGCCAGTCCACGAGGCCTGTGTCGAGAGGAAACAGCGCCTGGAGCCCTTCTTCGTAGTGGCACACCTCGCCTTTCAGCACCTTCATGCAGGGCGTATCTGCGATATCGAACTCGAAGGTCTCTCCAAATCCGTCACCAGTCCAGACCGCCAAAACCTTGGCGCGCTTCTGATTGTCGCAGTCGCTGATAAATGCGTAGCGAGACCGAAGTGCTGTCGCCATGTGGCGTACCAGCGTCGGGAAGAACTCCTTCCCAGTAGCCGATGCGGTGCCGACCACAATCGACTTGAATCTCTCCTCTTCGAGGTGCCGCTCAGTAACGTCGCGCACCAATCCAATGACTCCGGTGATCGTGCCGTCGGCGTCGTGATGAGGAGCGAAGCTGCAAGATTCCCAAACATCCCTCCCGTCGGCCGAATGTTTGGGCACCAGAATATCCCGGACATGAACTGTCTCTCCACAGAGCGCCCGTTTCAGCATTTCTTCCAGCCCGCTGGTACGCAAACGGGGGAACACTTCAGCCGCCACTCTGTCCAAGACTTCTTCGGCATTCTTGCCGGTCAGCCGCTCCATGAATGGATTGAAGAGTTGGTAGCGTAGTTCGCGGTCGTAGAAGATGACCCCTTCGGCTGCGTCCCTGATGATTTCCTGGCTGATCTGAGTAGCGGCCTCTGCGGTTTTCTCTTGCTGTTTGGTTCGAATGCGAGCCATGACCTGGCTCACGAGAGGTTCCATGTCACAGCCCGAGAGCGTAAACGATTCGCTGTCTGTAACAAACCGAATCGTCTTGCGGGTAGTGTCCATGATCACCTGGCAGGTCTTGCATTCGTGTAAGTGCTCCTCCAGGCGCGCCCTCGCTTGCGGATCGGCAGCATCCTCCAGATACTCCCCGAATTCGGTCAGGAATTCAGCGCAACTAAGCATCTGCTGGGTCCTTCTCGATGCGCATGAAGTGGGGAGCAAGGCTCTCCCGCAACATTAGTCGTCCCCGCAACACGCGCGCTTTCAGCGCCGGAACACCGAGTTCCAGAGCAGCGGCTGCTTCTTCACTCGAAAGTTGGTTGATGTCTCGCAAAATAAGAGCAATCCGATACTTTTCAGGCAATCGAAGGATCCCCTCCCGGACTAGCTCGCTTCGCTGGGCTGCGGAAAGCAGTTGCTCCGGATCGTCTGCCCAGCTTTGCACTTGCCGCGGACGAAAATCATCTTCATCGTCCGTACTCTCCAGAGTCTCCAATGGTTTGCGTCGCCGGATGATCTCCGTTCCGGTGTTAATGGCGATGCTGAGAAGCCAAGTCGAGAACTTTGATCTTCCCTTGAACTGGCCTATCTTCTCGTAGGCCTTCAGGAACACATCCTGCGTCGCGTCATGGGCGTCATCCTCGTTCCCTACCATTCCTGCCAGCGTGCTGAAAACCCGGCGCGAATGACGGCGCACCAGTTCTTCGAATCCATCAACGTCGCCCCCCTGGACTCGTACCACTAGCGGCGCGTCTGGGTCGACCACAGGGACCGCATCAACTGTAGGACGGGCTTCGCGGGACGCCGGATACAAATCTTTTGGCGTGAACACCCGGCGCGGCGGAAAATCAGGAACCGCCCCCAGCCCGAACTGCAAGGTGTTGAGAAAATTAGTCAATCCGGCCATGACGATGGCTTCTATGATCTGAGGCTCGGTGAAGCCGTGCTGTCGAAGTGTGCCTCTATCGAGTTGAGCCTGAGGATGGCAGGATGACTGGCTCAGCTTGCGCACCTCGTCGAGCAGGGCTTTATCTTCCGTTGAGATGGGAGCAACCCGATGGTCTTCTACGATCTGGTCGCATTCTTCGAGCGGCACACCAAGCGCGTTCAGTATCTGGGTGTGCACCGCGATAAGGTAGGTATTAAGGTTCGCCGCCGAGATCACCAGCAGGATGTTTTCCTTCTGGATACGACTGAGCAGGTCTTCCGCGAACAAGATGCGCTCGAGAGCCAGAACCTCGGCCTCGACCAGATCTGGTATGACTGACTGGGCGCGAAAGAGATTCGGAATAAAGCCGATCTGCTCTCGAAGGCAGATGAAAGGCTGGCAATCAACAGCGTCTTGCGGAGAGGTACGGAGATAGGGTCCCGGCGTCTGAACCCAGTCTTCTGGAAGTTCCGGAAGCGCGTAGATTTCGTTGATGCGGGGCTGAACCACTTCAGAATCGAGTTTTGGCTGTAGGCCTTCTGCAAGGGTACAAAGCATTTGGCTGAGCGCCGTTGTGGCGATGGTCTCCAGAATTGCTGCATCGTCGAACCCAAATTTCGCCAGGCCTTCGACATCTTTCCCCGAAAAGCACGGTCCTTTGTGGGCCAGTTTCAAGGAAAATGCGAGAAGAGCATCATCTTGGAGATCAGGCGTCGGGAAGGTTTGCGCGTAGAGAGCCTGACAGTACTCGTTGTGCGAAGTCCTGGCCAGGGCCTTGAGGAGCGTCTGCTTCTGGTTCGAGGTTAGCTTGCCTCGGCTACCTTGGATTGCTCCCAGCAATTGTGCCTCTGCATGGATCGCACCGGGCACAGTGCTCAGAGCGCGAAACAGATTTGGAACGAAACCGTAGGCCGCAACCAGGACAGCTTCGATCTCATTCGGCGTTATGGGCAAGGTGCTCATAGCAGGCGCAATCTAGGGTATCCCAAAGACAAACTCGCAGTCGCGTGCTGCGGAATCGGCTGGACCTCAGCATCCGCCTGGTGACACACGGTTTGCGCGTTTTGCTCTATAATTTCGCCACTCTGTGGTTCGCTTGGGGAGAAACATATGAGCTACCTGCGGAACCCTCCGTTTGACGAAAAGGATTTTCCCGCATTCGCCACGATGCGGGAGCAACTCGGATTCTTGCCGAATTTTTACGTGGCCCAAACCACGCGGCCCGACTTGATTGAGGCCGAGGTTGCGCTCATGGGCGCCATCTTGTTGAAAGATGGAGCCCTCTCAAGAAAGCAAAAGGAATACGTCTTCCTGGTTACGTCAGCGGCCAACCTGAGCACCTATTGTGTAACAGCGCACTGCGAAATCGTTCGCATGCTCAAGCTGGAAGGACCTGAGCCCGAGCAAATCGCCATCGATCACGTTCACGCCAAGATTCCGATCGCCGACAAGGCACTGCTGAACTTCTGCGCCAAGTTCAACAAACAACCTTCCAAAATTGCCTCCAACGATATCGAGACCTTGCGTACCTATGGCTTCACCGAGCAGCAAATAATGGAAGCAATTGTGATCGTCGGCTTTTCCCAGTTTGCCAACACCGTCGCATTTGGACTGGGAACCGTCCCGGACTTCCACAACGCGAAGATTAATGCCGCCCTCGGCCAGGGTGAGGGAGCGGCTCAGACGACGCAAGAAGCGCCCGCTACCTCTCGCGCTTGACGACCAAGTCTCCCGTTCAGGGACGGATCCCGGGAATGTTCAGCCGGATTCGGTACAGTCCTGTCTCCGCGCAGAGATAAAGTGTCTTCCCGTCATCGTCGCCCCAAGCAAAGTTGTGGGGGTGCTCGGGGCCAACGATCGTGCCAAGGTGTTTACCCTCCGGCGAGATAATCCACAATCCGCTGGGACCCGACACGTAAAGATTCCCCTTCTGATCGATTTTCATCCCATCGAGCGCATCTTTGCCTTCGGCCGATGTCATGTCGAAGAAAACTTTCCCGTTCGACAATGTTCCATCAGGATTCACTTCGTACCGCATGATGATCTTCTTCTTCTCGTCCCAGTTGTCCACATAGAAATACTTTTCATCGGGTGAGAAGGCGAGGCCATTGGGGCCGCTCAGTTCGTTCGTCAGAAGTTGGACGATCTTGCTGTCTGGAGACACGCGGAACACGCCGCTGTACGGCAACTCCTTGCGTGGATCGTCGAAGAACTTTGGGAGTCCGAATGGCGGATCGGTGAAATACAGCGCTCCATCCGATTTGTAAACCAGATCGTTAGGGCTGTTGAGCCGCTTGCCTTCATAGCGATCAGCCAGCACGGTAAGCTGACCATTCTTCTCCATGCGAACCACACGCCGATTGCCATGCTGGTTGATGGTGAGCCGGCCTTGCTTATCAAGCGTGAGCCCGTTGGAGCCAGGCTGGCCATACTCGCCAATGTCCACGCCGCGGTAGCCGGACTTCGTCATGAAGATCGAAAGCTGACCATCTTGTGTCCAGCGGTAGATAAGGTTGTTGTTGGGATCGCTGAATAGGAGGTAGCCGTCTGTGTCTTCAGTCCGCGGAACCCAAATGGGACCTTCGGTAAAAAGGAACCCTCCTGCCAGTTTCTCGATCTTCGCGTCCCTAGGAACAATCTCGTCCAGCGCTGGGTCTTTGCGTATCACTTGAGCCGGCGTGTCGTCGATGGCAACCTTGGGTGATTTATAGAAGTCGAGGGTGGCCGATTTGATCCAGATGAAATTCTGTGGGCTATAGGAGATCGGCCCGTTGATGCCGAAGACAGCGAGCTGAATCCGCTCGCCGGGCTTAACATGCCTCGCGATAATCAGACGGTTGGGAGCGTTGAATCCCTTGATGACAGGGCCGCCAGGTTGGCCGAGTACACGCGGCATCTTCCCGTCTACCCAGACTTCAGCGTAATCGTCGATCACAATTTCCAAGGCGACTGTAGAACCCGCGGTTTCAAGGTTGGCAATCCTCTCAGGGATGGTGATGTTGATGCGATACCAGTTGAAACACACCTTGGCCGTGGATCTCCGTTGGTCAAGGGTGGTGGCATCGATAGCTTCCCATTGCGAATCGTCGAAGTCCGCTGCGCCCGCGTGAGGAGCGTAATCATAGGTCTTGCTCGGTGCCCCGCTCGGCTTCAGGTCAGGTCCTACCGTGCGGGAGTCGGCATCAACGATCCTCACGTCGTGATACCGCCATTGGCCGTTCACCACTTGCACGCCTTCGCGTGAAGCCAAATCAACGACTGCGTCGGGGCGGCCGAAAGGAGGGTCCTGGATTGACTGTCCCTCAGCATTCAGAAATGCGAGTGACAAGATCAATGTCAGGAGTATTGAGAAACACAAAGTTCGCTGTCGGTTGTTCATGTCACGCTCTCTTAACGAACCTTCACCACGTAATAGAGAAACGGATTGGTCACTTCTAGAAACTGATGGGGAACACCGTGCGGCACGATGACGACGTCGCCCTTGGCGATCTGCCGGGTCTGTCCGTTGCGGATGCTGCTTCCACGGAGTTCGTCAGGCGCGGTGGTTTTCGCGTCGACGGCTTCGCCACCCGTGATGAAGGTGGCCGTCCCATCTAGTACATAGATCACGTCGGCGTCTTTCGTGTGGATCTCTACCTGCCCGGGCTTTTCCCGGCGACTGGCGTGAACCATGTAGTTGCGGCCATCGCTTCCGTCAAAAAGCACTGACCCTTTGGCAAAGGCTTCTTCGACTTGGCTCTTGTCCCAATAAGACACGGCCGGCGACGAGTCGCCATTCGTGCTCGTCGCGCTGGTGTCGAATGCCTTCGAGCCTGCGATCGCCAACTGCTCGTCCTGATCTGCGGTCGCGGCCCCGCTAACGCCCACGCCGCCCACGATCTGACCGTCAACCAAGATCGGGATGCCGCCGATGAGCGGGGTGAAGTTCTCCAGCGCCGTCATCACCGTCCGGCCTTTGCCATTGGAGTTGATCAGTTCTTCAAAGAACCGGGTGGGCTTCTTGAACATCACGGCGGTTTTCGCTTTGCCGATTGAAACGTTGGCGCCGGCGGAGAATGTATTATCGAGCCGTTCAAGCGCCATTAGGTTGCCGCCATCATCAACGACTGCGATCACCGCGCCGGGAGCATTGAGCTGTTTTGCTTGAGCTTCCGCCGCCGCAATGACTCGCTTTGCGCCATCGAGAGTTAAGGCTTTCTTGTCGGCGATCTGAGCGGATGCAGTAATAGCAGTCATTACTGCAAGCAAGAAACTGAGAGGAATTGCGCCTTTTTTTCTCATCTTTTTCTCCTTTCCGGCCAATCTTCAGCACAGATTCCGCGCACGATCAGCCGGCTTTTTTGTCAGTGGTTACATGACCGGCGAGGTGAACGATGCTTCCCCAAGTAGCGTCTCTGCAAAAGCGCACCAGATCTGCACTCGCGTGACGTTTGGAATGTACGGGGGTAGCGTGATCGACTTGTTGAATTTGCCGTTCTTCGCCTGCAGCCGTTCAAGCGTGTAGACGTTGCCCTTTGAGTCGACTACCTGCCAGTGTGGATCGGGCGTTTCGGGAACCTTAAAATCATCGGAAAGCGTGAGGATATTGCGATCGCCTTGCTTCGAGTGCGTCACAGTTCCGCCGTTCACCTTTACGCCGCGGAATTCGTTTGTCGTGTGCGCGTCTTGAGCGAAGCCGACGCCCGTCAACAAACATCCGAATACGACCAGCGCCAGGACCCGTGAGCTAGATAGAAATTTCATTTCTGATTCTCCTTGGAAAGTTTTTGTGTTGCGGGCTGTCTGATTCGGAAAACTGCGGAAAGTTACGAACTGAATGCGCGAATAGTGTTTGTCACGTTTTGCTGGAATCGCAGTCTCACGTAGCGAGACAAGCGACAATCAGTTCTAAGAGTCTGGCGCTACGAGGTGAATTATGGCGAGAGTAATTGAGTTTTACGTACCACAGAACTACAAATCTAAACAGCGATGGGTTCCGATGGACGAGCGCGGGAAACTGATCGTATTCACGAAGGTGTTGGCCCAGAAGTCTGCGTAGGAACCACGAACTTCATCGGGTCCAAAGCAATTCGAATCAAAACTAACACTCGCAATGAACTTGTTGTGACCGCTCGCCCTGCTCGCTAAATTCCACAAGGCAAAATGCTCTCAATGCAGACGTTGCTCCGTCACCATCGAAACGCCTAAAGGTAGCAGAAACAGAATCAAATACGACCCCTCGCGCCGGCAATTTAAGCTGTCTAAAGTGATGCCCGAGGGCATGATGTTTCCTTACGATTTTGGTTTTGTGCCCCTCACCAAGGCTGACGACGGTGATCCATTGGACGTGCTGGTTCTCACCGATGAACCGCTTTTTCCAGGCTGTCTGGTCGAGTGCTCACTAATCGGAGTTCCGAAAGCCGAACAAAAAGAAGAAAGGCACACAAATCGAAATGACCGACTAATTGCTGTCGCGAATCAATCACTCCTTTATTCCGGCACAAAGACGCTGAAAGACTTGAATCCGAAAATACTGCAACAAGTCGAGGAATTCTTCGTCAACTACCAAAAAGTTTGTGGCATTGAGGTCAGAATTCTGGGGCATGCTGGTTCACGCGAAGCGCTGAAGATTCTTACCGGAGCTACAGATATTAAGAAAGCTGCCTGAAGTTCTGGCAGAGAAAAGCAGTTCCGACTTCCGAAACCATTGTGCCCAGCCGCCAATCGATCACTCCCCAGATGGATGTGTCGCGCGATTTGCAATCATCATGAGGAATTCTGCCATCCAACCCGGAAGGCTTTTCCTAACATCTGGAAAGGCCGAAGCGCGCATCAAAGTCGTGCGGGAGGACATATGCGAAGTGGATACCGGGAGCGGCATCCGTTTACATCGTTGATCGTCGGAGCGATCAGCGGTTTGGCTGGAACGGTCGTCATGACTCAGTTTCAAAATATGTGGAACAAATTGATCCGATTTACTTCGAGCGGTCATACTACGTCGCTCCCGACTCAGGCGCGGAAAAAGGTTACGCACTGCTACTCGAAACAATGAGGAGAGAGGAGTGTCTTGGGATTGCCCGAATCGGTATGCACCGTCGGGAGCACATGTTGATTCTCCGGCCTTCGGAAGGTTATCTCGTCGCATATACGATGTTCTACGCGAACGAAGTACGCCCCGCACCACACCTAGAGTTAACAGCCGAATTCAGCAATAAAGAATTGTCTATGGCGACGGCGCTAATCAAGGGTTATGAGGGAGATTTCGACCCCAAGCAGTTCAAAGACCTATACCAAGAACGCATAAGCAAAATTATCGAGGCGCAAGTGGACAATCGTATCGAGATGGATCCAGCGCACGCAATCCCGACGAGTGGTGCTCCAGACCTGATGGAGCAGATTCGCTTGAGCTTGGCTCAGATTGAATCGAAGAAACCTGATGCAAATCCCTCCAAGAAGCCAGGACGCAAGGCGCTGACCGTTGTGAAAAAGAAACCGCAAAAAGTACGTGCGTGAGTCTCGGACAATGCCCAAGACCGCGAGAATTCCCAAGCTGGTTTCACTAAGGTTCTTCAACATAGTCGCGTTTAATTTCGATCATGGCTAGGGATAACTTCAAAGCCCGATTTGTCGAACCTATGCTCCTGCAGCGAAAAGAGCGCCTCCCCGAGGGTGTCGACTGGCTGTATGAAATCAAACTGGATGGTTATCGCGCTCTCGCAATTAAGAACGACAGTCGGGTCGCGCTACGCTCGCGCAATGACAATGATTTCAGCCTGCGTTATCCCACGATCGTCAAGTCTCTCGCCGCCCTGCCGGACGAGACCGTAATCGATGGCGAGGTTGTTGCTTTCGACGAAACGGGCAAGCCGTCGTTCAACGTCCTTCAGAATTACGGCTCGTCGCCGACGGCGATTTTCTACTACGCATTCGATGTGCTCGTGCTCCGAGGTCGCGATGTGATGAGCGAGCCGCTCGTCGCACGGCGGGCACTGCTCGAAAACCGCATCCTGCCGAAGCTGCGCGATCCCATCCGATATTCGCGCGAACTTAAGGCTAGTCTGCCCGACCTTATCGTCTCCGTTAAGGCGCAAGGTTTGGAGGGGCTCGTCGCCAAAAGACGCAGCGGGGTCTACGAACCCGGCCAGCGTTCCGGTAGCTGGCAGAAAATGCGGGTGAATCAGGGCCAGGAATTCGTAATCGGGGGCTATACACCGAGTGACCGGAATTTTGACGCGCTCATTATCGGATATTACGAGGAAGGGAAACTCTTTTACGCCGGCCGCACGCGTAATGGCTTCACTCCTCCGCTTCGAGTGGAACTCATGAAACGGCTCCGTCCCCTGCGGACCGAGACCTGCCCATTCGCCAATCTTCCGGAGAAGAGACCCGGGCGCTGGGGCCAGGGCCTGACCGCCACCAAGATGAAGGAATGCCGTTGGCTCAAGCCCGCGCTCATTGGGCAATTTGAATTTGTCGAATGGACCGCCGACCTTCACCTCCGCCACACGCGCTTCATTGCACTGCGCGACGACAAGACGGCCACTGACGTGCAGCGGGAAACGGCGTAGCTGAATTCTCGCGTTACAATGAACAGGCTCTTTGATGCCTGGCTATGAAATTCTGGTCCGTATTTTCAGTCGTGACACTAGCGCTTGTATTCACGTCGCAAGCCAAGACACTCAGTAACGAAGAGCTGCGCTCGGATTTTCAGTCGGCACTCTCGCTTGCTTCGGAAACAGAACTTTTTATCGGTCAGATCGAGAAGGGCCGCCTGTTGGCGCAATTCCAGGCAGGCCATGCTGATTATCTGCGCGATGCCGCCATGCGACACGCTAGCAAATTGCGCGAATCCTCCCGAGATTCCGGTGACAGAAAAATAGTTGCGACTTGTGCCGAGCAACTCGAATCCCTTGCCCGCGAACTGGCGCTGTTAAGCACAATGTCCGGCAATGATGAAGCGCTTCCTAAAGCTCGAGAGCGGGTCGAAGCGATCAAGAGTTCTATCACCGCGGCAAGAGCCGAGCTATGAAGAAACTGCTCGGCGTTACACTCGGGATTATGACGGCGCTTGGCGGGTTTGTCGATCTCGGGCAGATCGTGTTCACTACACAGGCAGGCGCTCTTTTCGGGTACAAGCTGCTCTGGACGATTGTCCTTGGCACCGTCGGCATCATCCTTTATATGGAGATGTGCGGCCGGGTCGCCGTTGTGGCCGGAGAGCCGGTCTTTGCGGTGGTCCGAAGGCGGCTGGGAAATCGCCTGGGCCTTGCCACGTTGGTAGCGTCGAACCTGCTCAACCTGATTACCTGCGCCGCAGAGATAGGTGGCGTAGCCATTATCCTGCATCTCCTTACCGGATGGCCGGAACGTGCAGTCCTGATCGGTAGCGGCGTCGCTATCTCGGCCATCATTTATTTATCGAAATTTCAGTGGATCGAGAGGAGTTTCGGCCTTTCGGGCCTGCTCATGATTGTGTTCGGAGTTGCAGCCGTGGTCCTGCATCCAGACTGGCGGGAGGTCCTCAGCGGATTGAATCCTATCGCTGAAATGTCCGGCAAGAAGCAGGTACTTCTATATGCCTACTTCGCCGTCGGGATTTTCAGCGCCATGCTGATGGAGTATGAAGTCCACTTCTACTCCTCGGGTGCGATCGAGGAAGAGTGGAAGCCCAAGGATCTCGGCGAGAATTTCATGGTCGCGGCGCTGGGCTCAATTTTGGGATCGTTCCTGACCATCGCCCTGATGGTACTCGGCGCTCTTCTCTTTCTGCCGCACCAAATCTTCCCGGCCTTGCTGAGCACTTCCATTATGGCGGGCGCCTTTCCGTTCGCCGGCAAGGCCCTGACAGTAGCGATGTTTGGCGCCCTCGCCTGCATCGGCGGCGCGGCGGTCGAGACCGCCTTGTCAGGCGCGTACAACATCTGCCAGTTCTACAATCTCGGATGGGGCAAGAATCACCGCGCAAAAGACGTTCCGGTCTTCAGTGTCGGCTGGCTGGGGATGCTCGCTCTGGCGCTCGTCATAGCTGTGACCGGCGTGCGGCCGCTTACCCTCGTGAACATCTCGATCATCTTTGGCATGGTGGTGATGCCCCTCACCTACTATCCAATCCTCCGAACGGCAGCCGCCAGGAACGTTATGGGCAAGCACGTCAATGGCCGTATCGTGACTTTCCTGGGCGTCGTTTTTCTTACGCTGATCACCGCGGCCGCCGTTGCCGCTATTCCTCTGATGATCCTGACGCACGGTGGACAACCGTAGGCGAACGCAAGTGTCTCTTGCGGTCGGTTCGAGAAGTTGGTACAGTCCAGAATCCACACAGGACTTTGCCCGACCAGCATTTCGCCCGATGGCATTCCGATTCGTCCTTCCCCCGTCGAGTGCGGACGGCACACTCCTAGCGCACCTTCTGGTACTTGTCGGCCAGACGCTATGCGCATTGGAACTGAAAAACGGCGGTACGACGTGACCACTCTGACATCCGGAGCAAATAAGCGGAGCGCCGGACTATTCCACTACAAATTTGAACCCTCGGCCGATCAGCTTTTCTCCGTTGTCGATATTCTTCGTTATGCTGCCACAGGAAACCTAGGGCCTCTTGCAAAGTCCGAATACAAATGAGCATTAAACCATGGCACTCATGCACACCAGAGCGGGAGCGTTCCGGCACAGCAAAAATTGAAGCAACCAACGCTGGGCGGACGATTTTCATCTATAAGGCAGGAGGGTTTGGTATGTGCGACGATAAAAGCAAAACGGGAGCGCCCGATCGCGACCGAATCAATGTGAACGAGGATTACGAATTGCGGGGCTGGTCGAAAAAGCTTGGTGTCACACCCGAGCAGCTCAAGAAGGCGGTGCAAAATGTGGGGACGTCGGCCGACGCCGTCAGAAAACATCTGGGCAAGTAAATTTAGAAATAGTCCAAGGTCAGTTCCTTTACGTCACAGAATTCCAAAGGAGATGGAATATGCCTGGCAAGGCGCACAGTGGACATGTGAAAGACAGAGATAAATATGAAGCCCTGAAACGCAAGGGCATGAGCAAGACGCGAGCTGCCAAAATTGCCAATTCCGGTAAGGCCGGCTCAAAGAGAGGCGGGCGCCATAGCCATAAGAAATCGAGTCACTAATCCCTTGTCGCCTGTGAAGGCGAAACGCGATCATCTCCGAACTGCGTTACTAAGTGCGGCTGGGGAGCTTGCGGAGATCCGTGTCCCGTGCCGCGGCTGTGCTGCGTTACCAGAATCTGCCCCGATGCCATTTGTATCAAACGACGTCCGCCGACACCATTTGATATCAATAAGTTACATCTCAGTGTCGCCGTGTCACCGGCCCGGCGCAAACGGAATCAGGCTTCCGCACTGCCTTTGGCCATCGGTAGTTCTCTCCTGTACGTGCACACTCAGCGACATAATTTTATTGCTCGTTTGTTTAGAACGCCTGCCCGTCAGTACGACGCCGCACGTTCCAGTCCCGGTTTGCTCCGACCATTTGAATGCTCCCGCCCATGGCCCAAGCCCGGTTAAAGATCCCGCAGCGACGCCGTAAGATCTTGGGCTCGCTGCCAACCCAGCAGGTCTCATTTTCCTGATCTGCGTGAACGATTTCCCTTAACTAAGCCCCAAAATGTGGAGATCCTCCGCTCCTCTTTTAGCTCGCTTGAGATAAAAAAGAACGAGTCAGGGGACCTGATTGTTCTCTTGCGCCGCCTGTTCGTTCAATGTTGTGATCCAGGATGGCGACGCACTCGAGGAACTTTGCTTGCCGGTGCGAACATCGCTGCCAATCCCACCGGGCGGAGGCAATAGTACATTCATCAAACCGAGCACATCAGTCGTGGTTCCGGGCAACAAGCCGTGGAATTTGACGGCAACCTTGGCAGGTAGGGACAGAACTATCTCGGCTTCGCCCCGGACGCAAGCATTTACGATTCGGCGAGCGGCACGCTTCGCACTCATGGAAATCACCGGCAGGGCGTCGCTAATACTGAACCAAGCATATTCGGCTTCGTTGTTGCTCTTGAACGAGGCGTTTCTTGGACTGCCAGTGCGCATGAGACCGGGACATACCGTGGTCACATAAATGTTGTCTTTAACGAGTTCGGAGCGCATGCCTTCCGAAAACCCAGTCAAGGCAAATTTCCCTACGCAGTAGGGAACGAGATGCGGAACTCCAATTTTGCCGCCAATCGAGGATATATTGACGATGCGGCCGCGCCGTCGTCTTTGAAATGATGGCAAAACGGCCATACTGGCAAAATACGGGCCCCAGAAGTGTGTGTTGATCGAGTTGCGATAGTCATCAATGGTCATCGTCTCAACTGGGCCAACGCAAATGGTTCCGGCGTTGTTTACGAGAATGTCCAGAGAGCCAAAATGTTGCTCGATTTTATGAACCGCCAGCTCAACCTCTTCGCGCATCGTCATATCTGCTTCGAGGGTGAGTACCTGGTCGGTGATCGTGAGTAGTTGGGTTTCGGCCCGGTGCAGCTCGCTTCGATCTCGCGCCGAGATTGCGATCTTTGCCCCCCGCAGCGCAAATTCCTGAGCCAGCAGCAAACCAAGCCCTCGCGAGCCTCCAGTCACAAACACAGTTTTGCCGCGTATCGAGATTGGCTTTCGCCGCCCGAGCAACATCGATGCCGCCATACCCAGTACGATTCCAGCACTCACAGTGAGGTTGCGATGCACCATAAATCAGACCGTAGGCTTTCCAGATCTTGACTGCAGCTTGGATGTCAGTGGGCTACGAGCGGTTGTTTGTTTTGAGTTCCTGGAAAGTTCGAGATCTAAACGCTCCGTCGCAGCCCTTACCGAATGACTCTTCAAACCGAAAGATTGTTGTTGGCAGCGTATGGGAGGGCGATGGTTTTTTGGAAGCTGCCTTCAGGAGTGGAAGGTGCATCAAATATTGGCCGAACCGGAATCAATGGAGTGTGGAAACATGGCTTCAACCAAACAAAAGAGCGCAGCAAAGAAGAACATTAGGAAAGCGGCGTCTGCCGCAAAAAGAAAGCGCACAATCGCACATTTGCCAAAATCCGTACGGACCGCACTGGGGAAGAAAGCCTCGTCGGTCGCTAAAAAGAGTAGGAAGTCCCGCAGCAGAGGCTGAGAAGATTGCGCTGCTCATGAAGTGTGACATTCGCATCGGCACATCCGGGTATCACTACAAGCATTGGCGAGGGTCTTTTTATCCGAATAAGATATCTTCTGACGATATGCTTGACTTTTACTCGCAACAGTTCGACACCGTTGAGTTGAACAACAGCTTCTATCGTCTCCCTACAGAGGCCGCCTTCGACAATTGGCGACAATCGACTCCGCCGGATTTTGTTTTTGCGGTGAAAGCCAGCCGCTTTTTGACCCACCAGAAAAAGCTGAAGGATCCAGAGAATGCATTGGAAAACCTTCTTCCGCGAGCCTCTCGGCTTTCTGCCAAGCTGGGACCGATTCTTTTTCAGCTTCCGCCGAAATGGCAGGTAAATCCAGGACGCCTCGAGGCTTTGCTTGAGGCTTTGCCCCGCGATCTCCGATACACCTTCGAATTTCGGGATTTGACTTGGATTCGCCCTGAGATCACCAAGCTACTTGCAAGATTCGGCGCTGCGTTCTGCATATACGAACTCGCGGGCTACCATTCTCCTCTGACCGTTACCGCCGACTTTGCATATGTGCGTTTGCATGGACCCGGCCTGGGAAAATATCAGGAGTCGTACAGCACCGATCGCCTGCGCCGCTGGGCCAAACAGGTCGAGGAATGGGCGAAGTGCCTGGCTTCAATCTACATCTATTTCGACAACGATCAAGCGGGCTATGCCGCTCGGAATGCCTTAGAAGTCAAGCGACTGATAAACGGAACAGACAGCCGCATAGAGAAGACATATGCCGCTTGATCGTAGGCGTAGCTTACGGAAGGGCCATGACGATTTGCATGGCAATGCTCCGGATCAGTCGCAAACCGTGTTGCTGCTAATCGACGTCATCAATGATCTCAGCTTTCCTGATAACCAGGATCTGGTCCTCCGTTCCGTAGCGCTTGCCAAGTCGATCGCCAAACTGAAGAAGCGGTGCAAGAAGTCGGGTATCCCAGCAATCTACGTCAACGACAATCGGGGTCGATGGCGTTCCGATCTCTCCGCAGTGTTGCGTCATTGCTTGGACACGCGCTCTCCTGGCCGCGAAATGACGAGGATGCTTGTTCCTGAAGCGGACGACTACATTGTCTTCAAGCCTAAACATTCCCCGTTCTATGCAACGCCGTTGCAGACGATACTCGATTCCATCGGTGCTCGGGTTGCGATCGTCGCCGGCGTAACGACGAATGCGTGCGTCCTGATTGCCGCTGGAGATCTTCACGTCCGGGATTTCAGATTGTTCGCCCCGGCCGACTGTGTGGCTGCCCTCACAGAGCGCGAACACCGGCGTTCACTCGACGTCATGAAGGATAGCTTCGGCGCCAATACCGCTTCTTCGTTGCGGCTCAATTTGGCACGACTCAGAAAACAACCACAGGCTGTTTTGCGAGGCTTTGCTAGTCTTCATCCAGCCAACGTCTACTCTTCGTACTCATCGGATCCCAGCACCCAAATGAACGACTGAATGTCGATGAGATCTCGAGGGCGAAGGTCGCGGAGATCGCGTCTGATCTCTTCGGCAAAAGCGAGAAAACTGGAATATGTCTCCCATGACGGTCCGGATCGGTAGAAAAAATCGAAGCCGTATCCTCTGGCAGCCAGGCGAGTCACGGTAGGTTTCAAAAAGATCTGAGTGTCCGGTTGAGCAATGAACCCGAGCACGGTCGCTAAAGGCCAGGTAAGCACGCGGCTCTGTTTGCGCGGTAGTCCGGCGACAACTTCGCACCAGCGGGTGAATTTAGTTTGCAGGTTTCCGCGGCCGTGCAGAAAAGCGTACAGACCTTCAGCAAAAGCTTGCGCTGCGCGCTCGGACTTCAGGGCGTCGCGAATTGCCATCTTTTCGAAAGAGAAAAGCAGATTTGTGCGCGATTCAATCTTGACAGCCTCCACTCCTATCTCAAGAAACTTTCCTTGGGACAGCTTCTCTCGCAGAAGAGTTTGGTCGCTCATTTCTTTTCGGCTGCGAAGCTCTGCCTTCGCCTGGTCGCCCAAACTTCATCCATACAAGACCCGAATCCACGCCAGCACCGGATCTTATCGGTGCGGGCCGGTGGGGTGAGTCTGGATTAACTTGTTGATTATCTCTTCACTCGGGTTACCGCCCTTGCACGTTGGATGTCCGAAGCCACTGCTACTAACGCCATTCTGGATATCGAAGATGAGGTTGTCACTCGGACCAGGAGCCACCCCCATTGGCACTGCGTGCAATTCCAGGGCTTGCCGGGTCTTCCAGGCGATTATGTGGTCGGCGCACGATGTGTCTCCGCTCACTCCCAGGCCTCCGACAATTTTTCCATTTTTGTCGTACAAGGCTAGCCCCCCGCCAAAGACGATGACCCCTCCAACCGGCTTTCCTACCAGCGGGTCATCGGGCTGACCGAACTTTTCCGGATCACCGGCGAACGCGGAATTCGGATTCGGTCCACTTACGATGCTGTACAGGGAGTTGCCCGGCTGAGCAGCGGAATAGATATTGCCACTCGAAAGAGCAAAATTGTCGGTGCTGAAGGCGTTTGCCGTATTCGCCTTTTCCGCAGAGACGAGGCGACTTCCCGGCCATTCCGCTCCTCGATTCGGGCCAGTGAACACAACGGCGCAAACGATGCCATCGCGATTCACTACCGCGCCCCATTCCTGATTCCCGAGTCCGCCGTTCGCTCCTTTGCCCTCTTTAACAGCGCTTGTTAATGCTGCCTTAAGCTTGTTGTAGTCCGGAACCTTCGAACAATCTTGCGGGTTCTGAGCAAAGGAAGAAAATGAAAAAGCTACGGATGCTAGCAAAGCAACGGCTGTACGCGAGGATATTAAGAATTGCATATCAATCTCCTGTTGCGCTTCATCTTAGGGTGTACAAATAAGCCGCGATGTCGCGGCTGTCCTGCTCGGTGACTCCCATTTCTGGCATTGCGGTATGGGGCTCTACTCGTCGGGGATGCTGAATCCACAACATGAGATTGTCGGGCGTATTCGGAAGTTCACCAGCGATGTAATAGCGTTGCGCAAGGCCGTCGAGGCGCGGGCCGATCAGACCTCGGGCGCCGGGCACGCCGGAAATTTCGTGGCAGGTACTGCACCCATATTTTCGAATTTCGGTTCGACCCATGCGAGCATCGCCGCCGCCGGTTAATGTCGCAGCATATTGCACCTTGCGGTGCGACAGCGAATCACAGCCAGTAGACAGCAGCGTGAGAACAGCCGAAGCCAAGAATAGCGTCGTTTTCACTTGAGGCCTCTCTCAGATAAGCGACCCAGTTCCGCCATCCGTGTGTATTGCCATCGAGTCTGCGATTCGTTCATCCATTTCACGAGCAAGAAGAGAGCGA
>Ga0209806_1000216_pt1 | contig 37333 bp, 37 predicted proteins | sample GraSoiAngelo_152_FD_186166 | JGI IMG/M metagenome (GOLD analysis project Ga0209806, IMG submission 186166) | Grasslands soil microbial communities from the Angelo Coastal Reserve, California, USA - 14_1009_12_30cm (SPAdes) (version 2) | ecosystem: Environmental > Terrestrial > Soil > Grasslands ... | reverse complement strand
TCCCCGCTAACGGCGCTCGCGGCCGATTCAGCCGGGGGCTCCCTTTTCGCCCGCGACAGCTCGATCGTCGTCGAGCGTGGCAGCAACGCGCGTCTTGTCTTCCTCAACGAAAAGCTCTACCCCGACACGCTCGCGGTCGCCCCGATCGATGACGAGAACGCGACGCTCGCGTACGCCTTCAGCAGCGACACGAACCCAAATCTCTACCACTACAGCGCCGCCCAGGACGACGGGATGGGCGGCGGGATCGACCAAATCCTGTGCGACGAGACCGTCTGCTGGATCCAGTGACCGCCGATTTGAGATGCAGAGGAAAAGAAAAACGAGGTAATGGAGAAATGAAGAAGATCGTCGCTCTTGGTCTTGTCGCGCTGGCCCTGTTCGCGAGCACGTCACCCGCGCTCGCGGCGATCCGCATCGATGGCAACAATTTCCGCTCCGCGGTCGTCAGCCGTGACGCCGACGCTCGGCTTCGGATCCTGAACGAGACGCTGTACCCGGACACCGTCGTCAGCGCGAGCGACTGGCTCTGCGACGGCATGGCTCCCTGCCTCGAGCTACCCGGCTCGGCCAAGGCGAGCGAGACGCCCTCCGCGAATGCGCTCACGATCGATTACGAGCTCGTCCTCAGGAACGACAACCGCCGGATCATCTAGCGGCTAGACAAGAAGACAGGGTGGCAGGCCGGCGACCGCGAGGCTCGCCGGCCTTCGCGTTTCCCTAGGATTCCGCCGATGAGCTTCATCGCAGGCCTGGTCTGGGGCCTGGTGGTTGCCGCGATCGAGGTCGCGAGCGAGCACTACGGACCCTCGTTTGGTCCAATCGCCTTCAACGGGAACGGCGCTCTCGCGGCGCCGCTCATCATCGTGCCGCTCGCGGTATTTCGGGGTTGGACGTGGATCACCAACCGGTGGTCGGGACGAAGCCTCATTCCCGGGATCGCGTTCACGGTCGGGCTCTACCTCGGCGTCGGCGCGGCGTCACCTGCCGATGCCGTGCTCTTTCCGCAGGGCTCCGGGTCGACTCTCGCTAACTCAATCCCCACGCTTCTCGCGACCGGTGCGATCTTCGTCCTGCCCGTCGCGCTCATCGCCGCGGCGATCTACTGGGCGCTTCGGTCCGAGCGGTTTCCGGGAACCGGTCTCGTGATCACGATCCTGTACCTGATCGGCGTCGGGCTCTCGCTGTACCCGCAGCTTGGGACGATCGCCTCCGGGGGCATCATCGCCGGGACGGCCGCGGGCCACTCGTGGCGCGTGGCCGGATCGCGCCTATTGATCTCGATCCTCGTGATCATCCTGATGGCGGTCGCCGTCGTCGGTATCCCGTACGTACGGGAGGGCGCCACACCGCTTGGCCCTCCGACGTTCCCGACCCGCTAGCGCTCGTTGCCCGCGGTCGCCTCGCCGGCGGGAGCCGCGGGCGCGGCCGGAGCCGGAGCAGCGGGGGCCGGGGCGGGGGGAACGGGGGGTGCCGAGGCGGGCCGTGGCGGCCCCCCAGCAGGCCTGAATTCACCGGCGGGACGGAACGGAGGACGTTCCGGTTTGGGCGGAGGCGGACCCCCGGCCATCGCGCGCGCCTGCGGCGACATCAGTCCGCGCACGTGATCGGCGGTGTACGGGAGCATGGCCATGAGCCGAGCACGCTTCAAGGCGGTGGTGAGCATCCGCTGGTGTTTCGCGCAGGTGCCGCTTTTGCGACGGGGATCGATCTTGCCGCGATCGCTGATGTACCGCCGGATGCGCCCGACGTCCTTGTAATCGATCTTCTGGACCTTGTCGACGCAGAACGTGCAGACCTTGCGGCGCGGGCGGCGCAGTCCGCCGGGTCCGCCGCCGTAGGAGCGGCCGCCGTCGCGGGACCCTGCGCCCGGCGGGCCATCGCGGCGCGGCGGGCGGGGAGCGGCGGCGCGGTCGGACGTTTCCTGAGCCATCGGTCTCCCCTAGAACGGGATCTCGTCGGGATCGAAGCTCTTGTCGGTTTCGGTCCCGCGCGGCTGCGCCGCCGCGGTGTCGCCCATACCGCGGTCGGGCCGCGGGTCGAGCATCTGGAAATCATTCGCGCTGATGTCGAGGCTCATCCGCTCTTTGCCCTCGCGGTCGGTGTACGTCCGCGGAGTGAAGCGGCCTTCCACGTAGACGAGGCGGCCTTTGGTGATGAACTGTTGCGCACGCTCCGCGAGGCCCGACCAGCAGCTGACGCGATACCAGTCGGTCTGCTCCTGCCGATCGCCGCCATCCGCGCGGCCGGTGACGCGATTGACCGCGACGCTGAACTCGCAGACCGGCCGCCCGTTCGGCGTCATGCGCAGCTCGGGATCGCGTCCGACGTTGCCGATGATCACGATCTTGCTCACTGATGCCACGATGTCACTCGTCCCTTCTCACTACGAGGTGTCGCAGGATGTCTTCGGTCAGGCGAATGGTGCGCTCGAGCTCGCGTGCCTGGGTCGGCGGGAGCGAGAACTCGACGACGCCGTACTGGCCGTCGCGGTGGTGCGCGACCTCGTAGGCGAGCCGACGCTTCGCATGCGGAACGACCTTGTCGACCTTGCCGCCGAGGGTCGTGATGGCCTGCTGGATGCGGTCGCTGACGGCGCCAAGGCGCTCCTCGTCGATCGCAGGAGGGCAGAGGTACATGAGCTCGTATGGGCGCATCAGTCAGCCACGTGTCCTTTCCCTGGGCTTGCCGCGGGCCAATGGTCCGGGGCGAAAAGGCGCCGCGGCCAAATGCCACGGCGGTCGCATCTAGTGTATCGGAAGACATCAGTCATGGGGAAATCGGCAGCGGCTTGAGCGGGCTGCACGAGGACGCGACCCGCGACTGCGAGATCTGCGGGCTCCCGATGTTTCCGATCGCCGAGGCGGACGGACGCGTCACTCTGGAGTGCGCGAACCGCCATCGTCAGGCAGTGCCTCTTCCGACCTATCGTCCGTTGCGCGAGCGCGCCCGAGCGTGGATCGCTCGTCGCGGAGCGCAGCTGCATGTCCAGCACGAGCGCTGGGAGGCCGAGCGCGAGGAGGGGACCGTGGATGAACGTCTGCCGCGACTGGTTCGCGCGTCCGAGCGTCGTTTCGCGGACGGACAGACCGCCGGTATGGTGCGCGAGGAAGCCGTGCGGACCCCCGGGATGTGGGCCGGCGTCGTGCGCACGGAGCCAGGACGACTCTCGAGCTGGCATCACCACGGCGACCACGAGTCGGTGATCTTCGTCCTCTCAGGCAGGGTGCAGCTCGAGTGCGGTCCGGGCGGCGCGAAGGTGTTCCACGCGCGGTCCGGCGACTACATCTATTTGCCCCCACGCGAGATCCACCGCGAGGGCAACGACGGCGCGGAGGAGTCCGAGATCGTCGTGGTCCGCGCGGGGGCTGGAGAGCTCGTCGTGAACGTGGCGGGTCCAGCGGAGTAAGGGGGAACCGTGCCGCCGGCGGGATTCGAACCCGCACTTGGTCGCTCTTAAGGCGATTGACTCTACCGGTTGGTCTACGGCGGCACGCTCAAGTCTAGGGAGCGTCTACTCGCGTTCGAGCGTCCCGAGGAGTTTCTTCGGCGCCACCGTGAGGTACGCATCGCGGATCACGCGTTCGACGTCGTCCAGCGGTAGATCGCGATCGAGGCGGACGCCGACCCACCCGAGATAGCCGACGTACGGCGGAACGAAATAGCGCTCGGGGTCGGCGTTGACGAGACCATCGCGCATCCCGCGCGGGTATGCGCACCAGAGCGCGAGCCGGCCGTCGGTGCGCCGTGACTTGCCCTTTCGCTGGTCTCAGGCAAGGAGAGGCAGAACCTCCGAACGCGAGCAAGCGGCGCGGGCGACCTGCGCGGCATTCCGGCAGAGTAACGAGCAGGGCGCGAAAAGGAGAACGAGCTGGGCACGAATCCCACCCGCTTCGTGATCATTGGGAACGGCGCGGCCGGGACATACTGCGCCGAGCAGCTGCGCAAGCTGGACGTCGCATGCGAGATCGTCATGATCGACGACGAGCCGTACACCCTCTACAACCGCGTCTCCCTCCCGCGCTACCTCCGTGGGGTTCTCCTCGAGCAGCGCGTGTACGTCCGCGACATGGAGTGGCACGAGAAGAACCGCATCGACCTGCGGCTCGAGACGACGGCCAGGCAGGTGAACTTCGAGGAGAAGGTCGTTCATGCCGACCCGGGCGGCGACCTTCGGTATGACCGGCTCTTGATCGCGACGGGCGGCCGGCCGAATCCGCTGCGCTGCCCGGGCGCCGACGGCGCGCCGTACCTCTTCAACTTCCAGTACTTCGACGAGGCGAAGGGGATGGTCGCCCGCATCCCCGAGTCCAAGGTGGCGGTGGTGCTCGGCGGGTCGTTCATCGGTTACGAGCTCACCGAGGCCTTCGCGCACCGCGGGCTCGAAACGCACTGGCTCATGCGCGGCCCGTGGTTCCTCAGACGTGCGCTCGACAAGGACGGCGGCGAGGTCGTCTCGCTCCTCGCCAAGGACGCCGGCGTCCATCTCCACTACGAGGAGGCGATCGACAAGCTGGAGCGCAGCAACGGTCAGTTACATGTGACGGGCACCGCTGGGTTCAGCACCACCGCGGACCTGGTTGGCGTCGGGCTCGGGCTCACGATGAACATCGATGTCTTTCAGGGCACCGCTATCGAGACCAACGTCGGCGTCCGCACCAACGAGTTCCTCGAGACGACCGTCGCCGATGTCTGGGCGGCAGGCGACGTCGCCGAGTTTTATGACGTCGTGTCGCAGCGACACCACCGCATGGGCACGTGGGACAACTCGCTCAACCATGGGCGCCATGTCGCGAAGAACATGCTTGGCGCGAAGGAGCCGTACGTCGAGGTCCCGACGTACGCTTCGGGCATGTTCAATTCGAATATCTCGGTCATGGGGGTCACGACCGAAGAGGAACCGGACGCCGAGGCCCTCGTCGAGGTCGACTACGAAGGTCGGAACTACAAGCGGCTTTTCTTCCTCGGAGACAAGCTCGTGGGCGCGATCTTGATCGGCAAGATGAAGGGTCGCAAGAAAGTGCTCGAGCTGATCAGCTCGCGCGCGGCGATCGAGGATCGCCAGAGCGTCTTCGGTCTGCTGGCGATGCCCGAAGCCGTCACGAAGGCCGCCACCCCCGAGTAGTGCCCGCGCAGCGCGTGTCGATCCGCGTCGAGAGCGTCGATCTCGACGGCGTCCTGCATCTTCCCGAGGACGAGGTCATCGGCGGCTGCGCCGTTCTGCACGGATTCGGTGGCGACCCAGACCAGCCTCACATCGTCGCCGTCAGCGAGGCCCTCGCGCGAAGCAACGTCGCTGCGCTGCGGTTCGCCTTCCGTGACCACCGCCCCCCGCGGATGACGCTCGAGACCGGGCTCGCGGACGCCGCGGGGGCGATTCGTGTCCTGAAGGCGCATCCGCAAATTCCGGAGCGTCTGGGTGTCGTCGGGTTCTCGTTCGGAGGGACGGTCGCGGCTCTAGCGGCGGCACGCGACCACCGCCTTCGTGTGGCCGTCCTTGCGGCGGCGCCGGCTCTCGCTCAGTCTCACTTCACGGCATGGGCGAACGCGAAGTGGAAGCCGGTCGCCGAGCTCTCCCGCACCCGCGCTCGCGTTCTGCTGATCTGGGGCTCTCGCGACACAGAAGTTCCCTTTGCCGACGCCGAGCGGTACGCGTCTGTGCTCGCACAGGCCCGGGTGACCAACAAGATCTTGACGATCGAGGGGGGCGACCACGATTTCTCGCCCGCCGGGCCGCGCGCTGAGATGGCGAAGACGGTGGCGGGGTGGGTCCGCGAGAGCCTCGAGCGGTAAGGGGAGGACCGAGCCCACGGTCGTATCGGTCCGGCACGGTTCGCGCAGTACCGAAGATCCGTGGGTTTTCCGAACGAGAGCGCGTTCTGGCTGGCCTTCGCGTGGACGACCATCCTGGTGATGGCCCTCATCGCGACCCAGTGGCAGCCGCGCCACACGCACCCGAAGCCGATGCAGTGCCGGTGCGTCGAGTGCGTGATCCGCCGCGTGCGGCCGACCTAACCGGCAGCACGGTCCCGCCTCCCGGGCGAAGTCCTTCACGCGCACCGCGGCCACCGCGGAACTGTGCTGCGCGCGACGAAATCACTCGCGGACGCGCCGCGTTGTGCTAGAGCAGTGTTCGAGCGCCTCGCGGATCAGGACTTCGCCTACTTGACGACGACCGGCCGGACCACCGGTCGGGAACACACGATCGAGATCTGGTTCGGGCTCCACGACCGACGTGTCTACTTCCTCTCGGGAGGCGGCGCGCACGCGGACTGGGTCCGCAACATCCAGCGGAACGCGGACGTGCGGCTGCGCATCGGGTCCCGTTCGGTGAGGGCGAAAGCGCGCATCGTCCGCCCTGGGACGAACGAAGACGACCTCGCGCGACGCCTCCTCGACGGCAAGTACCAGGGCTGGCACGAGGGTAAGCGCCTGAGCAGCTGGGCAAGAACGGCGCTGCCCGTCGTTATCGAGCTATCGGCCAGTACACCTCGGTCGTGATCTTCTCGCGAGGCATCCTCTCATCGTTCTCCCAATCGACGTACGACTCCCACGGCCCCATCCCTGGGCGCTCTCCGTGCTCGCCGAGCCAGGCCTCGATCCGCCGGTACTCCTCGGAAAGGGTCTCGTACGACCCGACATGGACGGTCCGAGCGGCACGACCACCGGGTAGCTCGGTTCGTTCATCTCACCTTTGGAAAATCACCGTGCTCGCGAAGATAGCTCACGACTCCGCCGGCGTTGAGGAGCTCCTGCGCGAACGGGGCGAGCGGACGCAACACCGCGACGCCGTTCGGCGTCCGCAGGACGCCTGCAGCGAGGTCGAGCGTCACCGGATCACCGTCTCGTACGAGCGAGACCGCCTCAGCGGACTCGACGACGGGGATGCCCAGATTGATGCAGTTGCGGAAGAAGATCCGCGCGAAGCTCTTCGCGACGATGCCCCCGATGCCGAGCTTCCTCAGCGCCGCGACCGCGTACTCGCGCGAGCTGCCACAGCCGAAGTTCTCTCCGCCGATGAGCACGTCGCCGGGCCGCACCTCCTTGGTGAAGCTCGGGCGAGCGTCGCAGAACGCGTACTGGTAGAAGCGGTCTTGCCCGACCATGAACGGCGCGTAGCGGCCCGGGACGATCTGGTCAGTGTCGAGGTCATCGCCGAAAACCCACGCTCGTGCCATCAATCATCTATCTCCATCGCCACTCCGCTGCGTGCCGCGGCGACGAGCAGCTCGCGTGAGCGATCGCCAGACCGCACCGACGCGGCCCCGCGCTCCGGTCTGTCCGCGCGTCGGCGCGCGACGAGGGCGGCGAACTCGTCGTCGGTCGCCTCGAGATACGGACGTGGATCGTCGATCACTCCGGTGAGCGCCGCGACGGCGGCGACGTACGGCGAACCGATGAAGATGCTCGCGTCCGGCGAGCCCATACGGCCTTTGTAGTTTCGGTTCGCGGTCGAAAGGCAGACCTCGTGGCCCGCGAGCACGCCGCCCGTCCGCCCAAGGCACGGCCCGCACCCGGAGCTCCCGATGACCGCGCCCGCGGCAGAGAGGGCAAGGAGCGTCCCGTCCGCCATCGCATCCTCGAATTGCCGCCGCGAGGCGGGCACCACCTCGAGCCGCACGTGCGCTGCGATCCGCTGGCCGCGGAGCACCGCGGCGGCCTGGCGAAGATCGACGAGCCGGCCGTTCGTGCACGAGCCCAGGAACACCACGTCGACGGGCTGGCCGATCGCCTCCGACACGTCGACGACCTGGTCGATGCGGGGCGGGACGGCGATCTGCGGTTCCAGAGCGGTGAGGTCGATCCGGATCTCGTTCGCGTACGCCGCGTCCGGGTCGGGAAAGAGCCAGTCGGGCGCCTCGGGCGTACCGACGACGATCCCCGCCTTCGCGCCCATCTCGGTGGTCATTCCGGCAAGGGTGATGCGGTCGCCCTGCGGAAGATTCCCGGCACCGTGGAACTCCACACAGGCGTAGCGCGCACCGTCGGTCCCGATCTCGCGAACGACCCGCATGACCGCGTCCTTCATCGTCACGCCCTTGCGCGGCCGACCGCTGAACGTGACCTTGATCGACTGCGGTACCCGCAGCCACGTCCGCCCAAGGGCTAGGGCGACCGCGATGTCGGTGGCGCCCATGCCGGCCCCGAATGCTCCCACCGCGCCGTAGCTGTTGCTATGCGAGTCGCTGCCGACGATCACCGTGCCCGGCTCGCAGTAGCCCTCCTCAACCATGATCTGGTGGCAGACGCCTTCGCCGGCGTCATAAAACGTCGCGATGCCCTGCTCTCGTACCCACTCGCGCAACGTCCGATGCGAGTCCGCGACGACCGGCGTCGGCGCAGGCGCCGCATGGTCCACGAAGACGGCGACGCGCGAGGTATCCCAGACGCGCTCCTTACCAAGCTCGCGCATCCCCGCCATCACGGCGTCGATGACGGAGTCATGCACCATGACGCGGGAGATCGGCACGATGACGAGGTCGCCGGCGCGCGCATCGCGAGCCAGGGGTCCCTGGGCGCGCAGCGACACCCTCGAGAGGATCTTCTCGGCGACCGTTTTGCCGATCATGCGACCACCCACTCGCGGAGCAGCGAATCGAGCTGGTCCATGGAGAGCGGGCCCGCGTCGGCGAGAGTCTTGATCCGCCTGGTGATGAGCTTGAGCTCGTCTTCGCCGAACTCGAGGCCGAGCTCCTTGGCGCGGTGGTTGATGGCGTGCTTGCCGGTGAGTCGGTGCGCCACATTCATGGTCCGCTGCAGCCCGAAGTCGGCGGGATCGATGATCTCGTAGCTGTTCGGGTTTAGGTAGATCGCCTTCGTGTGCATCCCCGCCTTGTGGTGGAAAGCATAGCGCCCGGTCACGAAGTTGTTGTACGGGATCTCGATGCCGACGAGCGACGCCACGAGGTCGTCGAGCTCGCGGAGCTTCGGCAGGTCGTACTTCTTGCGGATCGCGCCCGGGTCGTCGGCGTACATGCGCGCGACAAACCCGCCGAGCGGGGTGATCCCGTTGCGCTCGCCGATCCCGAGAACGCTCGTGTCGATGTGCGTCGCGCCGCCCTCGAGGATCGCGTAGCTGTTCGCGATCGCGCACCCCGTGTCGTTATGCCCGTGGAACTCGATGTCGCACGAGACGTGATGGCGCAGCTCGACCGCGAGCGCGTAGCACTGGCGCGGCGTGGCGATCCCAACGGTGTCAGCCACGCCGACGCGATCGACGCCCATCCGGGCGACCGCCGTGTACACCCGAAGGAGGTCGCCTTCGGTCGAGCGGAAGCTGTCCTCGCTCGAGAAGCGCACCTCTTTTCCGTGGTCGCGGATGAACGTGATGACCTCCCGCGCGTCGGCGATGATCTCGTCGACGGTCTTCCCGTGACTGAATTCGCGCAGGATCGATGAGGTCCCGAAGAGGATGTCGATGCCGTCGACGCAGGTCTGAACGGCGACGCGCGCATCGTCCATGTGACACCGGACGTGCGTCAGCACCTTCGCCTTGAGCGGCAGCGCGGCGATGGTGCGGCAGTCCTCGAAGGACTGTGGCGAGGCGACCGGCGACGTCAGCTCGATGTACTCGACCCCGAACGCATCGAGGAGCTTCGCGACCGCGACCTTGTCCGCGGTGGTGAAGTGCGCGTTCGAGAATTGCTCGCCCTCACGAAGCGTCGAGTCGATGATCGCGAAACGCTCGATCGGCACGATGCCTCCTCAGATCACACGCGAGGCGACCACCGGGCCTTTCAGGCAAATGAAAAGCCCGGTGCGCTACGTGCCACCGAGCTCTCGAAAAGCAAGGTCACACGGCAGCGCTTCGTGACGGGGTCTCCCCCGTCGCGACAGTCCGCCTCCTTCCGGTGGGCGGACCAGCCAAGGAACCCGAGTCGGCTCCTCGACTTCGGCGGTCGCCCCGTTCGCGCCGCTTCGGCGGAAGCTCGTCCCTCCGCGGCGTTACTTCTGACGGCCGCACCTCTGGCCGGCAACGCGTATGAAGTTGTTGCGATGGAGTTTAGGTTGGCGCCGCGAGGACTGTAAAGGGCACGACGCCTCACGTAGCCTTCCGCGACGAGGAACGAGTGGCTGACATTCTCATCGCCGACGATCATCGGTTCATCCGCGACATGGTCCGGATCACGCTGTCGACGCAGGGCTGGACCATCGCGGAGGCGTCGTCCGTCGATCAGGCCCTCGACCTCGCGCGGCGCGATCCGCCCCAGGCGATGCTGCTCGACGTCACGTTCGATGAGGAGCGCGTGGACGGGCCGACGGGCTTCGACGTTTGCCGGCAGCTCAAGGCAGATCCAAATACCAGGGACATCCCGGTGATCATGCTGACCGCGCGCGACAGCGCCGCGGACCGCAAGGAAGGCATGGCCGCGGGCGCGTCGCACTATCTGGTGAAGCCATTCGGGCCGATCGACCTCATCAACACTCTGCGCGGGCTCCTTGGAGATCCACCGGCCGTTCAAAGCCTCGGCCAGTACCTCATCGACGAAGGGATCCTGACCCACGACCAGCTCGCGGAAGCGCTCTCCCTTCAGCGCTCGCTCGAGGCGAAAGGGCACCCGCGGCGGCTCGGCGAAGTCCTTTCGCTGATGCGTGCGATCAACACCGAACAGCTCCAGAAAGCGCTCGAGCGGCAGAAAAAGCAGCAGAGGGTCTAATGGATATTCCCCTCCTCACGCTCGGCGTCGCGGTGATCGTCATGCTCATCGCGACGTACGGCGTCACGTTGATGTGGCGGCACACCCGGACGATGGACGCCGACCGCGAGTGGCGGCAGATCGTCGAGTACCGTCGCGACCATGGCGGAGGGGTGACGATGGAGATAGCCTCTGGCCGGGAACCGCTCCCGAAGGAATGGGTGGACGAGTGGCGCAAACACCGGCGCTTCGGACGTTGAGAGAGCACATTTAGCCTTGCGCATCGGCGTGCTCACGGGCGGCGGGGACGCCCCTGGGCTGAACGCGGCGATCCGCGCCGTGGTCCTCCGCGCGAGCGCGCTCGGGCACGAGGTCCTCGGGATCACCGATGGTTGGGCTGGTCTTCTCGGCGAGCACGCGCCAAGCCCGCTGACGCCGCGCCACGTCGCCGGGATCCTCGGCGAGGGCGGGACCATGCTTGGAACCTCGCGTACCGATCCGCGAAAGGACGAGGCCTCGCGGCGGGCGGTGATCGAGAGCGTCCGGCGGAACGACATCGACGCGCTCGTGGCGATCGGCGGGAACGACACGCTCAGCGTCGCGGATTGGCTCCATCAACAGAGCGTGAAGGTCGTCGGCGTCCCCAAGACCGTCGACAACGACCTCGCCGAGACCGAGTTCTGCATCGGCTTCGACACGGCGGTGTCCGTGCTGTCCGAGGCACTCGACCGTCTCAGAACGACCGCGAGCGCGCACCACCGCGTCGTGGTGGTCGAGGCGATGGGCCGCGACACCGGCTGGGTCGCGGCGTTCGGCGGCCTCGCCGGCGGCGCCGACCTCATCCTCGTGCCAGAGATCTCGGTCACGATCGGCGACGTGATCCGCACCATGAAGCGCCGGCGGGAGAGCGGCGTTCCGGACATCCTCGTGGTCATCTCGGAGGCCGCGGAGATCGACGGGCTCGAGGCGCAGACCGCGATCGATCGCGACGCGTTCGGCCACGTCCGCCTCGATCAGCGCGCGATCGGCGCGGTCCTGGCGCGCCACATCGAACAGCGGACCGGCATCGAAGCGCGCCAGGTGGTGCTCGGCCACCTCCAGCGCGGTGGTTCGCCGACCAGCATCGATCGTCTACGCGCGACGCGCTTCGGCAACGCCGCGGTCGATCTGGTCGAGTCCGGTCGGTCCGGGGTCTTGCCGGTCCAGCGAGCCGGACACATCGAAGTCGCAGCCATTGCCGACGCGGTCCGCGAAATCCGCCGCCTCTCCGACGAGTACATCGAGCTCGTGCGACGGTTCGCCGGAGTGCTCGACTAGCAACTCCTACGCGAGCGATATGACATCGCGATCGCAACGCGGACGACACAGCGTTCCATCTGCGCGAACCTCTCCCTGGACGCTCAGATGTACGAGCGGAAACCAGGGAGGAACTCGGTGTTCACACCATTCCAGAGGGCAACGCTCGCGGTCCTCGCGGTCGGTCTCTTCGCGATCGGTCTTGGCGTATGGGCGAAGGGAGGGTCGGCGGCGACCGGACTGCCCGTCGCACAGCCGATCGCCCAGGTCCAGGCCGCTACTGCTGGCGGGCCGCCGCCGGGGATCGTCACCGTCGGCGAGGCGAGCGTCGACGGCATTCCGGACTCGGGTTATCTCGCGTTCGCGGTCCAGTTTGGCGGGCCCGTCGGCACGGACGTCGCCGGCGGGTTACAGGAGCGCGTCACGCGATTGCTCGCCAAGGCGCAGCAGCTCGGGGTCGAGGACAAGGACATCATCCTCGGGCCGCTCCAGTTCCAGCCGCAGTACCAGTACGACCCGCAAAAAGGACAGAAGGTGACCGCTTTCAACGCCTACCAACAGATTGCCATCGAGTGCGATGACCTCAGCGGCATGCCGCTCCTCATCCAGACCCTCATGAAGGACGACGCCACGAGCGCCCTCTCGGTGCGCTACGCGCCCAGCGAGAAGAGCTCGGCGTACCTCGTCGCGCGGCAGCGTGCGATCGCGGACGCCCGCGCGAAGGCGGAAACGGCTGCCGAGTCCGCCGGCGTCAGGCTCGGCGCGGCGCTATCGGTCAGCGACTTCCAACCTGCGGCCGCGCCGCAGTACGGACCCTACGGAGTCGCGACCCCGGGAAAGTTCCCGACCGTCGGCGGACCCGGATTCCCGCCGGCACAGATAGACACCCTCATTCGCGTCCAGGTCCAGTTCGCGATCGCCACAGCCGACTAGCGATCCCCAGTGCTGAGGATGGCGAGCGCCCCGCTCGCCATCCTCGTAGCTTTAGCGAGGGCTAGCGCCGCCTAAAGCCCGACGGTTCCCGTGGCCGGCGCATGGCCATGATGGCGATCCCGACCATCACACCAAGCCCCACCAGCGCCGCCCCAAGCCAGAGGTCGACGGCGTTCGGTGCTGTCTCGGGTGCCGCGGTCGGACTCGCCACGGCGACTGCCGATCGCGTCGGGACGGCGGTCGGCGTCGGTGAGGTGGCCGCCACCGCGGTCGCCGTCGTCGTGGCCGTAGGCGTGACGGTCCGCGTGGGCGTCGGCGCGGCCGATGCGGTCTGTGCGGCCGCCGCGGTCGGCGCGGCCGACGCCGTGGCCGCCGCCGGGGTCGCGGTTGCGGCTGGCGCAGCCGTCGTTCCAGAGCCGAGCGGCGCACAAGCGCTCGTGTCCGCGGTCTCCACCATCGCGCAGACGGAGCGTCCGGTCTGTACCCAGCTGGTGCCGTCGCTCGCCGCACGCGAAAGCGACATGAGGATGAAGGGGTAATGGGCGGTGATCGGCGCACCGCACGTGCCCAACTGCCACGCAAGGCTGATCGTCACATCCGTGCTCAACCCCGCCGAGACCGCGGTCGCGATGCACCGCCCGCCGAGGTCGTTGCCGCGCGTATATAGAGCGAGGATGTCCTTGTCGAAGCTCATGAAGAGCGAGCTGGCTGGTGGAAACACGTTGGCGTCGCCGAGACTCGACCGGTAAGCGTCGTAGGCCGCCTGCGTCAGGAAAGCGCGCATCGTCGGGCGTTCGCCGAGGTCGGGCAGATGGCCGCGGAGCTGGTACCTCGCCGGCACGCTCGCCGCGGCGAGAGCGGGCGAGCCCAGGATGCAGAGAACCGCGGCGACGGCGATGATCCGTGCGATTTGCCTCATCGAGTAGCGCAGGATAGTAGGCGACCAAGCAAGGTCCGATACGACCTCGTATCGGGCCGGGGGGATCGTCACGATGGCTGAGAAGGCGGTCTTTCGCATCTGGTTCAGGAATGCCCGAGGCGACCGGGTCGACTTCACGGCAAAGACCGACAAGGACACGTACGAGCTGAAGGAAGGGGTCGTCCGCATCATGGCCGAGAACGGCAGGCTCATCATCCTGCCGCTCGAGCGTGTGCTCTCGATCGAAGATTTCCGGCGCGCTCGGGGCACTGGCACCTCGCGGCCCGTTCGCGCGCGGCGGCGGAGCTAGCCCCTACCCGTTCCACGTGCGCGGAGGGGCCGTTAGAGCGGCGTGAGGCGCGTGCTCGCGCACCTGGCCGCGGTGAGCCTCGCCGCGGTCGTGACAGCGGGGGTCCTCGGAGGCGCCGGCGAGCTGATCATCGTCGGCCACGTGATGCCGTCCCCGGCTCCATCTCTCAAAGCGGAAGCCAAGCTCGCCACCCTGCCGCCGGGGCTCGCCCCGACGGAGACGTCAGCGCCGACCGAGGCACCGCCGCCCACGATGTCACCGGTCCCCACGCTGTCGCCGTACGCGCTGACCGCCTTCCGCTTCAGCGGCCACAGCTATCTCGGGATCACGAACACCGCCCCAGAGGCGACGTTCGCGGCTCCCTTCGCCGGAAAGGTCGACGTGCGGACGTATCAGTTCATCGATGGTGACGTGCGCGTCGGATCGAATGTGACGAGCCTCCCGTTCTTTCCTTACGTCGCGGTCTCGTCCAGTGAACGGCGCATCGTGTATCGGCCCGGTGCGGTCGGGACGGTGACGGACCTGCTCGTTTCGGATGGCGTCTCTGTGCAGGCAGGAGATCCTCTCTTCCGGCTGATCGCCCCCGGTCCGTCTTCGTGGGTGACCTTCTACGACCAGAAGGTCCCGTACCAGGTCGTCGTCTCGCTGCAGCGAACGAACGGCTCTGGCGACCTCGACGCGTCGGTGTATTTCTCGACGCCCTGACCCGTACCCTGCGCACCGTGGACGAGCAACGCGTCTACGACTCGCTGTTTCCCCACTACGTCGAGATAGCGACGGTCACGCAGTACCACAGGCGTGGCGGCAAGCCGGGCGGATGGGGCGGTCACGCGACGATGTTCGTGAGCGGCGCGGAGCGCGACGAGGACGCCGGATATCCGCGTCTGCGGCTCGTCGACGAAGAGACCGACCTGAGCTCGCCCGTATCGGGCATCGGCGTCAGCGTCAACCGGATCTTCACGAACGTGAACTGGGTAGCGATCCCGGGCCGGGACGTGTTCCTCCACGGCGGGGTCACGCCTGATTCGGAGCTCGACGAGGCGGCCTACGAAGCGGCGATCGCACGGGCCGCGGCAGCGGGCTGGTTCGCCGGCATCCGCGTCGAAGACGCGCTCGCGCGGCTGCGACCGATCGGCATGACCGCCGAGGAATTCATCGTGCGGCACTCGATCGGCACGGATTTCGCCCTCACGTTCGCGCGCGGTGTGTATGGCGTCCGGCTGCCGCTGGGGCGCCCCGCGATCGGAGCGGTGGTCGACCACCTCAACCAAGTGAACGACGCCGCGCGAAGCTCCGGATACACCTGGAACGCATATACGAACAACTGCAGCCACGTGATCCACAACGCTCTCGCGGCGGCCGGCGTCTGGGACCCGAAGCACGCCCGCGGACCGGGGATGGTGAACCTGGCCAGGGATCTTGCCAGCGTCGCGGCCAGCGTCGTGCGGGGCGGCATTTCAGACTTCTCGTTCCCTGCGAACAACTTCGTCCGCGCGTATGAAGCGGGCAACGAGCATCCGATCGAGAATGTCGACGCCGCGTTCGCGGATCACGACATCGCGCGGACCATCGCCCGGGGATGGCTGAGCACGGCCCCGGGCGCGCTCGTCGTTCGCTACCCGATCCACGACCTCGCCCGCAACCGACTGTTCGAGATGGGACGCGATCCGTTCCTTTTCTCCGTGCCCGCCATTTGGGACAAGCGCGACAAGTTCCTGAAGCTGACTCGCGATCCGGCCGCCGAGATCACCGATCTGGGTGCGAACCTGCGCTGGTTCCGCGACCGATATGCCGCCGGACTCGCGTCATCGAGCGCGGGCACCGACGGCGGCCGAGCGGGAGGTGCCTTCGGGCCATTTCGCGAGCGCTTTCGCGCCTACATCGCTGGCGCCCTCGCGGCGACGAACGAGCAGCTGCTTCGGTACGAGCGGCTCCGCGCGGCCGCTTAACCGCCCATCGCGCTAAGCCACGCACGCATCCGCTCGTGGAGCGACGTCGCCCCGACGATCGCGCCATCGACCTTCCACTCCGCCGGATGCAGGATGAAGGCGCGGATCTGCCACCCGCCAAGCCCGCCGTGCGATCCGATCTGCCCTTCGAACGACGCGACCTCCCCCGACCCCTCGTCGAAGACGCTGATGAGCACGAGGTCGCCGCACTGCGCCATCCGGTCGATCCGCTCGAGGCCGGCGAGCGCGTTCACCCCGAAGGCCGCGACGGGATCGGACCCTTCGACGCGATCTCCGTCCAGATATCGCGCACCATTCCGGCCGAGCGCCACGGACCCGCGCGCCGTACGCACCATCACGAGGCCGATACCGGGATGCGCGACGAGCCGATCGATGAGGCCGGGGTGGCGCTCCTCGATCACCTCCTTTGACGCGCGGCCCTGGATACCCGGGAAAGACACGTGCGCGAGGTTGCCGGATGCCGCGACGACCACGTCTGGGATCTCGTTGTCGCGCGGGCCGCTGGCCTCCGCGGGTAGCGACATCCGTGAGAGCCGCCCGCCCATGCGGCTCGGGCCCGCGCTCTCCGACACGAGCGAGCCGAGGCGACCCCAGTGCTCGATGTGCTTCGTCGCACCGTGCACGGTCTTCTCATCGCCGACGAGCTCGTGGACGAGCTCGTCGAGCGTTTTGCCGAAGCGCGCCCGGAACATCGCGCCAGGCGTCTGGCCGTGATCGGAGAGGACGACGAAGCGGTAGGGGCGCGGCGCGTCGAGCGACGCCTTCTCGATCAGCGCGAGGATCCGATCGAGCCCGTCAATGGCATCGCGCGCCTCGACACGATCGACGCCGGAGTGATGCGCGATCTCGTCGTAATCGACGAAGTCGACGTAGATCAGCGGCGCGGCGCGGAACATCTCCTCGATGACGAGCGCCGCTGTCAGGTGGCGAAGCAGCACGTTCGCCGCGGCCCGAGCGAGCGGATACGGGAACGCACGATCGCCTCGCGGCTCGATGCCCGCCGCTCTCTCGCGTCGCGCTTGGACGAGCTCCTTCACGATCTCGCCGACCGACAGCACGAGCCAGCGAACGAAGCTGTACGGGCTGATGAAGAACCAATCGAGGACGTGGCTGCGGCGCAGCTCTCGGGCCGGATCGTCGATCGTCGCGGCGGTGAGATAGCTGCGTGTCGCGTCTCCCGAGAACAGGTTGCCGATCGAGGCGCCGCCCTCTGCGAGCAGCCCGCGGCCGTTCGAGACGCGACGCATCATCTCGCGTGCATCGCGCGGATGATTCGAGACGAGCAGCCGTCGCGACGCCTTGTCCCACCAGCGGAAACCAGGGATGCCGTCGTTGTTGCCGTGGAGGATGCCCGCCTGGCTCGCGGACGTCTGCGTCGGGAGGAGGGGCTCCCATCCGGTCAGGGTCATCGCGCCCGAGCGAAGCCATCGTCCGATCGTCGGCGCCCCACCCGCTTCGAGCCGCCTGCGCAGTACGGGCTCGCTCAGCCCGTCGATCTGGACGAACAGCACGCCTGGTCGATCGGAGTGGGGCGTCCCGTGGCGGGCCGCGAGCTGCCTGACAAGCGTCCCGAAGAACGAGTTGTCGTCCGCGAGCGACAGGCCCGCGGCAAGAATCGTGTCGACGATCGCATACACGAGGGTGCCGGAGAGAGCGCTGCGCACCGAGTCGAGTTCGATGCCGACCGGGACGTGAGATAGCGCCCAGAACGCGGTCGCCTGGACCGCGAGGGTCCCGAGACCGACCAGCGCGACCGAGAAACCCGACAGCAGCCCGATGAGCATCGGGCGCGCGAGCGTGCCAAGCGTCGCGAGCGTGATCGCGGCGACGAGAGCTGCGACGGGCTCACGCACGTGGATCCCTGGGACCAAGACCGCCGCGGCGACGAACGCGATGATCCCGACGACGATCGTCGCGATCGCGCGCCGGGCCACGGGCGCGGGACCACCGCTCCATCTCCAGAGAAGCTCGAACTGCCTGCGATAGAAGGAAACCGGATCTCCGATCGCCATCTAGGAGTCTTCCCCTACCCGCCGATTAGGCTCGGTTCGTGGCGCTCTCGCGCGCGCACCTCCGGTTCCTCGGGCACTCGACGGTGCTCCTCGACCTGGACGGAACCCGCATCCTCACGGATCCGCTGCTCGTCGACCGGCTCGGGCCGCTCCACCGCCACGCCCGCACCATCGACGAGGCGCATGTGCACGTCGACGCGGTCCTCATCTCCCACGCACACCACGACCACCTGCACCTCCCCTCGTTACTGCGTGTTCGTGGCGGCCCTCGCATCGTCGTGCCGTCCGGTCTCGGCCCGCTCGTTCGCGCGGCCGGGCACGAGGTCGAAGAGCTCGCCATCGGCGACCGGCTCGCGATCGGGCGACTGACGATCGAAGCGGTGCCGGCACTGCACCACGGAGGACGGCGGCCGCTCGGTCCGTCCGCCACCGCGATCGGCTTCAGGGTCGCCGGCTCGACGCGCGTGTACTTCGCCGGCGACACCGATCTCTTCCCCGAGATGGCCGCGTTCGCGGGCGACGTCGACGTCGCGCTTTTGCCGGTCTGGGGTTGGGGGCCGCGCCTGGGGATCGGCCATCTCGATCCGTATCGTGCCGCCGAGGCGGTCCGCATGATCCGGCCTCGGCTCGCCGTACCGATCCATTGGGGCACGTTCTATCCGTTCGCGCTCGCCCGCGTGTGGCCGCGCGCGCTGGCGCGGCCGCCGCACGAGTTCGCGCGCGAGGTCGAGCGCATCGCCCCGGACACCGAGGTGCGGATCCTCGCTCCGGGCGACGCGACCGACCTGGTCTAGCGGCCCGCTGTCATTCCTCGAGGAACGGCAGCACCGTCGCGGCGAGGGCGGGCTCAGTGCCCATTGAGTAGTGCGTGACTCCCGGCAGGATCGCCAAACGCGATCGCGGCCGGCCGGACCCATCCCAACCCCCATCTTGCTTGCCGCCACCGAGTAGGCCGAAGACTTCGACCGCGTGGGCGGGCGGGAAGATGTCGGCGTCGCCGGCCACGACCATCGTCGGCGCCTCGATCTTGCCGACCTCGCCCGAAAGGTCGAAATCCTCTTTCATCGCATCGCCAATCTTGCCCAGCAGGCGGGGCCAGTCTTCGGGGCGCGGTGCGAGGCTCGCATAGAGCTGGTACATGGGCGTTTGCTTCATCGCCTCGGCCGCCGCAGGGGTGACCTGACCCTGCTGGACGAGGATGTCGGGGTAGAACGCGTTCCGCTTGATCGGCGTCGAGACGATCACCAGCTTGCGGACCAATTCCGGATGGCGGAGCGCGACGAAGAACGCGACGCCTCCACCGAGCGAGTAGCCGACGACGTCAGGCCGCTCGAGCTTCATATGCTTGATAAGCGCGGCGATGTCCTCGGCCATGAGCTCCGTGCGGATCGGGCGATCGATGTCCGCAGTCCGCCCATGCGCTTGCAGATCGACGCCGATCACCTGGTGGCGCTTCGCCAGTATGGTCAGGTTGGGTCCGAACATCTCGATCGCGCCGAGCCCGCCGTGCAGCAGGATCAGCGGTCGGCCGGTCCCGTGGATCTCGTAGTAGAGCTTGATGCCGTTCACGTCGGCGTAGTGGCCTTCGCCTTTCGTCTCGCTTCCCCACTCGCCCTGCTCGTCGCGCTCGACATCTGTTGAGATCGAACTCATCGTGGCGCTCCTCTCATTGCCCTGCGGAGCGAAAGGCTACGCCGTGTTGAGGGACAATGATCCGCCGACATGTCCGACGATCGTGTATACGTGGAGCGCAACACACGCGAGCGCGAGCGCCTACGCGCGCTGATCGAGCGAGTCACCGACGACGAGCTCCGCCTGCCGGTGAACGAGTACTGGACCGTTGCGGGCGTCTTGGGTCACATCGCCTTCTGGGATGCCCGCGCGCTTTGGCTCGCCGGCAAGCTCGAACGCGGCGTGCCGTTCACGCCCGCAGATGTCGAACCCGACGACGTGAGCTGGGTCAACGACTCGACGCGGCCCCTCATCCACGCGATCGCTCCGCGCGAGGCCGCTCGTCTCGCGCTACGGATCGCGGAGGACACGGACGAGCACGTCGCGAAGCTGGAGCCTTCGAGGATGTGGCCCATGGATGAGAAGAGCCTGCTCAATTCCTCGCGGGCTGAGCACCGGGCCGAGCACCTCGATCAGATCGAGGCGGCGCTCGGATCTCGGGGAAGCGGTATTCGCCCCAAAACCTAGCGGCAAACGCAAAACATCTAACGAACGCCGCTGAGTGCGTCCCACATCACGAATTGCGCGGCCCTTCCCGGTGTTCAATCTCCAGACCCCGCGAAGGAGAACCGTTCATGGCTTCTACCCCCCTTGTCGATGTGCAGAGCGCACCGAGCGCGGCGCTCGATCCGCGCGTCCGTGCGCAGATCGTCGCCGCGGTCATGCTTGGCCTCTTCCTCGCGGCGCTCGACCAGACGGTCGTCGGCACGGCCCTGCCACGCATCGTCACCGACCTGCACGGGAACGACATTTACACCTGGGCGTTCACCGCGTACCTCCTGACGGCGACGATCAGCGGTCCGATCTACGGAAAGCTGTCCGACCTGTTCGGCCGCCGTCCCGTGCTGTTGTTCGCGGTCGCGGTCTTCCTCGTCGGCTCGCTGCTGTCAGGCGTCTCTCGCGAGATGTGGCAGCTGGTCGGATCGCGCGCGCTCCAGGGTCTCGGAGCGGGCGCGCTCTTCCCTGTGGCGCTCGCCGTGATCGGCGACCTTTTCGACGCGGCGGAGCGCGGCAAGTACCAGGGGCTTGTGGGGGCCGTTTTCGGCCTCAGCTCGCTCATCGGCCCGGCGATCGGCGGCGTCATCACGGATACGATCGGCTGGCACTGGATCTTCTTCGTCAACATCCCGATCGGTCTCGTGGTCTTTGCGGTGATCTGGCGCACGTTGCCGACGGTTCGGCCGGCCGCAGCGAAGCCACGGATCGACTACCTCGGCGCGACGGTGCTCGTCGCGGCGCTCGTGCCGATCCTCATCGGTCTCAGCAACAAACAGAGTGGGGCCTGGGCGGATGCGACGGTCGGCGGACTCATCGCGGCCGGCCTCGCGATCACGGCCGCCTTCGTCTGGATCGAGCTGCGCTCGGCGGACCCGATCGTCCCGATACGGCTCTTCACCAACCGATCCTTCACGATCTCGGTCATCGCGATGTTCATGGCCTCGATGGCCTTCTTCACGCCCGTCGTGTTCCTGCCGCGATGGTTCCAGGTCGTGGAAGGTGCGACCGCGACGCAGTCCGGTTATCAGATCCTCGCGCTGCTCGGCGGCCTGATCGTCAGCGCGATCCTCTCCGGGCAGGTCGTGGCCCGGACCGGTCGCTACAAGCTGCTCGCGCTGGGCTCCCCGGTGGTGCTCGCGGTCGGCCTGTTCCTCCTCTCGAACCTTCGCGCCGACACACCGCTGCCGCTGCTCTGGTCCTGGATGTTCATCACCGGTATCGGAGTCGGTCCGATCTTCTCGATCTTCACCCTCGTCGTTCAAGGCGCGGTTCCGCCGCGACAGATCGGGACGGCCACCAGCAGCCTGACGCTCTTTCAGCAGATCGGCGGAACGGTCGGCCTCGCGATCGCGGGGACGGTATTTGGAGCACGGCTCGCCGAGGAGCTGCCCCGACAGCTTGCCGAGAGCTCGCTCCCGCCGCAGATCGCGACGCGGCTCGCGACCTCGGGCGGCGCCGCTGGGCAGCTGGTCGGCGTGGGCGATCTGGGCAAGGCGATCCTCGCCGGCGCGCCCCCCGAGGCGCAGGCGCAGCTTGCCCCATTCATTCCGGAGATCGTCGCCGCGATCCACCGGGCGTTCTCGCTCGCCGTCGCGAGCACGTTCGCGTTCGGCATCGCGGCCGCGGTCGTCGCGGTCGCCGTGGTCCTCTTCCTGCGTGAGGAACGCCAGCCGGCGCAGCGCCCGGCCACGACGACGTTCGACACGCGCCGGCCATCGCCGCTCGCGGAATCCGGAAAATAGTCGGAGTGACCTCGGGCACGTCGCGCGCCGACTGGCTGATCTTCCTCGCGCTCGGTCTCATGTGGGGCTCGAGCTACCTGTTCATCAAGATCGGCGTAAGCGACTTCGGGACGTTCACCCTCGTGGCGCTCCGGCTCGCGATCGGCGCCGCGCTCCTCTGGGCCGTCGTCAAGCTTGCCGGACAGAGCCTGCCGCGGTCACCACGCGCCTACGGCCACCTCATGGTGATGGCCATCGTGAACATCGCCTTGCCCTTCGTCCTCATCACCTGGGCCGAGCGCAACGTCGAATCGAGCCTCGCCGCGATCCTCACCTCGATCGTGCCGCTCTTCGTCGTCGTGCTCGCGCCGCTCTTCATCGAGGATGAGCCGATGCGCGCGAACGGGATCGTGGGCCTCGTGATCGGCTTCGTCGGTGTGGTCGTCCTCACGGGCCGCAGCCTCGGAAGCGTCGGGTCAGACACGCTCAGCGAGCTCGCGCTCCTTGGCGCGTCGCTCAGCTACGCGGCCGGCGCGGTGTACGCCCGCCGCAACATCCGCGGCCTCGCCCCGATGATCCCGGCGGTCTTCCAGGTCAGCTTCGCGATGCTCATGACCGCGGTCATCGCCGTGGCCGTCGAGCATCCGTGGACGCTGCGTCCAAGCCTCGTCGGGGTCGGCGCGATCGTCTGGCTCGGCGTACTGGGATCGGGTTTGGCGTACCTGGCCTTCTTCAGGCTCCTGAGCCGCTGGGGCGCGACGCGCACCGCCGCGGTCGCGTACGTGCTCCCCGTGGTCGGGATCGCGCTCGGGTCCCTCGTGCTGGGCGAGGTCATCGATCTCCGCACGATCGTCGGCACGGCGCTCATCATCTGCGGCGTCGCGCTCGTGAACAGCAAGCTCGGTGGACGGATCGTCCTTTCGCGGCCACGGATCGCGGAGTCGGCGCGCCTCGATTAGAAGGGGATCGCGCGGACCAGCGTGCTCTTGAGCCCGAGGGTCGTCCGCAGGAAGCGATCCCCTTTGAGGTCGACGGCGTCCGCCGTCCCTCGAACGACGACCGAGACCGGCCGCCCGCCGGGGCTCAGGTTGAACTGCATCGCGACGAAGTCGCCGATGTCGATCCCGTAGTCCTCGATGATCTGCTCGCGGATGACCGCGCCGGAGAACGTCCGCACCCAGAGCTCGTCGTGCGGATTCTGGCCGCGCGGGTCGTACGCGAGCGCCTCGGCGGGATCGTCGACGACCGCAAGGTACGGCCAGCCCTTCGCGCACCGCCAGGTGCCGCCGACGCGCTCGGCATCAAGGACGCAGCCGACGTTCTCGCTCACCCCGCCGCTCGATGACGCATACAGGGCGCGTATCGGCTGCCCTCCGTAGGTGAGGATCAGCGACGCGGTCGACGCCACCGCAGCCGACGCACGTGGACTCTCGAATGAGCGGCCGCCGTAGCACTGGTCGGCGGTGTCGTCGCGGACGTCCCACGTTCGATCGCCCGCCGTCGCCTGGCGCCACGCCGCGTACGTCCGCGCCGTGATCGCCTGGGCTCTGAGCGCCTCGTACTGCCAATCGCCCGGCATCTCGCCGGGAAGCGCGCCGCGCATGTAGTCGTCGGACGAAACGTAATTCACAACGCGCAGGTAGCCCTCGTCACGCGTCTGAACCTGGATGTTGCCGCGGTACGCGAGGCCCTTCTCGCCGATGGCGATGGGGTCCCACCACTGCGTCGGGACGAGGGTGACGATGTCCTCGCCGACGTAGACGTGACGGCCGGACCAGCTGTCGGTCGCGATGAGCGTCGACCCCGAAGTCGTGAAGAGCACGGGCTCGTCCGGCGCCGCCTCGAAGTAGACGACGCTTGGGTCCGCATCGTTCACCAACCGCATCCCGCCCGCCGAAGATGTGTGGGCGACGTCCCAGATGGTCCGTCCGACGCAGCCGGTCGATGGCGCCGAGAGCAGCACGCGGAACGGCAGCGACAAGGGCTGCGTGGTGAGCTGCGCTCCGGGAAAGTACTTTGCGACGATCTGCTCACCGCTGAGCCGCGCGCCGGTGACGCCCTCGGCCCAGCCCTGAGCGCCCCACTGCGAGAGGCCGATGCCGTGGCCCCAGCCCTTTCCATAGAGCACCACGCCGTCGGGCCGCACGACGACGAGGTCCTCGCGCATGGGTACGGCCGCGGTGGAGAACCAGTGCGCGCCTTCCTCGACCATGTCCCACGCGAGCGCGTACGCCCCCTCCGCCGCAGGCGCCCGCATGTCGACCGTCACGCGCACCGTCTCGCCGGGCGGGACGTCGTGCTGCAACCGCGTCCGCGCGCCGTCCCAGACCACCGCGCGAGAGCTCATGTCGAACCAGTGGTACCCAAGGCGGATCGGATGGTCACCGCCAGCGGGCCAGGTCCTGAGCCCGGTGTTGGTGAGAGGGACATCGATGTTCACCTCGCCGCCCGGAACGATGGACGTGGGCGCGTTCGTCCGGCCGTATCCCGCATCGAGGTCGGTCGTCACGCGTAGCGGGAAGCCAGCCGAGACCGGTGCGGTCGCGGAGAACCACGTCTTGCCCTCGCGGATGAGATCCGGTTTCACGGTGTAGCTGCCCGTCCAGGTCGGGAGAGCGACCTGCAGCGGAAGAGGACCGCCGAAGCCGGGCACGACGTCGTGCGGCAGCGCGGTCCGCAGTCCATCCCAGGCGAGCAGCTTCCCCGTCGCGTCGTAGAGGTGATAAGAAAGCTTCACCGGGTTCGGCCCGCCGGCGTTCCAGATCGCATCGCTCTCGTTGTTGACCACCACGTCGACCGAACGGGTCTCACCTGGGGCGGCCGGCAGCAACGGACCGTCGGGCTGGGCGATGTAAGCGCTGGTGAGCGCTGCGGGATCACCGCTGAGCGAGCGAGGCGGATCGTCGAGACGTTGGATCTGACCGCGAGCGAATGCCGCGGCGCGCGGCGGCCGCTCTGCGGCGAGGGGAAGCGAAGCGGGAGCGAATGTCGTTTGGATCGGCGCGGCGATCGAGAGCGCGCCGCCGAGAAGCGCGGCCACGACCGCGGACCGAGATCCCACTACCTTCGCGTAGCCTTCCAGCCGCCGCACGGTCGCGGCAACGGCGAGCGCGCGAGTCGATTCGAACCTGATCCAATCGCAGTGTGCGCGCTCCCCGATCAAGCGGGCGGCGCGCGGCCCATCATTCGGCCGCGTGAGAGCAAGAACATCCGCGGTCGTGGACCTGACCTGGTCGCAGGTCCACGCGTTCCGCGTCCAGCGTCATCACCTCGCTCGGCGCGCGCCGAAGAAGGATCTCGCCAAAGTCGTCGGCGCGATGGGCGGAGCCCAGGCGCAGCTCATGTCCGCGGCCGAGCTGCAGATCGCGGTGCGCGTCGACTGTGCCGTGAGCGACGTGCGAACCGCGCTGTGGAAGGACCGGACCCTCGTCAAGACGTGGCTGATGCGCGGCACGCTGCACCTGGTCCCCTCCGCTGACCTGCCACTGTTCACGGCCGCCATGCGGACGAAGTGGATGAAACCGCGCAATGCCTGGCTGAAGTTCTTCGGCATGACCGAGCAGGATGCGATCGAGTTCGCCGACGCCATCGGGTCTGCACTGACCGCGACGCCCATGAGCAGGGAGGAGCTCATCGCCGCGGTGAGCAAAGGCAGGTCCAGACGGTTGCGCGAGTGGCTCCGGTCGGGATGGGGCGGGCTGCTGAAACCGGCGGCCCGGCGTGGTCAGCTGTGCTTTGGCCCGAGCCGCGGGGCGAGCGTGACGTTCGTCCGTCCGGCGAAGTGGCTCCCTTCGTGGCGCGAGCTCGATCCCGATGAGGCTCTCCTCGAGGTGGCCCGCCGCTATCTGCGCGCGTACGGTCCGGCGACGAAGTCGGACTTCGCTCGCTGGTGGGGGCCGAGCTTCCCGGGCGCGGGTGCTGCAGCCTGGTCGGGCCTTGCGTCAGAGCTGGCGCCGGTCTCGGTCGACGGCGTTCGCGCCGACGTCCTCGCTCGCGATCTCGACGTGCTCGCAAGGATCAAGAGCGAACCGTCCGTCCAGCTCCTCCCGGCGTTCGATCCGTACGTGATGGGCCACAAGAGCCGCGACCACCTCTTCGAACGCGTCCACACGCGGAAGGTGAGCCGGATCGCGGGATGGATCTCCGCGGTCGTGCTCGCGGACGGCCGCGTGTCCGGAACGTGGACGCACGTAGTTGCGAACGGAATCCTGCGGATCCTGGTCGAGCGCTTCGGCCCCCTCTCGCCGAAGGTCAGGTCCGCGATCGGACTTCGCGCCGATTCGCTCGCCGAGTCGATCGGCGCGGCACGGGCCACGGTGAAGTTCGCCTAGAACGGCACCGGTCGTGCTCGGCTGCGCGAAATGAACCCGATGCGCACGACGACGCTTCCCGGTGGTACGGCGGTCCCGCTGCTCGGTCAGGGTACCTGGCGCATGGGTGAGGACCGCGAACACCGACGTCGCGAGGTCAGCGCGCTCCGCACCGGCATGGAGCTCGGGATGACCCTCATCGACACCGCCGAGATGTACGCGGACGGCGGCGCCGAGCGCGTCGTCGGGGAGGCGATCCGGGGCCGTCGCGACGACGTCTTCATCGTGAGCAAGCTCTATCCGCAGAACGCGACGCCGGAGCGAATGCGTAAGGCATGCGAGCGCAGCTTGAAGCGCCTTGGGACCGAGCGCATCGACCTGTACCTCCTGCACTGGCGCGGCGACGTCGCCCTGCGGAGGATGCTCGACGGATTCGCCCAGCTGCTCGCCGATGAGAAGATCGCCTACGCCGGCGTCAGCAACTTCGACGTTCAGGACATGGATGAGCTGGCGCGTTTGAAGGACGGCCTCGACATCATCGTCGCCAATGAGGTGCTCTACAACCTGGAGAAGCGCGGCATCGAGTACGACCTTCTTCCGTGGATGCGTAAGCGCCACCGTCCGGTGATCGCGTACTCGCCGATCGAGGAGGGGCTCCTTGCCGGCGGGACGCATCGCGCGCTGGCATCGATCGCCGAGCGTCACGACGCGACGGCGGCGCAGGTGTCACTCGCCTGGGTCGTCCGTGACGGTGACGTCATCGCGATCCCGAAAGCGGCGACCGTGGCGCACGTCAAACAGAACCGCGGCGCGGTCGACCTGAAGCTCACGGCTCGCGACCTCGACGAGCTCGATGAGTCCTTCGCGCCGCCCGAGGAACGGATGCCGCTCGCGACACGCTAACGAGGAGCGACGCTTCTGGCTAGCTCGCGGGACTAAAGCGCACCGCTCGTATCGCAAGCATCGAGATCGCCGGTCTGATAGCCCGAGCTGAACCAGTGTTGGCGCTGCGAAGACGAGCCGTGTGTCCAGCGTTCGGGTGCGACGCGTCCCTGGGTTTCTTGCTGGACACGATCGTCGCCGACCGCCGCCGCCGCATCGAGCGCTTGCGCGATGTCCGCAGCGCTCGGCGGATCGAGGTAGCCGGTGTCCGCCGCGTGTTTCGCCCATACGCCGGCAAGGCAATCCGCTTGAAGCTCGATGCGCACGGATTGACTGTGGGCTCCGGTGCCCGTGCTCTGGTCCTGAAGGAGCCCGAGCTCGTCCTGAACGTGATGGCCGTACTCGTGCGCGATCACGTAGCCCTGCGCGAACGGCCCGCCCTGCGCGCCGAGCTGCGTCACGAGGTCGTCGAAGAAGCTGATGTCGAGATAGACCTTCCCATCGTCAGGGCAATAAAACGGACCCATCGCCTCGGTCGCCGTCCCGCAGGCCGACGGAGTGGCATAGCTGAACAGGACCGTCCTCGCTGACCGATAGCTCTTTCCGCGCCGCGCGAACTCATCGGACCAAAACTTCTGGATGCTGTCGACGAACCCGACCGCGCGGCAGTCGGTGCGCCGGTTCGCGTCGGCGCCGGTCTGGCAATCCTGAGTCGAGGGTGCGTTGTCGATCGCGGAAGGCGAGCCGGCGTAGTCGGCAAGTGGATTGATGCCGAGCAGCATCGCCGCGATCAGTAACAAGATGCCGAGACCGCCGCCACCGACGAGGATCGGCCCGCCGTAGCCGCGACCGCGAACATCCTCCACCTGCGACGGGTCAAGGCGCGCTCCTCCGCGGAAGCTCATCGGGATCCCTCACCCGCTCGCGACCGGCCGTGCATGCTCTCTCGCGCTGCAGGACCTGTACCCCCGCTCTCCCGCGCGCGCCGCCCTTCGAGCCGAAGCGGCGCCGCGGGTAGGATGCGCGGCTGATGTCGCAGGTGCTGTTCCGAGGAATGCGCCTCCTCGATCCGCGCTGGGATGAGCCGCGCGACGGCTACGAGGTGCTCATCGACGGCAGCGAGATCAAAGAGGTCGCCGATACACCGATAAGAAGCCGATCAGCCGAGATCCTGGACTGTGGTGGTCGCACCCTCATGCCCGGCCTCATCGACTGTCACGCGCATGTCTTCCTGAGCGAGGTCTCCCTTCGTGCGCTCGAGTCGGTCCCGTTGACGCTCATGACCGCGCGCGCCGCGGTCCTCGCGCGGGCGATGCTGGACCGTGGGTTCACCACCGTACGCGACGCCGGCGGTGCCGATTGGGGGATGAAGCAAGCCATCGAAGATGGGCTTCTCGCCGGTCCGCGGCTGTTCATCTCCGGCCAGCCGATCAGCGTGACCGGTGGCCACGGCGACTTCCGAAGGCGCACCGACGCCGAATCATCGCCCCCGACGTCGAACGCCTTGCGCTACGTGTCGCGGATCGCCGACGGACCGGATGCGGTCCGCGCGGCCGCGAGGGAACAGCTCCGGCAGGGGGCTGACCAGGTGAAGATCATGTGCTCAGGCGGCGTCGCGTCGCCATACGACCCGCTGGAGTCGCTGCAGCTCACGCCCGAAGAGATCGGCGCCGCGACGTCCGAGGCGCACAGCTTCGGCAGGTACGTGCTCGCACACGCCTACACGCCGGAAGCGATGCGGCGAGCGATTGAGAACGGCGTCCGAACGATCGAGCATGGCAACTTCATCGACGATGCCACCGCCACGCTCATCGCCACGAAGAAGCGCTTCCTCGTCGCGAACCTCGTCACGTACGTGGCGATGAAGGAGCGCGGCGCGGCGCTCGGCATGACCGCGGAGATGCTCGCGAAGAATGACCGCGTTCTCGAGGCGGGCCTACGCTCGCTCGAGATCTGCAAGCGCGCGGGTGTCTCCGTGGGATACGGAAGCGACTTGCTCGGATCGCTGCAGCAGGAGCAAAGCCGCGAATTCGTCGTGCGCTCCGAAGTCCTCTCTCCTATCGAGATCATTCGCCAGGCGACCCTCGTCGGCGCGGAGATCGTGCGCGAGGAGAATCGGCTGGGCGTGTTCGAGCCAGGCGCTCGCGCGGACGTGCTCGTCGTCGACGGCGATCCGGTGAGAGACCTCGCGCTCTTGCTCGATCAGGGCGCACACCTCTCGGTGATCATGCAGCGCGGGCGATTTCACAAGAACCTTCTCTCGTGAGTCTCCGGCCGGGCGGCAGGCACCGGTACAACGAGTTGGCGGGGACGAACCTCGATCGGCTGGCCGGCATTTCCGACGGGATCTTCGCGGTCGGCATGACGCTCCTGGTGCTCAACCTGGCCGACGCTCGGCATCTTCTGGGTCGGACAGGGAACCCAACTCGGCCAGCTGGCTCGCAGCAACCGGCACTTCTCGTGGATCCAGCTCGTCTTCCTTTTCGCGGTCACGCTTGCGCCGTTCTCGACCGCGCTCCTGGCGCACTATCCCACGCTCACGCTCGCGCTCGTCGAGTACTGGCTCAACATCGTTCTGCTCGGCATGACGCTGCTCGCGGGACTCGAGTACGGCCTACGAGCGCATCTCTTCCAGGACGCCATGGAGCGTGAGCTTGCTCATCTCGTTCGGGGTCGGATCTGGGTGAGCGTCACGCTGATCGTCTTGATCCAGCTGAATTACGTCCTCGCGCCGCGCTTTCCGCTCCTCGAGCGTTTCTAAGCTTTGACCGCGATCTCAATCTCAGTCGTGGCTCGACGCGTCCCACGCAATGCTGTCCCACGCGATGCTGTCCCAGGCCACGCTATCCCAGGCGATGCTGTCCCACGCGATGCTGTCCCAGGCCACGCTATCCCAGGCGATGCTGTCCCACGCGATGCTGTCCCAGTCGAAGTTGTCCCAGGCCACGCTGTCCCAGGCAACGCTGTCCCAGGTGAGCGTTTGCCACGCGATGCCATCAAGCGTCAGGTCCTTCCAGCGAAGCGGCAACTGGCGAAGGACCGGAAGGAGAGTGCGGGCGAACCCATCCGCAGGCCGATGGCCGCGGTTAGCGATAGCCGGCTCGGACAGAGGCGCAGTCGGTAGAGCTCCGCCTGAGGTAGTCGCGCTGAACCCGCTGCTGGAGACGGCCGCGAGCGCATCGAGCAGCCCGGCGCCGCGCGCGGTGGGATCGGGGAGCGTCGCGGTGCTGTCTTGTCCGAACTGCTGAGCGGTCCCGACAAGGAGCGCCTTCACCTGATCCGGGGTCAGGCTGGGCTGGCGCTGCAGGAGGAGCGCGACGGCCCCGGAGACCACCGGAGTCGCCATCGATGTTCCGCTCAGACGGAAATAGGTCGCCCCGTTCCGGGCCGCCACAACACTTGTCGGGAGCATCGAATCGAGGGCGCTTCCGGGGACGCGAAGCGAGACGATGTGCCGCCCGGGTGCGACGAGATCGGGCTTCGCGTTCGAATCCGCATTGCCCCAGGACGAGAAGACGGCGAGCGCGTCATCCCGCGGGCTGGTCGTCCCCTGATCGTCGGTCGCGCCGACCGTGACCGCGTACGGGTCGATCCCCGGGCTCAGGACGCTGTTGCGTGTCGGTCCGCCGTTCCCGGCTGCGGCCACCACCACGAGCCCTTCTCGCCAAGCGATCTCAACCGCAGCCGAGAGGGGGTCCGTTCGGTAAGACACCGTGACGGGCGCGCCGAAGGACATGTTGATGACCCGGATGTTGTAGGCCGCACGATGACCGATGACCCACTGGATCCCCGCCACCACCGAAGAGATCCGGCCGCTCCCCGTTCTGCCGAGCACTCTCACGTCGACGATGTTCGCCTGCGGCGCGATGCCGACGAATTGTCCGCCGGAGCGGGTGCCATTGCCGGCGACGATCCCGGCGACGTGGGTCCCGTGACCTCCCGGATCGCTCGTCGCGCGCGTGTCCGCGAAGTTGACCGATGCGAGGATCCGATTGGACGGTTGCGTCAGATCGGGATCCGCCGCGACTCCTGAATCGAGGACAGCGACGGTCACGCCTCTTCCGGTCGTCCCGCTCGCGACCACCTGATCCGCATTAACGCTCTGCGGATAGACCGTCGTGCCCTGGGTAAGCGGTGATGCGGTCGGCGTTGGTGTTGGCGTCGGGCTGGCGGTCGGGGTCGGACTCGGGGCCGGCGCCGAGCTCGGAGTCGCTACGGGACTGGGGCTCGCGCTCGTGGTCGGCGTTGGCGTGGGGTCTGGAGCCGGGCTCGGGGGTGCGGTCGCTGCAGGCGCTGCTGTCGGCGCCACGGGCATCGGTGTGTCCGTCGGAGCAGGCGTCGCGGTCGGGGCAGGCGTCGGGCTCGCGGTTGGCAGCGGCGTCGGATCCGGGCTCGGCGTCGGCGTGGGCGTGGGCGTCGGCGTTGGCGGAGGCGTCGTCGCAGTCGGGGCAGCCGTTGGCGTCGGAGTTGGAAGCGGCGTCGGATCCGGCGGCGCTGGCGTCGGTGTCGGCGTCGGAGTCGCGAGCGGACTGATGCTCGGCAGCGGCGTGGGCGGCGGATCGAGCGCGCGATCTGATGCCGCATCAGGGACAACGACATCCGGCACCACCGTCGCGTCGTAATGGATGTACGCGACCGTGGGCACGAGGCTCATCGCATCGATCCCCGCGGCGTTCGCGAATCCGGCGGCGCTGCCGAGGAGCGGAAGCCCGACCGCCGCCGCGCCGTTCAGTCGAAGCAGATCGAGCGCCTGGTTGGCCCGATCGACATTCCCGACACTCGCGGTGGGCGGCTGCATTTCGACGATGACCGGCAACAGCGCGAGCGGGCGGGCGGTCATCATGGTCTGGAGCGCCGGGTCGATCTTCTCGGGTGCGTTCGTCAGCGCCCGCGAGGGTGGCAGCATCGGGACGAGGGCGAGGGCGATCAGGGCGAGTGCGCAGCTGAAGCCGATCAGCCGCATCCTCATGCGGATCGCTCCACGGCGCGATCAATGATCTGCTCGTCGGCCAGCGGCAGCGTGAAACTGAAGGTGCTTCCCTGACCGCGGCCGGGCGACTCGGCCCACAGGCGCCCTCCGTGCTTCTGAACGAGACCTCGGGCAAGGTAGAGTCCGAGTCCGTCCCCTTTCACCCGTCGCGCCGGCGCGGCGCGGTATCCGCGGCGGAACATCTGACCGAGTTCGTCGCGATCGAGGCCGATCCCTTCATCGCTCACCGAGACCGTCGCGCTTTGTCCGTCGGTGACCAGCGACACGCGTATCGTCGAACCTTCAGGCGAGTACTTCAGAGCGTTGGACAGGAGATTCAGGATCACCTGACGGATCCGTCGCTCGTCCCAATCGCCTATCACGCCACCCTCGGCAGACACGTTGATCTCGTGTCGCGTTGTCGCCCGGACACCTTCGGCCACCTCGCGGATGAGAACGGCGAGATCGGTCGGCCACCGTGAGATCGAGAGCAGTCCCGTTTCGAGACAGTGGACGTCGAAGAGCGTCGTCAGAAGGTCCGCAAGACGCTCGGTGTGTTTGACGATCGTCGCGGCGGCGGTCGTGGACGCCTCGGCGTCGCCGCCCCCGGAAGAGAGATGGTGGAGCAGGATCTCCGCATGACCCTTGATGAGCGTGAGCGGCGTCCGCATGTCGTGCCAGGCCATGGCGAAGATGTCCTCTCGCAGCCGCTCGAGCTCGCGCTCGCCGGTGATGTCGCGGAGCGCGATGACGCCACCCTGCAGTTGACCCTTTGACGAACGCAGGGTCGACGCGCTTACCGTGAGGACGCGCCGTTCCCCGGACCGCAGCTCGATCTCGAGGCTTTCCATGCCGGCGCCCGAGCGCAGGGCATCAACGACGGGGAGCAGCGCTTCGGTGATCTCACGCGCGGCTTCCGGCCACTGCTCGAGCCGCTGACGCTCGAGTGGCTGGCCCAAGACGAGACTCAGGCTGTCCAAACAGAGGAGCTCTCGGGCCGCGCGGTTCAGCCGGACGATCGCGCCGCGTCCGTCGATGATCAGAAGCGCATCGTTGATGTTCGCGAGGACGGCCTCGAGCTGTAGAGCGTGACGTTCGTGCTCCAGCGCAAGCTGCTCCGTCGCCCGTAACCGCTTGATCGCGACAGCGGCCTGCGCGGCGATGGCGCTGAGACTGAGGACATCGGGATCGTCGTACGCCTCCGGTTGGTAGCTCTGGACCGAAAGCACCCCGAGGACCCGATCGGAAGAGAGGATCGGGACCACGAGGCCGGATTGCGGCGCGACGAGCTCTGCCGACTCGGTCCCGTACAGGAGGCGGACGGGTGGTCCTTCGGCGGACCAGCGGCGAATGAGCTTCGGTCGGCCCGTTCGAATGACCTCGCTCGTGAAGCCCTTGCCCAGCGGGAACGAACCGCCCTCGTGTTCCTCGCCGCGGTCCATCTGGCGAACGACCTCCACCGTCTCGCTCGCCTCGTCGTACATCGCGAAGAGAAAGACCGTCGCGTCCACCACCCGCGCGGATTCCTCATAGAGCGCCCGGAACAGCTCCGCGAGGTCGCGGGCTTCTGTGCCCAACGCGCCAAGCCGACTCGCAGACTCGAGTCGGGCGCGGAGCTCGTCGTCTTTCGTTGGTGCGCCGATCACCCCAACCAGACCGCGCGGAAGTCGTTCACAGCTCTCCTCGTGCTCGCGGAGAACGTGCCTATGTCACAGACACAGCTTTGGCTTGCACGATCGCCTGCACGCTGAGGGCCATTCCAAAGAGATGGCAACAAAAACGGGCCGCGGCTGGCCGACTACCGGGACTGCCCTCTATCGGCTGACTGCCCGACGAGCCAACGGGGCCCGCTGCGTCGCGCCTTCTCGACTCCGGCTACGCCATCGATGCTGATCCCTCCGTCCGAAGCATGTATCCGCCGTGCCGACGCTTGACGAGTGACAAGGCGCGGGCGATCAGCTTATCGCCGTCACGCCGATCGATGAGCTCCGCGTCGCGACTGTCATCGCAGGACATCCACGAAATGGGTTTCACTACTTCTGCTGACTCAGGCCTTCTTCGTGGCTTCCTGCGCGTAGTTGGTACGCGGTTCTTCCAGCTCACCGCGTCGCTGCTGTTCGCGGATGAGCTCGAGCATGTTTTCTTTGGCCTTTATCCGGCCCTCGTTCTTGATCTCCTTTGTCTTGCCCGCGTCAATGAGCGCCTGTTCGACGATGTTCCGTCGATCGCCGTGATCTTCGTAGGGCATCTTGCAGCCGCACGTGTAGCACATCGTCATCTCCTTCCGTTTGGATGGTCCGAACACCGGCAGCCCGCGTGCCGAGCTCGCGCTGGACTGTTTCTACTGCGAGCGGCCGCGTCGTTCGGCCTCGCGGATCAGCCGCCAGACTCGCTCCGGCGTCGCGGGTAGTTCATGCGGGAAGATCCCCAGCAGTCGTCCAATGGCCGATGCGGTCGCGCTACCGACCGTGTTCCCGGCACCCTCGCCGGCGCCCTTGGCGCCGAACGGACCGGATCCATCAGCGCGTTCGGCCAGCAGGTGGACCATGTCGTCGGGAATGTCAGCAAAGCGCGGCACGCGGTAATCGACGACGTTCGGATTCACGAGCTGCCCGCCCTCGTAGATCAGCTCCTCGTGCAGCGCCGCGCCGAGACCCATCATCGCCGCGCCCGCGTCCTGGCCATGAACGAGCGCGGGATTGATCGCGAATCCGACGTCGCCCACCGTTGTCAGCTTGATGACGTGCACTTGACCGGTTTCGCGGTCGACCGAGAGCTCGAGACCTGTGCAGCCGATCTCGTAGAAGGGCGGCATCTTCGCGAAGCCCTCCGCGCGCCGCACCGCTCCGTGCCCGAGGACCTCACCGCCCGCGCCGAACCACTTCTCGATGACCTCCCCGTAGCTGAGGTCACGGCCGCGCGCGCGGATGCCGCCCGGAATATCTTCGATGTCGCCCCTCGGCAGGTCGAAGGCCTGCACCGCGAGGTCGCGCACACGCTGGCGCGCGTCCCGACACGCTTCCTGCACCGCTCGGCCGGTGATCGTCGTCGTCCGGCTCGCTCCGGTCGTCCGCTCGTACGTGACGACGCCGGTGTCGCCGTTCACCACGCCCACGCTCTCGAGGGCGACGCCGAGCTCCTCCGCGACGATCTGCGCGAGCACGGTCCGCGAGCCTTGGCCGAGCTCGGTCGAACCGGTGAAGAGCGTGACCGACGCATCGGAGTGGATGCGCACCGCCGCGGTCGATGTGGGATACGCACCCGCGTCCGACGCTGACACGCCGAGTCCGATCGAGCGGCCGATGCTCGTTCCCGGCCACTCCAGGGACGACGCGAGGCAGCGGAGGTCGTCCTTGAGGTCCGCGTCGAGCGGCCGCTTACCGGGCATGAACTCCTCGCCAGGCCCGACGAGGTTGCGGAGCCGCAGCTCGACCGGATCGATGCCGAGCTTCGCCGCCGCCTCGTCCATCTGCAGCTCGCCCGCGATGTTTCCCTGCGGCGCGCCGAACCCGCGCAATGAGCTCGAGGGAACGGTGTTGGTGAACACGGAGCGCGCGACAACGCGCAGCGCCGGAATGCGATAGGGGCCGAAGCAGCGGTTTGCGGTCTTGGAGTTCACGAGCGGCGTGTTGTCGGTGTATGCGCCGTTGTTCATGACGATCTGGAAGTCGCGCCCGAGCAGCCTCCCATCCGCAGTGAACGCCGAGCGCGCGCGGATGTGCGCTGAGGCCGAGCGCGTCGTGAGCATCGCTTCCTCGACGCTGAGGTCGAGCTTCACGGCGCGGCCCGTGAAGAACGCGGCCGCGGCGGTCATCCCCTCGACCTTGGTGTAGGACTTCGTGCCGTATCCACCGCCGACGTACGGCGCACTCACGCGGACGCGTGCGAGCGGCAGGTGGAACATTCGCGCGAGGTCGCGGCGGACCATGTAGACGTGCTGCGCGGTGGAGAAGACGACAAGGTCGCCCTGGTCGAAGAACGCCAGCGCGTTGTACGGCTCCATGGCGTAGCCGTAGAGCATCGGATAGCGGTACTCGCCCTCGACGACGAGATGCGCGCCCGCGAACGCCTCGTCGATGTTGCCCCATTCGACGCGCGCGATCGCGCACACATTGCCGACAAGGCCTTTCTCGCCTTCGTCCATACCTTCGTCCCCGACGCGCTCGCCGCGGCGCTCGTGAAGGACCGGTGCGTCCGGCTTGAGCGCCTCCTGCGCGTCGATCACGACCGGAAGGTCTTCGTAGGAGACGTCGACGAGCTCCGCCGCCTCGGCAGCCTCGCGCTTGGTCTCCGCGACCACGACCGCGACCGGCTCGCCCTGGAAGCGGACCCGCTCGATCGCGAGGACCGGGTGATCGAGGACTACATGGCCGTAGTACGGAGTCAGGCCCGCGGCCAGGAGGTCATCTCCGATCAGAACGCGGATCACTCCCGGACTCGCGGCGGCCGCGGTGCGGTCGATGCCCGTGATGGCCGCGTGCGCCCGCGTCGAGCGGACGACGAACGCGTACGCCATCCCCGGCACCGACAGATCGACCGTATAGCGCGCCCCGCCGGTCACCTTCGCGACCGCGTCCGCGCGCCGGGCGGACGTCCCGACGACGCGGTGCGCCTGCTTCATCGCGCGCTCCGCATCTGGTCGGCCGCGTCGAGCACCGCCTCGACGATCGTCTGGTAGCCGGTGCAGCGGCAGATGTTGCCCTCCATCCAGTGCCGCACCTTGGCCACATCCGGCTCGGGATGCGCGTCGAGGAGCGCCTTCGCCGAGACGATCATGCCGGGCGTGCAGTAGCCGCATTGGAACGCGAACCGCTCGATGAACGCTTCCTGCAGCGGATGGAGCTTCGTCCCGTCGGCCAACCCCTCGATCGTCTCCACCGGCTTGCCGTCCGCCTCGATCGCGAGCGTCGTGCACGAGCTCACCGGACGGCCATCGAGGAGTACGGTGCACGCGCCGCAGACCTGCGAGTCGCAGCTGAGCTTCGTGCCGACCAGACCAAGGCCGCGGACGAGCTCGATGAGCAATGTCTGATCCTCGATCACGACGCGCCGCTCGCCGCGGTTCACCCGGAGACGGATCTCGCGCGTGCCCACCCCTACAAGGCTTCCGCTGCAAGCGCGGCGCACGCACGCTGCGTGATGACA
>Ga0209806_1000215_pt1 | contig 37342 bp, 26 predicted proteins | sample GraSoiAngelo_152_FD_186166 | JGI IMG/M metagenome (GOLD analysis project Ga0209806, IMG submission 186166) | Grasslands soil microbial communities from the Angelo Coastal Reserve, California, USA - 14_1009_12_30cm (SPAdes) (version 2) | ecosystem: Environmental > Terrestrial > Soil > Grasslands ... | reverse complement strand
CGGTCCATCCAGCACCACGGAGTTCGCCAGCAGGTCGCTCCGCACGTTGGTATCGAAATAGCGGAACACGTACCAGTACTTCTGCGCGTTGAAGATCTTGCCTCCGAACGTCCCGAACACGGTCGCGCTGACTTCCCAGTTGCCGCGGCGCAGGTTCAAATCCAATCCGCCGGTGAAGTCCGGATGGGGGCTCCCGATGATCGCCCGGTCGGCGGCAGTGATCGCGCCGTCCCCGTTCAAGTCTTTGAACTTGATCCGGCCGGGGCGCGCGCCGTCGTTCCAGAACGGGGCGGCATCCGCCGAGTCCTTGTAGTACCCGTCCGCCACCAGACCGTAAAACGCCCCGATCGGCTGGCCGAGCATGTTGATCACGGGATTCTGCTCCCGCAGCGAAATCGGCCCCTCGAAAGACTGCGTTCCGAGGTTGTCGATCTGGAGGATCTTGTTGCGATAGTGGCTGCCGTTGAAGGTGACGCTCCACAGCGTCCCGGCGCCGAGCGTGCTCCGGTAGCCGATCGAAAAATCGATGCCGTTGTTTCTCATCCTTCCGATGTTGACGATCGGAGGAGCGGCCGAGCCTGCCGCGGCGGGTGCCCTCGGGTCGAACAACAGATTGTTCGTGTTCCGCCGATACACGTCGATGCTGGCCGTCCCCCGGCCCTGGAGGAACTCGAGGTCCAGGCCGACGTTGGTGGAGCGCTGCTCTTCCCACTTCAGGACCGGATTCCCGATCGCCGTCTGCTTGAATCCCGGTCGAATCGTGGTCGGGCTCGTTCCCCCGATGTCGTAGAAGGTGTCGCCCCGGTCGCCGCCGAACTGACTGATGATGCGGCCGGCGGGGATCAGCTGATTGCCGGTGACCCCCCAGCCGACCCGCAGCATCATGTTCGAAAACAGCGAATTGTTCGTCAGGAACGACTCCCGCGACAGCCGCCAACCCGCCCCAACCGCCGGGAAGGTGCCCCACCGATTCGTCGGCCCGAATCGGGAAGAGCCGTCGCGACGCAACGTGGCGCTGAGGTAGTACCGGTCCCCATAGTTGTAGTCGGCCTTGCCGAAGAACGACAGCAGCGCGGCCTGCCCACCGCTGCTGCTGACGTTCTTGGTGGTCGGATCACACAGCGCATCCTGGATGTAGCGCGAGTCCACGCTCGAGTTCAGGAGGTTCGCACAGCTGCCCGCCTCGAAGCGAGTGGTGTTCTTGGTCGCTTCCTGCCCCAGCAGCACCGCCACATTGTGCTGGCTGATGGTGCGCGTATAGTTGAGCGTGTTGCTCCACGTCCACTCGGTGAACAGGTTGTAGTTCTCGTTGATGCCGTTGACGTCCGTCACCTCCGAGTTCTCGGGCGTGGTGGGCGAGAAGCCGTGAAATGAGCCCTGAGCCAGGTTGAACCCGAGCCGCGTCTTCAGGGACACGGAGTGGCCGGGGTCGAACCCGGCGAACACGTTGCCGAAGATGCGGTCGTTGGTGTTGATGTCGTGCTGGCCGGCCCAGGCGATCTTGAGCGGATTGGTCAGGTTGCTCAAGCCAACGGCCTTGCCCGAAGCGAAGTTCCCCCCGATGTCGTAGATCGGGACCACCGGCTGCTGCATGATGTTCTTGCCGACGATGTTGTTCTCGCCCAGGTTGTTGTCGTCCAGCCCGCCGTATTTTCGCTCGCGCGACAGCGTGATGTTCTCCCCGACGCTCACCTGCCCCATGTTGAACGCCGTGTTGATGCGCACGCCCCCCCGCTGGAGCCGGTTATACGCGGCCGTCCCTTCCTGATCGAGGAAATTGAACGACACGTGGTACGCGTTGTCGTCCCCGCCGCCCGACACCGCGATATTCGCGTCGCGGTACTGACCGGACCCGAACACCGCCTTCCACCAGTTCGTCCCGGGGCTGCCCGGCATGATGAGGTTGCTGGGGTACTTGTAGCTCGCCGGATCCACGACGGTCGTGCAGGTGGGGCCGGCGGCGGTGCAACTCTGGCCCTTGCCATCGTTCGGCCAGATATAGGCGGGCACCGACGGACTGTTGGGATCCCCGTAGATGTTCCTCGGCACGGCGGTCCCGGCATTCTGGTAGGCGGTCTTGACGACGTTGAAATAGTCGAGCGCGTTCAGCGTCAGGATCTTATCCATCCCGTTGGTCGGCGTCGCCACTCCGGTCCTGACGTCCACCGTGACGCGGCGCGGTCCTGGCCTGCCGCGCCGCGTTTCGATGATGATGACCCCGTTGCTGGCGCGCGAGCCGTAGATCGACGCTGCCGACGCATCCTTCAGGACCTGGATGGATCCGATCTCGCTCGGGTTCAACCAGTTCAGGTAGGTGTCCTCCACGGGAGTGCCGTCCACGATGTACAGCGGATCGTTGTTCTGGAACGAGCTGACGCCGCGGATCCGCACCGTGGTGCGTGAGCCAGGCGACCCGCTGTTCTCGACGGTCACGCCAGCGACCTGGCCATCGAGCCGCTGGAGCACGCTGGTGGAGGTCTGCTGGGCAATGCTCGCGACGTCCACGCTGGACTCGGCGCCCGTGATGTCCTGCCGCCGCTGTGTCGTGTACCCGGTGACGACCACCTCGGGCAGCACGGTGACGGCTCGTTCCATGACGACGTCGACGTTGGTGCGTCCGCCGACGCTCACCCCGACGCCGCGATACCCGATGCGGGCAAACACCAACACGGCATCGCTGGGAGCCGTCAGCGAGTACTTCCCCGCGTCATCGGTAACGGCACTGGTGGTGGTCCCTCGGATGTGGACCGAGGCGCCCCGAATCCGCTCCCCATCGGGCGCGGTGACCTTGCCGGAGATCTCGATCTGCTGCTGGCCGACTGCCGTCGCGCACACCAGCAGAGCCAACGTCAAGCTCGTCCCCACGGCACGAAGGAATCCCCTACGCTGCAGCATGTCGTTCATGGCGGTGCCCTCATCCTGCGGGTCGTCGCATGGCCTTGAGGCCTTGCTTGGTGATCAGCTCGCGATACGTGATGAGCAGTACGTTTCGGGCCTTCACGGCCCCGGCAAATCGGTCCGACGTGAGCGCATCCAGCTCCCCCTGACGATTCTTGCTCATCTCGGGGAGCGGCTGGTCGGTGTTCATGTCCACCAGGGCGCCCAGCTCCGCATCGTCTATGCCTACATGGGTGACCACGACATTGAAGCCGGGCTTCAGGCGATCGATCATCGCGACCAGGCTGTCCGCCTTCTGGCGCGGAGCCGCCGAGTACTGGGGTGCATCCATCGTCTCGCCGAAGTACTCGGACATGCCGAGACCGAATTCGCTCGCCAGCCGCTCCGCGACCTCCCGAAACTCGGCGTAGCGCGTCGCCGTGCCCATGTGATAGTCGACGTAGTCGATCTTGAGCCCCGATCGGCGCGCCCGCTCGATCTGCGCGCGCAGCTCCTTCTCGATCTGCCGGACGTCGGGGTGGTTGTCGTGCAGGGCTTCGGCGGACTGGAAGAAGTATCCGTTGGAGTCCACCAGGGTCGGCACGGCTTCACGACCCGTGACTGGTCCCCACCGATAATTCCTCCACTCCGAATTGAGCGTCAAGTGAATCCCGACCGCGACCTCAGGATGCCGCTTCAGGATCTCGACGGTTTCCTGGTACCAGGGACAGGGAAACATCACCGACACGGAAATGGGCAGGCGCGCGTCGATGAGTCGTTGGAGACCCATGTTGACGCTGTGACTCATGCCGGCGTCGTCGGTGCGGATGATCAAGTAGACGGGACTGGACGAACTCACACGATGCGTCGTGCCGGCCTGACCGACGACGGGAGTCGGCAAGCCGGCAAGCAGCACACAACTGTACGCGGCGAGCATGGGTACCGCACGCATAGGCCAGTCCTCAGGGCGTCCCACAACCTGCGACGGCAGGAAGCACGTTGCCGACGCCGGGCAATAAAAGACGCGTCATCAGTCGCCCTGTCAAGGAGACGGACGATGTTTGTGAAAAAAAGCACAAAGGTCGACGGCCTTCGCGACGGGGCCCACGATCGCGAGCGCGAGGATCGGCGGCGCGGGATACAGCGCGCTAAGCGCGGCCACCTGGTGATCGGCCGCCAGCCGGATCGCGGCCTCCACCACCGCGACGAGCGCGGCCACCACGATCCGCCCCCGCACCGAGCCGACGGTCGTCTTCGGGTCGGTGATCATAAAGAAGATGAACAGCTGGTACATGGGGCCCGTGATCGGCGCGAGCTCGGCCTGGAGCGGCGTACCGACGATCGCGCTGCGCGCCGCGGCGAGGAGCAGGTAACACACGACGTATGTGAGGGTCACGTGCAGCACCCGCACCCGGGAGGCGATCAACAGCCCGAAGGCCCAGATCACCGCATTGGTGGCGACATGATTGCCCCACTGGTGGCTCAGAATCGCCACGCTACCCGGGGCGATTAGGAGCAGCAGGCTGATGGCGAAGTTGCTGGGGTTCCACAGGTGCCGGCCGCGATAGGCGAGCACGTACTTCGAGGCGATGGCCAGGAACGCACCCAGGGCAAACGGCCAGAGCAGGCCGGCCCGCGGCTTGAGCAGCAGCGCGAGACTGATGCCGGTGACATACGCGCTCTGGAGCGCGGCGCCGCGGCCCCCCACCAGGCGCGCCAGCGCGAGCTCGGTCGCCACACACACGCCGAGGCTGATGACGAGGCGGTCGTAGCCACCCAGGATGCCGTAGCGCACCTCCCCCACCACCAGGATGAGCGTGATGAGGAAGGACACCAGGTAGCGGGGATCGACCTCGCCCAACCGGGCCCAGAGCGTGCGGCTCCGCCCGCGGAGCGCCGCGAGCGCCGCGGCGGTCACGGCACTGCGCCGGCGGCGGGCGGCTCGGTAATGACGTTGAGGCGGTCCAGGGGAGGGCGCTCGATCACCTGGCGCGTGCCCGAAGGCCAGCGGATCACCACCCGGTCTACGAGCGTCGTCCCGCCCAGGCCGAAGTGCAGCCGCCGGTCGTTCTGGCTCGCGAACCCCATCCCGCCGTCCACGACCTTCAGCTGGCGCGCGCCGCCCGCTTCGACCGTCACCTCGGCGCCGATGGCGCTGCGGTTGCTCCGCGTGCCCACGAGCTGGAACGCGATCCAATGGTTGCCCGGCGCGACGGTATTCTTATAGATCAGGGCCGGCTGGTTCTGGTTCGCGACCACTACGTCGAGCACCCCGCGGTTGAACAGGTCGACCAGCGCGACGGCGCGGCCGTCGGACTCGTCGGTCACGCCGACGGCCGCGGCCACGTCCGTCCAGCCCGTGAGGCCGCGGTTGACGAACACCCGCGACCGCTCGTACCCGGACAGGCTGGCGCTGCCGACGGCGGGCCAGTTCTTGGCGTCTTCGAACACGTTCCCGTTCGCCCCCGCGACCTTCGACATCGCGTACCAGTAGCTCCGGTCCCGGTCCCCCGAGACGTAGCCGTTGACGACGAACAGCTCGTTGCGCCCGTCGTTGTCCAGGTCGCCCAGCTGCGCCCCCCAGGCCCACCCGGCGTCGGCGATGGCACCTTCGGCCCCCTGCTGGAAGCGCCCCAGCTCCGGCAAGAAGTTGAGGCGCAGGTTGTTGCCCTGAAACAGGTAGGCGCGCTCCGAGATGTTGGTCACGAACGCATCGAGCCGTCCGCGGTTCAACACGTCACCGAGCGAGGCGGACATGCCGCTCTTCGAGTCACTCTCGAGACCGGCCCTGGTCAGGACGAACCGCTTGCCGGAATCGTTGACGAACAGCTCTTCCGGCCCGTAGTCGTTCGCGAGAAACAGGTCGGGCCAGCCGTCGCCATTGAAGTCCGCCGCGGCGGCGGCGAGAGTCCAGCGCGTGCTGCCCACCCCCATCTGGTCGGTGACGTCTTCGAAACGGCCACCCCCGAGGTTATGGAACAGGCGATTCTTGCCGCCGTTGGTCGCGAACTCGAAGCTGTTGTGCATGATGCGCGTCGTCTGCAAATGCCAGAAGTCGATGTCGGAGCGGAAGTAGCCGGTGACGTAGAGATCGAGCAGCCCGTCACGGTCGTAGTCGAGCCACACCGCTCCATTGCTGTTCATCCAGTGACGCAGCCCCGCGGCGGCGGTCACGTCCACGAAGTGCAGATTCCCGAGGTTCTTGAACAGCTGCAGATATCCCCACTTGTACACGAGCACGTCCTCGAGCCCGTCGTTGTCGTAGTCGCCCCACACGGCGCCCATCGACACCCCCTCGCCCGGGCGGTTCAGGTCCGCCAGCCCCGCGCTCCGGGCGACGTCGACGAACGTCCCGTCGCCGCGGTTCAAATAGAGCGCGTTGGGGAAGCCGAACCGGCTGTTCGTGAAATAGAGGTCGGGCCAGCCGTCGTTGTTGACGTCGCTGACGGACACGGATGCCCCGAGCGCCGCCACGAGCGGGGCGATGTTGTCGATCCGGGGATCGAGCGTGGGCGCGTGATGGATGAAATCGATCCCTGCCTGGTGCGCCACGTCGCGGAGGGAAAAGCCAGGCGGGGTGGCTCCGGCAGCGCCCCGCTCTTCCGGTCGCCCGCGATTCAGCGCGACGACCAGGAAGACGGCTCCGAGGAACACCGTGGTGAGGGCGAGCTTCCGCACGCGTAGGGTCGTCACGCCGTGAACCATATCGCGTGGCCTTGTCCCCCGGCAAGGATCGGACGATGTTGCCTGCCTCCATGATCCCAAATGCCCTGAAGTGTCTCGGCGTCGCGACGACGCTGCTCCTCGTCAACTGCCGCGAGCGGGAGCCGGCGCCGGGGGCGGGCCTTGAGCGCGATGCCGCCATCCTCACCGCGCGGACGCTCGGCCTCGCCTACCTGCGGAGCCAGCAGTTCGCCCAGGCAGAAACCGCGTTCGCGAAGATCGTCGCGCTGGCGCCCGATCAGGCGCTGGGCTACGCGAATCTTGGCCTGGTGCATCTGCGATTGGGCCGCTACGACCGGGCCGAGCAGGAGATCCGACGCGCGGCGGCCCTGGACACCACGAGCGACGACATCGCCCTGACGCTCGCCAAAGTCTACGAGCTCACCGGCCGCACGGCCGAGGCGCGCCGCGAGGTGGATCGGGTGCTGCGCCACAGTGCCGACGACCTCCGCGCGCTGTACGAGCTGGTGGCGCTCGACCCCGCGGCCAAGGAGACCTACCTCCGGCGGATCGTGCAGCGCGCGCCCGGCAACGTGGCGGCCCGGCTCGAGCTCGTGGACGTACTGCTCACGCGTAGCGCAGCGGACTCGGCAGCCGCGCACCTGGAGGCGCTCGAGCGGCAGCTCCCCGAGCTGCCGCGTGAGGCCAATCGGTTCTTCCAGCAGGCCCTCGCCCTGGCGCGCGCCGGTCGCGCCGCCGCCGCGGCCGCGCCCGCCGCGACGTTCCATCGCTTCATGGAAACCACGGCGCCCTACCAGGCGAGCCTCGAGAAGCTGCGGGGCGCGACCGGCGCGCCGCCCGGCTACCCGATCCTCACGTTCAACCCGGTCATCACGCCGCCCGCGCAGGACGCGCGCACCATCGCGGCGGCGATCCGTTTCAGCGACGTGACGACCACGGTTGGCTTGGGCGGCTTGCCGCCGCTCCCTGATACCACCGGCGACGTGGCGCTCGCGACCGGCGATTACGACGGCGACGGCGCGGAGGATGTGTTCGTCGCGGGACACCTGTTCCACAACGAGCTGGCACACGCCACCGAAACGACCACCCGCGCCGGCATCCGGCTGCGCGATCGGGCGGTCGGCGCGACGTTCGGTGACTACGACAACGACGGGCGGCCCGACCTGTACGTGGCGACTACGGGCGGCGGCGCCCTGTTCCGCAACAGCGGCGACTCGACGTTCACAGACGTCACCGCCGCCGCCGGCCTGAGTGGCGCCCCGCCGGCCGCGACCGCGCTGTTCGTGGATCTGGATCACGATGGCGACTTGGACCTGTTCCTCGCCACGCCCGCCGGGAATCGGCTGTACCGTAACGTCCCGAACGGGCAATTCCGGGAAATGGCCGGCCCGATGGGCCTGGCAAGCGTCGGGGGCACCCGCGACGCCGCCTTCGGCGACTTGGACGGCGACGGACTCGTGGACCTGGTCGTCGTGGGAAACGACGAGCGGCTCACGCTGTTCCGGAACGCCGGACAGGGCCGCTTCGAGGATGCGACCGCGGCGAGCGGCCTGACGCAAGGCGGAGCGCAGGGCCACGCCGCGGCGGTCGCGGTCGGCGACTACGATAACGACGGGTTCCTCGACCTGTTTGTCGCTGCGCCGGGCGGAATGGTCCCCGTCCTCTACCACAACCGCGGGGACGGGACCTTCGAACCCGATCGCCGCAGCGCCGCGTTCGCGGCGCTGCGCACCCTCGCGGCGCGCGCCGCTGTCTTCTGCGATTTCGACAACGACGGCTTCCTGGATCTGGTGGTCGTCGGCGCGCCAACCAAGCCGGGAGCGCGCGGTGTCTACCTGTTCCGGAACGACCAGACCGGTCGTTTCACGGATCACTCGTCGATTCTGCCGGACGACCTGCACGCCGCCCGCCGCGTCGCCGCAGTGGACTACGATCGCGACGGCGACTTGGATTTGATCGTCGTAGGAGACGACGGTCGACCGCGGCTGCTCTTGAACGACGGCGGCAACGCGAACCAGTACGTGAAGGTCGAGCTCGCCGCCCTGCGGACGGGGAACGGCAAGAACAACCGCTTCGGCATCGGCGCGACGCTCGAGCTGCGGGCGGGTAAGCTGTACCAGTCGCGCGTCGTGACGGGTCCCGTGACGCACTTCGGGCTGGGCCAACGCGTCAAGGCCGACGTGCTGCGCGTGCGGTGGCCCAACGGAGTCGCGCAGACGGTCTACTACCCGGGGACCGACGCGGACATCCTCGAGCAGCAGATCCTCAAGGGGTCATGTCCGTTTCTGTACGCCTGGGACGGCACGGGTTTCCGGTTCGTGACGGACGTGATGTGGCGCAGCGCGCTCGGCATGCCGCTCGGCATCATGGCCAGCGGGGGGGGCACCGATATCGCGTCCGCGCCGCCGCACGCCTCGCGAGAATACATGCGGATCCCGGGCCGCGCGCTCGTGCCGCAAGACGGCCGCTACATCGTACAGATCACCGAGGAGCTGTGGGAGACCGCCTATCTCGACCAGGTGAAGCTGCTCGCGGTGGATCACCCGGACTCGGGTGAAGTGTACGTGGACGAGGGGTTCGTGCCGCCCGCCCCGGGGCCCGCGGCGCTGCGGCTGTTCCCCGTCTCGCACCCCCGGCCGCCGGTCTCCGCGACCGACGAGCACGGTACCGACTGGCTCCCTGCCCTGCGCGCGCGCGATGACCGCTACGTGGCGCCGCTCACGCTCACGCGCTACCAGGGACTGGCCACGCTCCACGACCTCATTCTCGACTTGGGCGACCTGAAGGGCCTGGAGAGCGACAGCGTCTACCTATTCCTCGCGGGGTGGATCTACCCGACCGACGCCAGTATCAACATCGCCTTGGCCCAGTCGGGGAAACCCGGTGTCATCTTCCCGTACCTGGACGTGAAGGATCGCCAGAGTGTGTGGCGCCGCGTGGCCGATGTGCCGTTCCCGTCGGGTAAGAACAAGACGGTGATCGTCGACCTGACGGGGAAGTTCCTGAGTGCCGACCATCGCGTGCGCATCCGCACGAACATGGAGATTTACTGGGACCAAGCCTTCGTCGCCGCCGCGAGCCACTCCCCGGAGAGCGCCGCATCGATCACCACGCTCGATCCCGTCAAGGCCGATCTCCACTACCGCGGCTTCTCGCGACTGTACCGCAAGGGCGGGCGTTACGGACCGCAATGGGCCGTCTACGAGGACCTGTCCCGCGAGTCGCCGTGGGAGCCGATCGTGGGCCGGTTCACGCGCTACGGCGACGTCCTGCCGCTGGTGCGCGTGCCCGACGACATGTACGTGATCATCGCGCCCGGAGACGAGACCACGCTGACGTTCGACGCGAGCGCCGCACCCCCGCTGCCCCAGGGCTGGACGCGTGACTTCCTCCTGTATACCGACGCGTGGCTCAAGGACTCCGACCGGAACACCGCTGCAGGCGCGACCGTCGACCCGCTGCCGTTCCACGGCATGTCGCGCTATCCCTACGGTGCAGACGAGGGATATCCCAGCGACGCGGCGCACACGCGGTACCTGGAGACGTACAACACGCGGCGCGTGGTGCGCCACCGGGCCATCCTGGAAACCTCGAACCGATTCCCACGCTGAAGCGTGGGCTCGGCACAGCGCTGTGCTGAAGCACAACACGCTGCTAGAGCACGTACCCGCGCTTCATGAGGGAGCGTCCCGACGCCCCGTAACCGTCGGGGCCGGGCAGATGGAAGCTGAGCGAATCGGCGAGGCGGTCGTAGATATTGAACAGCACGCAGACCTGAATCGCGTCCTCGATGCCCTCATCGCTCACGCCGGCGACGCGGAGGAGCTCCACATCCGCCGGCCGCACGTCCGCCGGGGCGAGCGTGAGCTTCTCCAGAAAGCCGAGGGCGGCTCGGACCTTGGGATCGACCGGGGCGGTGCGCCAATCGGTCAGCACCGCCTCGACGAGCGGGGCGTCTTTCAGGGCCAGCGACGCGACCGCGCCGTGGGCACCGGTTCAGAACAGACATTGGTTCAGGCGCGACGTGAACGCGGCAAACAGCTCCCGCTCGCCGACGCTCCACGTCGACGGCCCGCGCATGACCGCCTGCGTCCAGGCGCACATCGGCCGGCCGAAGAATTCCGGCCGGTAGAGCAACGTCTTGACGACGTCGGGCACGCGACGCGCGCTCACCAGCCGGATGAGCATGAGCTTGAGCCGCTGCGGCAGGCGATGGCGGTGCTCGACCGCACGGAGACGCATCAGTCCGGCTCCTCGCCGCGGAGCGCGGCCAGCCCGCGCTCGAGCCGGCCGAGCGCGGCGCCCAGTGCCGCAGAAACCGTGATCTCGAAGATCGCGTCTTCCGAGTTGCCCGCGCGTTGCAGGGCGGCGACGTCGTCGTCCGTGAGCTTGTAGGCGTGGCGGGCCACAGTGTCGACGTAGCGCCCGAGCGGGGCCGCCAGGCCGTCCGCCGGCCCGCCGGGCCGCGCCGCACGCGCCAGCGCGGCGCGACGCTGCTCGCTCGACGTGTCGCCCGGCGCGCCCAGCACGCTGTCGATCAGTCGCTGTGTGAAAGTGGCGTACCGCCCGCTCAGCTCACGCATGTCGAGACCACCACCTCCGTCCAGACGTCGATTCCCCACGCTGAAGCGTGGGCTCGGCACAGCACTGTGCTGAAGCACACCACGCTTCGGCGGCTAGAATCGCCGGGGCGCCGCGAGCCGTCAAGAGCCCACGCGGGTGGCGCAACGTCCCTGTAGGCCGTACGATTTTCGGATGACCCTGCTCAAGTTGCTGCTGCTCGTGGTCCAGAGCGCCCCGCCCGTGGACACGGTTCCACCATATCTCTCCTTCCCCGAGCCGGGACTCGACGACCCGGCCGCGTACGAGGGCTACGAGACGCGGGTGTATCGGGACGCCAGCGGGAACGCCTTCCAGGTCTATCTGAATCGCAGCAAGGGACGTGTGGTGCACCTCTGGGCCGACGCGGTCAACGAGAGCGCCGGCTTCACCGCCCGCGACTCGGCCGGCACGCCGGCCGAGCTCGCCTGGAGCTCGGGCGGGGCCATCGTGGGTGCGTCGGGACAGACCCGGTCGGTGTCCTATGGTCTGGAAACCCCGTCCTCCGTCACGCTCGGTCTCTTCCTGCTCGGCTCTATGCGGGTGGAGCGCGATCTGCAGTACGCGAGGCGCGACTCCCTGCCGCTCGACGCCGTGCCGTTTCCGCAGGCGGAGCTGTCGCAGCTGATCGACCATATCGCGAAGTTGCGGTCCGCCGAGCGCGCGCGCCATCTGTCCCTGCTCGGCGTGACGAGCCTGGAGGCGCTGCGCGCGCGGCTCCTGCCGCGGATCACCGCGCAGCGCGGCGACACGGTCTGGGTGGTGCGGGTCGAGCAGGTGAGCTTCGACGGCAAGAGCCACCTCTGGCTCGCGCTGGAAGGCGACGCCCGGGAGACGGTGGCCGCAGTCACGGGACGCACCATCACGATCCGCCGGCCCGCCGGCGGCCTCGTCCGCTTCACGGTCCGTGTGACCACCGACGCCGCCGCCCTGACGCCGCTCTCCCGCACCGAGATGTTCAACGACGACTTCCGCCACTTTGCCGAGACCGTCCGCGGCGATTCGGCCCACCCCGATCGGTTCCGGCGGCTCGAGCGCGAGGTGCGCGGCATGGAGCTGCTGTGCTCGCGCGAGAAGCTGATGGCGGGGCTGCCGAACTTCGCGACCTACTTCGGCCGCGACATGTTGATGACCGCCCTGCTGATGGAGCCGGTGTGGGCGCCGGCGATGCCGGAGCACGTCATCGCCAGCGCGCTGCGCAAGCTCTCGTCCACGGGCGACGTGAGCCACGAGGAGGCGCTCGGCGGCCAGGCGATCCGCGAGCATGCGTCCGAGTACAACCGGCTGCTCGACGCCGGACAGGTGGCGCAGGCCCGAGCGGTGCTCAAGGACCTGCAGGCGGTGCGCGAGAACTACGTGATGGTGGACGACGACTTCCAGCTGCCGGTGGTCGCGGCCCGCTACTTGAGCGACCAGCGGGTGCCGGCCGCGCGTAAGCGCGCGTTTCTGCTCGAGGAGCGCCACCTCCAGCGGCTCGTCTCGAACCTCGCGTACGTGACGCGGCAGGCAGCCGCGTACACCCGCAACCCGGTGGCGACGAATCTGGTCGGGTTTCCCCGGGATGCCGAGGGCCGGTGGATCTCCGCGAGCTGGCGCGACTCCCGGGACGGCTACGGCGGCGGGCGGTTCGCCATGGATGTGAACGTCATCTGGGTGCCGCACGCGCTCGAGGCCGTGGGGACGATCCTCGACGCCCTGAAACAGCTCGGCCTGACGCCGGCCATTCGCGACGAGCCGCTCGGGAGCTTCGTGCGCGATCGCGCGGCACTCGAGCGCGCCATCGCCGTGTGGCGGGGTGCCGAGCGGCACTTCCGGGTCGCGGTCGGCGACGTCGGGCGTCCGGTCGCGGACCGGCTGCGCTGGCTGCCGCGGGCGGACCGCGAGTACTGGGACGCCGTCGTCCAGCGGACCGGAATCCCCGGGGATACGCTGCGGTTCCTCGCCCTCTCGCTCGATGAGAACGGCCGGCCGATCCCGATCGTCAACACCGATCCGGCCATGCTGCTGCTGCTCGAGCCGCTCGGTCGCGATCGGACGCTCGAGCTCGTGAGCCCGATCATGCGGCCGCACCCCTGGGGGCTGTTCGTCGACGATCTAGGTCCGCTGGTCGCCAACGACGCCTATGCGTCGCGGGATGTGTGGGAGCGGTTTCGTCAGGACCCGTATCATTCGCCGACCGTCGTGTGGGGTCGGGACGTGAACGCGCTGCTCGCCGGCCTGGCGAAGCAGATCGCGGCGGCGCCCTCCCGGTCCGGTGCCGACGTCGCGCCATTACGTGACGCGCTCCAGCGCACCGTCACGGCGGTGGATCGCTCGGGACTGCGGCACGCCGAGCTGTGGAGCTACCGCATCGAGAACGGGCGACTCCTGCCGGTGCGGTACGGGACGAGCTCGGACGTGCAGTTGTGGAGCCTGACCGATCTGGCCGTCCAGTTCTGGCTCGACCGGATCGGAGGTCCGTGACCGCGCCGGCGCGCGACGACCAGCGCGCGGCCGTCGTCGCCGGCTTCCTCGGCTGGACGCTGGACGCGTTCGATTTCTTCCTGGTCGTGATGACGCTCACGGCCATCGCGAAGGACTTCGGTCGCTCGGACGCCGACGTCGCGTACACGCTCACGCTCACCCTCGCGTGCCGACCGATCGGCGCGTTCATCTTCGGGCTGATCGCCGATCGCTACGGCCGCAAGATCCCGCTGATGGCGGATCTCGTCTTCTACTCGGTGGTGGAGGTGTTGTCCGGGCTCGCCCAGAACTACACGACGTTCCTCGTGCTGCGGGCGCTGTTCGGCATCGGGATGGGCGCGGAATGGGGCGTCGGGGCCTCGCTCGTAATGGAAAAGGTCCCCGCGCGGCTGCGCGGCGTGGTCTCCGGGCTGCTGCAACAGGGATACGCCGCCGGCTATCTGCTCGCGGCGCTGTGCTACTTCTTCGTGTTCCCGCACTGGGGCTGGCGCCCGTTGTTCTTCATCGGCGGCCTGCCGGCGCTGCTGGCGCTGTTCGTGCGCGCACGCGTGCGGGAGTCCGAGGTATGGCGGCAGACCCGACACGACAACTGGCGCGGGCTCGGTCGCGCCATCGCCGCGAACTGGAAAGGGTTCCTCTACCTCACCGTCCTGATGGCGATGATGAACATGGTGTCGCACGGGACCCAGGACATGTACCCGACCTTCCTGCAGCGCGACTGGGGTTTCAGCCCGACCGCACGCGCCGCCCTGACGGCGTTCTCGCAGGTCGGCGCGCTCACCGGCGGGATCCTGTGCGGGCTGTACTCCGACCGCCTCGGGCGGCGGCGCACCATCGCGCTCGCCCTGTTGGGCGCCGTGCTGGCCATCCCGATCTGGGCGTTCGCGCCGTCGTTACCACTGCTCGTGGCCGGCGCCTTCATCATGCAGTTCTTCGTTCAGGGGGCGTGGGGCGTCATCCCGGCGCACATCACCGAGCTCTCCCCCGATGCGGTGCGTGGCTTCCTCCCCGGCTTCGCGTACCAATGCGGTGTGGCGATCGCCAGCAAGCTCCCGCACGTGCAGGCGCTGTTCGCCGTCGGCTCGAGCTACGCGCGCTCGATGGCGTTCTCTGCGGCGATGGTGTTCGCGCTCGGCGCCGTCGTGGCGCTGCTCGGCCGGGAGCGCCGGGGGGTGGCGTTCGGGCGGGGCGTTCCCTAGCGTTCCTTCATGAGCACGTTCGTCAAAGCCACTGCAACCTACCAGCAGGGCCAGCGCACGCTCCCCGGCCGCTACTACACGTCGGCCGAGATCTATGCGGAGGAGCAGGAGCGCATCTTCACCGCGCGCTGGATCTGCATCGGGCGGGCGGCCGAGATCCCCGTGGCGGGGGACTATCTGCTGCGCACCATCGCGAGCGAGAGCGTGATCGTGGTCCGAGGGCGCGACGGCGCCGTGCGGGCGTTCTACAACGTGTGCCGCCACCGCGGGACGCGGCTGTGCGAGGAGCCACGCGGCCGGTTCTCAGAGACGATCCAGTGCCCCTACCACGCTTGGACCTACACCATCGACGGGCAGCTGATCGGCGCGCCCCATATGAACGAGGTCCAGGGGTTCGACAAGGGCGATTACCCGCTCCACGGCGTGCCGCTCGAGACGTGGGACGGTTTCCTCTTCGTCAACCTCGCCCGGGACGGGGAGCCGTTCGCCCATGCCTTCGCGCCGCTCGTCGGGCGGTTCGCTCGCTTCAACCTCTCCGCCCTCAAGGCCGCTGGCCGCGTCTACTACGACGTCGCGGCCAACTGGAAGCTCATCTTTCAGAATTACTCCGAATGCCTGCACTGCCCCGTCATCCACCCGGGCCTCGCGAAGCTCACACCATACTTGAGCGGCGAGAACGACCTGTTCAAAGGGCCGTTCCTGGGTGGCTACATGGTGCTCACCAAAGAGGGTGGCAGCCTCACGCTGAGCGGCCGCGCCTGTGGGACGCCCGTGGGCCGGCTTCCCGAGGAGGATCTGAACCGCGTCTACTTCTATTCGATCTTCCCCAACCTGCTGCTCTCCCTGCACCCGGACTACGTGATGTTCCACACCCTGTGGCCCGACGGCCCGGGGCGGACGCGCATCACGTGCGAGTGGCTATTTCACCCCGACTCGTTCGCCGAGCCGGGGTTCGATCCCGACGACGCCGTGCGATTCTGGGATGAGACCAACCGCCAGGACTGGCACATCTGCGAGCAGAGCCACGCCGGCATCACGTCGCGGGCGTACGTGCCGGGTCCCTACTCGCCGCGCGAGGGGATTTCCGCGGCGTGGGACCGGGAGTTTCTGCGGGCCATGGGACACGCAACGTGACGAGTCGCGGAAGCCCGCTCAGGTCTTCCGCAGATAGGCGTCGGTCCCCTTGAGCCAGTCTTCGCGCGGCGGCGAGAACACGTCCATATCGAGCGTGTCCTCGAGGGCGTGCGCTTCGTGCGGCACGTTCGACGCGAGGTGCAGCACCTCGCCGGCCCGCACGACGACTTCCTGGCTTCCGTCTTCCCCGATGAGAAACCGCAACGCGCCTTCGAGGATGTAGGTGAACTGCTCGTTTTCGTGCGCGTGCCTGGGCACGACGCACCCGCGCTTCAAGTACACGTGCGCCAGCATGACGCGGTCCCCGGTGATCAGGCGGCGTGACAGTCGCTCGGACAGCTGTTCCTTCGGTACATCGGCCCAGCGGTACCACACGGGCTCCCCCTTGAGCTAAGGCGTCCGGGCCAAGCCTAACGGGTTGTGTCGGCTTCGCCACTAGCGTGGAAACCGAAGCACGGCGGGCCGAATTCACTTGCTGCAGCCACGCCACAGTGGCGGCGGAGGCCGCGGTCTGGCAGCCACGTTCCACGTTGGCAAGGGTTATGCGATGGAGCGTTGGTGCCATGACCAGAACCCGTAACCACGTCGGCGCCCTCGCGGCGCTCGCAGGACTGCTCGCCGCCTGCGCGGCCGGATCGTCGCAATGGCACGACCGGCTGACGCTGCTGCCGGCGTCCCGCGATCGCATCCTCGGCGAACGGCTGATCGACGCCCAGTACGTCGTGGCGGGAAAGGTCGAGAACGTTGAGCGGGCGAATTTGTACGAGCAGCGCGGTGGGTGGCTCATGCGGGCGCTGTTCCGTGACGAGGGCCCCCCCGATGCCTACGAGGCGAAGATCGCCGTCGATTCGGTGCTCGTGGGCGGCGGCCAGCCCAAGCGGCTGTACATCACGTTCTTCGCGCCCCACGGCAACCGGATCCCGACGGTCGGGGAGAATGCGATCTGGATCGCCCACCAGCGCCAGCTGTGGCGGTTCGCCCAGGCCACCGTGTACGGTGCGCCGTACGACATCGGGCTCGCGCTCGATTCGGACGACGACATCCGGCCGGTCGGGGAGTGGTCGCTGCTTCGCACTGTCGCGCTGAAGCTGCAACTGTCACACGTGTGGTGAGGGTCCGGGTCAACCGCCCAGCGACACACTCATCGTAGGCAGAAACCGCGGCGGGCGGCGCAGCATCGTCGCCTGCTCGTACGCGTATGCCAGCCTAACAAGCGTGCCCTCACTCCACGGCGCACCGATGAACGACACGCCCACCGGCAAACCGGAGACATAGCCCGCCGGCACGGTCACGTGGGGGAAGCCCGCGACCGCAGCGGGAGTGGAGCTCCCTCCCAGGAAGTGGTCGCCGTTCACCAGGTCGATCGGCCACGCCGGATTCCCGGTCGGGGCCACGATGGCGTCCAGCTTCTCCCGGTCGAGAATCGCCTGGAGCCCCTCTTCGCGTCCGAGCTTGCGGCACTTGTCCAGCGCATCACGGTAGGCCTGATCGCTGAGCGGTCCTTTGTCCTGCGCCTTGAGGAACAGTTCCTGTCCGAAGTAAGGCATCTCCCGTTGCTTGTTCCGCTCGTTGAATTCGATGACGTCCTGCAGCGTCTTCACGGGCGCACCCGGTGCGAACTCGGCGAGGTAGCGATTCAAGTCCGCTTTGAACTCGTACAGCAGCACCGTGAGCTCGGCGTCGTCGTACTCGCCGAGGTGAGGAATGTCCGCCGGATCCACGATCACTGCGCCGGATCGCCGCAGCACGTCGATCGCCTGAGTCACCAGCGCATCGGTCGCCGGGTGGTAGCCGAACAGCTTGGTGCGCGCGACCCCGAGACGCGCCCCCGTGAGCCCCTGCGGGTCGAGGAATCTGGTGTAGTCGGGCAGCGGCGCCGGCGCCGCGGCGGTCGCCGCGTCTTTAGGATCCGGGCCCACCAGGGCGCCGAGCAGGATGGCGGCGTCGCGCACGGTGCGGGTCATCGGCCCCGCCGTGTCCTGGCTGTGGGCGATCGGCACGATGCCCGTGCGTGAGACGAGACCCAGCGTCGGCTTGATCCCGACGAGCGAGCACGCCGCCGACGGGCAGACGATCGAGCCGTCGGTCTCGGTGCCGATGCCGACCGCGGCGAAGTTCGCCGCGATCGCGGCCGCGGTGCCGGAGCTCGAGCCGCAGGGGCTGCGGTCGAGTGCGTAGGGATTCTTGCATTGGCCTCCCCGCGCGCTCCAGCCGCTGGACGAGCTGTTGGACCGGAAGTTGGCCCATTCCGAGAGGTTCGCCTTGCCGAGTAGGACGGCTCCCGCGGCGCGTAGCCGGCCGGCGACGGCGGCGTCCCCCGGAGGCTTCGCGCCCACGAGCGCCAGTGAGCCGGCGGTGGTGGCCATCCGGTCGGCCGTGGCGACGTTGTCTTTGACGAGAATCGGGATGCCGTGGAGGGGACCACGCGGGCCCTTCGTCTTCCGCTCGGCATCGAGCTCCGCGGCGATGCGGAGCGCGTCGGGATTGGTTTCGATCACAGAGCGCAACGTAGCGCCCCGTTGGTCCATCTCGTCGATGCGGGCCAGATAGTACTCACACAGGGCGCGGGCGGTGTACTTGCCGCTCTCCATCCCGCGCTGCAGGTCCGCGATCGTCGCCTCTTGCAGCGCGAACGGGGGGATCGCCGGGCCGGCCAGGCCGCGTGCCGCGCCGGCCGGCCCGGCGCTACGGCATGCGGCGTTCGCGACGCAGGCGAGCCCCGCCGCGGCACCCAGCTCTAGAAAGTCACGACGCGTGATGTCTTGAGTGACAGGCGACATCCGAGACCTCGGGTGGAAGAGTGGCGTCGTTACCGCCGGCGTGTCGAATCGGCGGGACCAGACCGCGCGAACAGCGCCAGATACTTCTCGTACCCTTCTGCCTTGAGCCGCTCGACCGGAATGAACCGGAGCGCCGCCGAGTTGATGCAGTAGCGCAAGCCGCTGGGCGGCGGGCCGTCGTCGAATAGGTGCCCCAAGTGGGAATCGGCGCCGGCGGAGCGGACCTCGATCCGCACCAGGAAGAGCGAGCGGTCGGTGTGCCGGCGGACGTTCGCCTCCTCGAGTGGCCGCGTGAAGCTCGGCCATCCAGTGCCCGACTCGAACTTGTCGAGCGAGCTGAACAACGGCTCACCCGAAACGACATCCACGTAAATGCCGGCACGGTGGTTGTCCCAGTACTCGTTGTGGAACGGCGGCTCGGTGGCCGCGTGCTGTGTGACGTCATACTGCAGCGGGCTTAGGGCTTGGCGCAGCGCCGCGTCGCTCGGCTTGCCGGTTGACAGGGGCTTCGCACCTTGCGTCTGGGCATGGAGCGCGCCGGCGGGCAGCGCGCCCGCGAGCCCGAAACCGAGGAGCACGAGCACCACCAGGGCGGTTCGCAACATATTGGCCTCACTCCGGAGTACGCTGAAAGGTACGTCACGAACTGCGCTGTGGTTGCCTTGCAACAGGGGGTGGCGCGGCGCTAAGCTTGCGGCTCGGTCCGAGGGAGACGAGCCGTGCCCATTGCCCAAACGCTGATCCCCGAGTTCGACGAAGAGATGGCGGCGACCCGCCGGGCGCTCGAGCGCGTCCCCACCGGCAAGGCGGCGTGGAAGCCGCACCCGAAGTCGATGCCGCTGGGCCGGCTCGCGACGCTGCTCGCCGAGCTGCCCAGCTGGGCGCTGAACGCCGTGACGCTGGACGAGCTCGATATCGCCCCGCCGGGAGGACCGCCGTTCCGGCCCGTCATTTTGGAAAGCGGCAAGGAGATCCTGGAGCTGCTCGACCGCAACGTGCAGGCCGCTCGCACGGCCCTCGCGGCCACGAGCGATGCCGAGTTCGCCAAGCCGTGGACGTTCAAGTACGGCGGCCGTGCCGTGTGGAGCAAGACGAAGCGGGACGTCTACCGCAACGTAGTGAACCACCTGGTGCACCACCGGGGGCAGCTGACGGTCTATTTGCGCATGAACGATGTGCCGGTGCCGGCGATCTACGGGCCGTCGGCCGACGAGCAGGGGTTCCGGGCGTAGCGTGCGCACCTGGGAGCGGACGGTCTCGCGAGGCCTGCACGCGCTGGGGCTCGAGAGCATCCGGAACAAGCTGCTCGCGTTCGCGGTATTGGCCACGCTCATTCCGTCGCTCTCCACGGTGTGGGTCTCCTACGTACACAGTCAGCGCTCGCTCACCGAGAAGATCACGGGCGAGCAGCACAGCCTCTCCGCCCAGGCAGCCCGCGAGCTCGATCTGTGGCTCAAGGAGCGGCTCTACGAGCTGCGCGTGTTCGCCAGCTCCTACGAAGTGTCGGAGAATCTCGAGCGGATGCCGCGTACCTCGAAGGCGGGAGCGCCGGTGCGCCAGGGTCCGGCGTACGGCCGGCTGCGCGATTACCTCAACTCGGTGAGGGATCGCTTCGCCGACTACTTGGAGCTCATGGTCATCGACCCGGACGCGCGGATCGTGGCCAATACCTCGAACGCAGGGGCGGCGCAAGCGGGCGCCGTGGCGTTGCCGCCGGACTGGCTGCGCGTCCTGAAGACCGACAACGCCTTTGTCGGCGAGCCGTATCGTGACAGCATTGCGCGCCAGCCCGCGATGATCGTGGCCGTCCCGATCTACCCGTCCAACGGACGCCTCATCGGTGCGCTGACCGCGAAACTGAACCTCCGCGCGGTCCAACAGATCAGCCGGCGCTTCGCGGCGGGCGGCCTGGGCGGGATGCTCGTCGTCACGGCCGACGGCACGCTGCTCGCCGGCTCCGGATCAGGCGACGCGGCGCCCATGACCGCCAAGCTGCCGCCGGAAAGTGTCAGGTTGCTGTTCGACCGAGCGGGCAGCGCGGTCCGGTACCGCGGACTCGAGGGGGAGGAAGCCGTGGGGACGTTGGAGCGCGTGCCGCGCCTCTCGTGGGCGGTGGTGGCGGCGATCCCGGCGGATATGGCGTATCGCCAGGCCGCGCGCCTCCGCAATCTGACGGTCCTGATCGTCGCGGCGCTGCTGCTCGGCGTCGGTCTGCTGGCGTACCTGCTGGGCGTCTTGATCGTGCGCCCGCTCGATCGGCTGACGACTGGGGCGGCGAAGGTGGCCGCCGGCGATCTCGCCGTGGATCTCCCCGTGGTGAGCGGCGGCGAGGTCGGGTCGCTCACCGAGGTGTTCAACCACATGGTCACCCGGCTGCGCGACGGACGTCGCGAGCTCGAGCGCTTGTCCGTCACCGATGACCTGACGGGACTGTACAACCGGCGCTATCTGCTGGACGCGCTCGCCAACGAGATCCGTCGCTCGCGACGCCTGGAGCACCGCTGCGCGCTGCTGATGGCGGACATCGATCACTTCAAGGAATACAACGACGCGCTCGGCCACCTCGCGGGAGACGAGATGCTCATCAAGGTGGCGCGCGCGCTGCGCGACTCGACGCGCGAGGTGGACTGTGTGGTGCGCTACGGAGGCGAAGAATTCGTCGTGCTGTTGCCCGAGACCGATGCGGATCAAGCAGTCGAGACGGCCGAGCGCATTCGCGCCCGCGTAGCGGCGGAAGATCTGGCCGGAGGCTCGATCACTCTCAGCGTCGGCATCGCGGAGTTCCCGACCCACGGCGACTCCCCGGAGTCGATGATCGCCGCCGCCGATGGTGCGCTATACCGGGCCAAGCGGGAAGGGCGCGACCGTGTGGTGCGGGCCGGCGGACCGGCAAAGCGCGCCTCCACACCCTGAAGGGTGGGCTCGGCGTGACACTGTGCTGAAGCACAGTCCTGTCACCGGGCCTGCCGTCGGCCGACCAAGGTCTCGAAAATCCAGCCGCTCCGCCCGCTGTCGTCGCCGACGTGCACCCACTGGTCGTCGTACGAATAGCCGATGACCGGCGCTCCCGTCTCGAGGGTGAACACCACGGCGTAACCTGCGCCTGGTCCCTCCCGGACGTTGCTACGACTCACCGTCTCGAGACGCAGCGGCAGGGCGAACAGCACTTCGCCGGGCCGCGGAGACCCGCGCACACCGCTCGCCACGCGTTCTCGGCTCGCCCCGACGACGCTCTTCGCCTGGTTGGCGAGGTACAACGCACCGCCGTAGTTCCGCTTGTTGAACTCCGCGGTGCTCTGTTGCAACAGCTGCGTGGCCTGGCCGATTTCCGGAGCCGCTTGCGGTGCGGCGGCGGTCTTGAGCGACTGCAGCGCGATTTCCGCTTCGGCCATCGCGGAGGCGGCTTCGGCCCGGCTGGCGAGCGTCTGCAGCTTCGCCATCGCCCGCACCACTTCCCGCCTCGCCTCGTCCAGCCGGGCCTGCAGGTCGTCGAGCTGCGCATCGCGCTCGAGCAGCCGCAGCTCGAGCCGCGCGATCCGCTGCTCGAGCTGTGGGTCCCGGACCGTCACCGTTTCCGACGCCGAGCGGCCGTTGGCCGGGTCCCCGGCCGGATGGAGCGACGCAGGCGTGGCCGAGGGCGTGCACGCCACGGCCACCATCCCGGAGAGGATGATGGGATAGACCGCACGGCGGCGCGTACCCATGAGACTCAACTTGTCACGCGACGCCGGTCGAATCAATCGGCGGCGGCTGGGTCGTGACTGCGGTGCAGGATCCGCCGTACCGTGGCGACCGTGTCCGCCTGCGCGGCGGTCTTGTCGGTGCGATAACGCTTGACGCGCGCGAAGCGAAGCGCCAGGCCGCCCGCATAGTGCGAGCTCGCCTGCACGTCGTTGAAGGCCACTTCCACCACGAGCTCCGGGCGGACATGCACGGTATGGGCGTCCCGCCCGATCTCGACCTCGAGCAGCCGCTTGGTCTGCCACGCGAGCATCTCGTCGGTCATGCCCTTGAACGTCTTCCCCAGCATGACGAAGCCGCCGGTCTCCGGGTCGCGCGCACCGAGATGCAGATTCGAGAGCCACCCCTGGCGGCGTCCGTGCCCCCACTCCGCCGCGAGCACCACGAGGTCGAGTGTGTGCGCGGGCTTTACCTTGAGCCACCGCTGGCCCCGCCCGCCGGCCTCGTACGGCGCGTCCAGCGCTTTGGCCATGATCCCCTCGTGCCCGTGGGCCAATGCCTGATCGAGGAATGCCTGAGCTCCGTCGGCCAAGGCGGTCACCGTACGCGGCACCAGCAGCCCACCCGACGTGACCTCGCTGAGCGCCGCAAAGCGGCGTTCCTCCGGCTCAGCGAGCAGCGGCTGTCCATCGAGATACAAGAGGTCGAAGAAGAACGGGGTGAGCGGCAGCTCGCGCCGCAGGCGGTCGACGTCCAGCCTGCGGCCGAAGCGGCGCATCGTGGTCTGAAACGGGAGTGGCGTGCCGTCGGCGCGGAGCGCGATGACCTCGCCGTCCAGGATCAGCTCCCGTGCGGGGAGGGTGCGCGCCCACTCCACCAGCTCGGGCACGGCCGCGGTCACGTCCTTCAGGCTGCGGGAGTAGACTTTCACCTCATCGTCCCGCTTGTGGAGTTGCACCCGGGCGCCGTCCAGCTTGAACTCGAGCGCGGCGCGACCGAGCCGCGCCACCGCGTCGGCTGCGTCGTCCGCGGTTTGGGCGAGCATCGGGAGCACGGGACGGAACAGGCGAACGCTGAAGCGGGACAGCCCCGCCGCTCCCTCGGCGAGTGCCACGCGCGCCACGCTCGGCAAGTCGCCCGCCGCCATGGCGGCGCGCCGCACCGTCTCGCTCGGCACTCGAGCGGCTTGCGCCACGGCCTCGAGCACGAGCCCCTCGAGTGCTCCCTGGCGCACCTCGCCGATCACCAGACTCGTGAGAAAGCGCTGCTCGTCGCGCGTCGCGGAGAGGAGCAGCTCCCGCAGCAATCGCATCCTGGCATCCGCCGAGCCCTTCCCGGCGAGCCGCGCGATCTGCTCGAACGCGCGATCCACGGCCGATAGCTCCAGCGTGGCCGACTCGGCAGCCGACTCGGGCAGAGCGGCGCGCACACTGGCATATCCGACCCCGAGTTTTGGCTGCCGCACCACGCCGCACAGGAACGCCGTCGCGATCTCGATCTCCGCCAGCTCGACGCGGGCCAGTAGCGCCGCCAGCAAGCCGATCTTCTCGAGGCGGCCGCTCGTCCGGGCGACCTGCTGGGACGTGGCGACGAGATCAGCGAGGCGCAACCTCGAACTCTCCCTCAAGCCCTCCCACCGAGCTCCCCCCCACGTACACCCGAAACTTCCCGGGCTCGACGACGAACTTCATGCGCTGATCGTACAACCCGAGCTCCTTGGGCGTCAGCTCGAACTCTACCGTACGCGATTCGCCGGGCTTCAAGGACACCCGCCGGAACCCGGCGAGCGCACGCACCGGCCGGGTGACGCTCGCCACCTCGTCGTCCACGTACAGCTGCGCAACTTCGGCGCCTTCACGCGCCCCCGTGTTCGTGACCGTGACGGATACCTTGAGCGTCCCGCCCGGCGGGATGGTGGGAGCGCTCAGCTTGAGATCCCTGTACTCGAACGACGTGTAGCTCAGCCCGTACCCAAAGGGAAACAGCGGGCTCGACGGCAGGTCGGTGTACTTCGAGGTGTACTTGTCCGCTCCCGCCGGCCGTCCCGTGTTCTTGTGATTGTAGTAGATCGGAATCTGGCCCACGGCCCGGGGGAAGGTCACGGGCAGCTTGCCGCTGGGACTCACGTCGCCGAACACGACGGCCGCGAGGGCGGGGCCGGTCTCGACGCCGAGGGCCCACGTCTCGAGGATGGCCGGCACGTGGTCCGCCGCCCACGGCACCGTGAGCGGCCGCCCATTCATTAATATGAGCACCACCGGCGTACCGGTGGCCTGGACGGCCTCGAGCAACTGTTGCTGCACGCCCGGGAGCCCGAGGGTCGATCGGCTCGCGGCCTCGCCGCTCATGTCTCCCATCTCCCCGAGGACGAGGAGCGCGACCTCAGACTGCCGCGCCAGCGCGACGGCCTCGGCGAAGCCGGCGGTCGTCGTATCGACGATGCCGCAGCCCTTGGCGTAGCGAACCTCCGTACCGGTTCCGGCTCGGGTCTTGATGCCCTCCAAGGGAGTGACGGCGTCGCGCGGGTCGCCGCGGCCCGCCCACGCGCCGAGCGCCGCCACGTGATCGTCCGCCAACGGACCGATCACCGCGAGCGTGTGCCGCGTGGGCCCGAGCGGGAGCAGATTGCCGTCTTTCTTGAGCAGCACGATCGCCTCTTGCGCCACGGTGCGGGCGAGCTGGCGCTGCTCTGGCGCGAGCAGCACGCTGCGCTCGCGCTCGACGCTCGATCCGCGGTACGGGTCGTCGAACAGGCCCAAGGCACGCTTGCCCGCGAGCACGCGTCGCACCGCGGCGTCGACCGTCGCGATCGGGATACGTCCCGCGCGGACCAGGGCGGGCAGGTCTTCGACGTAGATGCGGCTCACCATGTCCATGTCGACGCCCGCTTCGAGCGCGACCTTGCCCGCATCGGCGCGCGAGCCCGCGACGCCGTGGTTGCGCAGCTCTTCGACGCCCGTCCAGTCACTCACGACGAACCCCGGGAACTTCCACTCGTCGCGCAGCAGCGTGGTCACGAGCCAGCGGTTGGCGTGGCTCGGGATGCCGCCGATCTCGTTGAACGAGGTCATGATGCTGCCGGCGCCCGCGTCCACTGCCGCCCGGAACGGCGGCAGGTAGATCTCCCGCAGGGTGCGCTCGGAGACGTCCACGGTGTTGTAGTCGCGGCCCGCTTCGGCGCCGCCGTACGCGGCGAAGTGTTTGACCGTGGCCATCACCGCGTCGGGCGCGCGCAGGTCCTTTCCCTGAAATCCGCGCACCCGCGCCGCCGCCATGGCCGATCCCAGGTAGGGATCCTCGCCCGCGCCCTCGGCGATGCGGCCCCACCGCGGGTCGCGCGCGATGTCGACCATGGGCGCAAACGTCCAGTTCACGCCGGCCGCTGCGGCTTCGCGCGCCGCGGCGCGCGCCGTGCTCTCCGCCGCCGCGGGGTCCCACGTCGCCGCTTCGGCGAGCGGGATCGGGAAGATCGTGCGATAGCCGTGGATCACATCCAGGCCCAGCAGCAGCGGGATATGGAGGCGCGACTCGGTGACCGCGATGTGCTGGGCGTCGCGGGTCGCCTGGGCGCCCGCCAGGTTCAGGAACCCCCCGATCAGGCCCTTGCGCACCTGCTCGAGCTGCGCGGGGCTCGGCTGGTTATCGACTGAGGGCAGGTTGAGCTGGCCGAGCTTTTCCTCCAGGGTCATGCGGGCGACGAGCGAGTCGATCAGTCGCCCGGGAGCGGCGCGCTGCGCGGCAGCGGGGCCGGCGGCGAGGCCGAGGGCGACTAGCGCCGTGCAGAAGCGGTTATGCATGCGCATCGAGATCCTGTTGATGAGAGGTCGAAGAGTGAAACGCGGTGCACAGAATCTACGCGGGCTCCGGCGGACTTGACAAACCACCTAACGCGCGTGATAAGGAGGGCAACGCACTCCAGTGGAGACAGTTCCATGCGCCGGACACTCTTCGGCATCCTCGCGCTGCTCTCGCTTGCGTCGGCCGGACCCGCTCGGGGTCAGACCCCGCCGGTGCGCGTGACTGGCACGGTGACCTCGACGGCGGACGGCAGCCCGTTGCCCGGGGCACGGGTCGTTGTGAAGGGCACGAGCATCGGTACGCTCACCGGCACCAACGGCCGGTACACGATCGATGCCCGGAGTACCAACGACACGTTGACCTTCGCGTTCATTGGCTACCGCCCGATCGAGGTTGCGATCGCGGGCCGGTCGGTGGTGAACGCCACCATGGAGGCCGCGGCGATCATGATGGAAGAGGTCGTCGTGACGGGCTACGGCACGCAGCAGCGGCGCGACGTCACCGGAGCCGTGACGACCGTGAATGCCGAGGACTTGACGCCGGTCCCCACGGCATCGGTCGACCAGACGCTGCAGGGTCGGGTCGCCGGCGCACAGGTCACGCCCTCGTCGGGCCGGCCGGGCGCCAGCGCCGTCGTGCGCATCCGCGGAGTCGGCACGCTCAACGACGCCTCCCCGCTCTACGTCGTCGACGGCATGCTGACCGACGACGTGTCATTCCTGCAGGCGAATGACGTGTCGTCCGTCGAGGTGCTCAAGGACGCCTCGGCCACGGCGATCTACGGCTCGCGCGGCGCGAACGGGGTCATCATCATTTCCACCAAGCGTGGGGGTCTTGAGCGCCCGACGCACTTCAGCTTCAACGCGTACGCCGGGTCGCAGGCCGTGGAGCATCGGGTCGATCTCGTCAACGCGCACAACTACGCGATCCTCGCCAATGAGCTGGCCACGAATCTCGGAGCGCCGGCCTACTTCACGAATCCGGACACCATCGGCGCGGGCACGGACTGGCAGAAGGCGATGTTCGCAACCGCGCCGATACAGAATTACCAACTCTCGAGCTCGGGAGGCACGGACAAGGTCACGTACTACTTCAGCGGCGATTACTTTCGCCAGGCGGGTGTCGTCCCCAAGTCGGACTTCCACCGGGTCACGCTGCGTCTCAACAACGACTACCGCTTGACCAACCACCTCCTCCTGGGGCACAACCTCGCGATCTCGTATACGGGCGACGACCGACCCCCGGACGTGTTGAGTGTGCTCTATCGCGCGGACCCGACTGTCCCGCCTTACAACCCCGCCGGCACCTTCGCCGATGGCACGGTGCGCTCTTCGGCGGGCAATCCTGCGGCCACGGTTTTCTACACGCGCAATACCGAGAACAACGCGCGCCTGATCGGCAACTTCTTCGGCGAGCTGAATCTCCCCCACAGCCTCACGTTCCGCTCGAGCTTTGGCCTGGACCTCGGTCGCTCGCAGTTCCGGAGCTTCGTACCCGTGTACTCCGTTTCAACCCTTCAGAAGAACGACATCTCCAGCGTGGACGTCGAGACGGGCACCAGCAGCTCCTGGCTATGGGAGAACACGCTCGCCTACACGTATCAGTCGGAGCGCCACCGGCTGAACCTCCTCGCTGGTACCACGGCGCAGTCGTTCTACAACGAGGTGCTCGGCTGCACGCGCACCAACATCGCCGGCGAGGACCCGAGTCTGTGGTATTGCGACGCCGGCGCCACGACGGGGCAAACGAACTTCAACCGAGCATCAGACTGGAAGATGCTCTCCTATCTCTTCCGCGCCAATTACACCCTCAAGGACCGCTACTCGTTCACCGGAACGATGCGTGTGGACGGATCGTCGCGGTTCGGGCCGGACAACCGCTACGGCTCGTTCCCGTCGTTCGCGGTCGCGTGGAATCTGAAGGAAGAGCCGTTCATGAAGGAGAAAGGGCCCTTCTCGGCCCTGAAGCTGCGCGCCAGTTGGGGGGAGACCGGCAACGACAAGATCGGTGCGTATCCCGGCGTGCCGATCGTGACCGGCAACCTGAACGCCGTGTTCGGGACCGGCGAGACGCTGCAATACGGCGCCAGCCCCATCGAGCTGGCTAACCCGCAGGTCAAATGGGAGAAGACGACCCAGACCGACGTCGGCGCCGACATGGTGCTGTTCAACGGCCAGCTCGAGGCCACGCTTGACTACTATCACCGCCTTACCGACGGCATCTTGGTGCAGGTGCCGATCCCCACGTACATCGGCGTGTCAACCCAGCCCTACGTCAACGCCGCCAAGGTGGTGAACACGGGGATCGAGGGCTCGTTCGTCTGGCGCCACAAGATAGGCGCCGCCGACCTCGATCTGGGTCTCAACGGCAGCACGATTAGCAATACGGTGAAGGCACTCGGCCAGGGCAACAGCCAGATCCTCGCCGGCGGGCTCGGCAACGAGGTGCAGTTCACGACGCGCACGGCGGTCGGCCAGCCGATCGGCTGCTTCTGGGGCCTGAAGGTGCAAGGCGTCTTCCAGACAGCGGCGGAGATCGCCAGCTCACCGAATCGCAACGTCGGCGAGCAGCCTGGGGACCTGCGGTACGCCGATACCAACGGCGACGGCAAGATCACGGACGCGGACAAGCAGTTCCTCGGCTGCCCCATTCCGGATGTCGTGTACGGCTTCAACGGTCGTCTGCGTTTTGGCGATTTCGATGTCTCGGCCAACTTCAGCGGACAGGCGGGCAACAAGGTGTTCAACGGGAAGAAGGCGGTTCGCTTCGGGGTCGAGAACTTCGAGGCCTCGTACCTGAACCGCTGGCACGGGCCGGGCACGAGCAACACCGAGCCGCGGGTGACCACGGCCGGAACCAATTACGTCGCCTCCGATCGCTTCATCGAAGACGGCTCCTTCCTCAAGCTGCAGAACGTGCAGATCGGTTACCGCTTGCCCGTGAGCGCCACGAACGGACTCGGCATCGGGCAGGCCAGGATCTACCTGAGCGGCACCAACCTGTTCAACGCCACGAACTACTCCGGCTACACCCCCGAGCTGCCGGGAGGGTCGGTGATCGCGAGCGGGATCGATACCTTCGGGGGGATCTTCCCACCGGCGCGGACGTTCACGGTGGGTCTGGATGTGGCCTTCTGACACCTATTAACGTGAATTCATTCGATTCGGGGCGAGCCATGAGAACTTCACCGACCGCAACGCACGGGCTTTGTCTCCTCGCCGTCCTCGGCCTGGCGGCGGGATGCGACTTCCTCTCGACCGCGCCGAAGGGCGTGCTTACCACGGAGAACTTCTTCAAGACCTCCGACCAGGCCGTTGCCGCCACCAACGCCACCTACAACATGCTACGCGAGTGGCAGGTGCACGTTTTCTCGTGGCTCGGGCTGACCGACATCGTGTCGGACGACGCCACCAAGGGGAGCACGCCGGGTGACGCCAGCTTTCTGGGCGATCTGGACAACCTCACCTTCGATCCCGGCAACCTCGCCTTCGCCGATCCCTGGGCCGGCTATTACAAAGGGGTGTACCGCGCGAACGTGGCGATTCAGCACATCCCCGACGTGCCGATGGATGCGACCCTCAAGGCGCGCCTCATCGGTGAGAACAAGTTCCTGCGCGCCTACTACTACTTTTTCCTGGCGCGCGCGTTCGGAGGCGTGCCGCTCTTCACCCAGCCGCTCACCCCGGACCAGTTCATCCAGCCGCGGGCCACGGTCGACCAGGTGTACGCGCTGATCGAGCAGGATCTCCAGGACGCCAGCGGGGTCCTGCCGACCAAGTTGCAGTACGCCGCCGCGGACGTGGGCCGCGCCACTAAGGGCGCCGCCCAGGGCATGCTGGCGGAGGTATACCTCTATCGCAAGGACTACGCCCACGCGCTGGCGTACGCCGATTCGGTCATCGGCAAGCCCGGCTACGGTCTCTTCTCCGATTACGCGACGCTCTTCACCGACGCAGGAGAAAACTCCAGCGAGTCGGTATGGGAGGTGGAGGCAGCGGTGACGCCGGGTGGCGGCAAGGCACCGGACCAGGGAGGGGCGAACATTCAGTATGCCGAGGTGCAGGGCGTGCGAGGCACGCCCAACATCGGTTGGGGATTTAACACGCCGTCACCCAGTCTCGAAGCCGCCTACGAGCCGGGTGACCCGCGCCTCGTGACGACGATCCTCTACCCGTGGGAGTTGCTCCCGGACGGGAGCGGCCTGGTGGTCTACCTGAATCCGAGCATGCTGAACAACCGGTACAACCAGAAGGCGTTCATGTCTCCCAGCAACGTCGGCGGGGCCTTCAACTCCGGGATCAACCTCCGGCGCCTCCGCTACGCCGACGTGCTGCTGATCGGGGCCGAGGCGGCGTATCAGACGGGGGACATCGCCAAGGCGCAGAATTACCTGAACCAGGTGCGCGCACGGGCGCGCGGCACTCAAACGGTGACGCTCGGCTTCACGCCCGAGCTGCTCGCTGCGCCGATCGACTCGGCCGTGCTCGCTCGACCCTCGGGAGAGAGCCGCGTGTTCGTACGCTACGTCAATCCGACCAGTCCGGCCTACACTGCGGGTCTCCGTACCTTCAAGTCACGCTGCGTCGCCGGCTGCGCCTCGGCCACGATCCCGCCGGTGCGGGTCGACACGATCGACATCGTCCGCGCGATCGATGGGACGCCGATTGCCACGATGGCCGATTATTTCACCGCGGTGAACGCGAAAACGCCCGGCGTCAACGTGGCGCTCGATGTGCTGCGCCTGAGACAGGACTCCGTCACCGGGGTCATCACCACGCAAACGCTGGCCATCACCATCGCGGCGCAAACGTTGCTCCCCAATGTGGCGGCCACGGGACAGGCGCTGCTCGATGCCATTTGGCAGGAGCGCCGCGTCGAGCTGGGGATGGAGCAACAGCGCTGGTTCGACATTATCCGGCAGAACGGCGTGGTTCCGGGCCGGGCCGCGTTGCTCATGGGTGCGGCCTTCGCGGCGCGGGACACGTTGTACCCGATCCCAGCCGGTGAAGCGGCTATCGCAGGCCTGCAGCAGAACCCCGGGTACTAGAGCGGTGATGCGGGGCACCCCTGGGAGCGCCGCGCGCGTGGCGCTCGTCGCCACGCCGCTGGCGTGGTGGGGGTGCGCCCACCCGCCGGCGTCCGCGCCGCCGGCCGGCGCCCCCTCGGAGGAAATGACCGCGAGTGCTGTCTCCACGGTGCGCGCCGCCGACCTGCACGGCATCCCCGCCGCGCAGGTCGAAGAGCTGCTCGAAGGTCGGAGCGCCGGCGTGCAGGTCATCCGGCTGCCGAGCGGGGGCATTTCGGTCCGAATCCGGGGCCGCGGCTCCATCTACGGCGACACCGAGCCCCTGTATGTGGTGGACGGAATGCCCGTGCAAGTAACCACCGGGCACGGGCTGTCGTGGCTTAACCCGGGTGACATCGAACAGATCGATATCCTGAAGGATGCCAGCGCCACGGCGATGTACGGGGTCCAGGGTGCGAACGGCATAGTGGTCATCACGACCCGACACGGCCATCGGCGCCCCGACTAGACACCTCGCCGGTCATGGGACTGCGTTTCTGCTCCTCGCCGGCCCGGCGGTGGCGCAGACGGCCCACGATCGTCACGTCTTCTTCGAGCGCAGCCTGACCGACACGGCCTACTACTTCAGCGATGCCCGGGCGATCACCCCGAGCACGCTGGCGAGCGTCCACGGCAAGCTCCCGGTGCAAACCGTGCACGTTTTCACTCCCCCGAACGCGCTGCGCCTGACGTGGACCTCCCGCCCGGGGGGCACCTGGCACGCGGGGGTGCGTCGAGAGAGCTGGCGCAATCAGGCAACGGAGTTCGCCGGCGATACGCTGGTGTTCCGAGGGTACACCGAACAGGCGATTCCCGCGGCGGCGCTTCCCCTGATCGGGATCGAGGATGCGCAAGGATTGCGTCGGGAGGAGAGACTCGCCGACTATTACAAGGACGGGCTCCCCGCCAAGCAGTGGCTGCGCGTGACGGTGCCGATCGGGCAGCTCTCCATGACTCTGCAGGACGGGCGGACCTTCGACCCGCACCGCGCGGCCACTGTATTCTTCGAGCAGTGGCTCGACGACGCCGCGCCGCACACACTCTATATCGACGAGATCGCGATTACGAGTGGCGACCCCCGCGACACGACGCCGCCGCCCGCGCCGCACGCCCTGCGTGCGCGCGGCTTCGAGCGACACATCGAGCTGGCGTGGGAGCCGGTCCAGGCTCCCGATCTCTGGGAATATCGGATCGAGCGATCCACCGACGGCACGCGCTTCGAGACGATCGACGTGCAGACCTCATGGTTCAACCGCTACGTCGACTTCCTGGGCGCGCCGGGACGGCGAGCCAGCTACCGCGTCCGCGCAGTCGACTTGAACGACAACGTCTCGGCCCCGTCGGAGACGGCGACCGCGGCGACGCACACGATGACGGACGAGGAGCTGCTGACGATGGTGCAGGAGGCCTCGTTCCGCTACTACTGGGACGGCGCGCATCCCAACGCCGGGCTGGCGCTCGAAAGCCAGCCCGGGGACCCCGATCTCGTGGCCACCGGCGCCTCCGGCTTCGGCATCATGGCGCTGATCGTCGGGACCGAGCGCGGCTTCATCTCTCGCGAGCAGAGCACCGCGCGCATGCGACAGATCGTCGGTTTTCTCGAGACCGCCGACCGGTTTCACGGCGTCTGGCCGCACTTCATGAGTGGGCGCACCGGCCACGTGATTCCGCTGTTCGGCCGCTACGACGACGGCGGTGACTTGGTCGAAACCGCTTTCCTCACGCAAGGGTTGCTGGCCGCGCGGCAGTATTTCAAGGCCGACCAGGCGCTGTACGATCGCATCACGGCCCTGTGGGAGGGCGTCGAGTGGAGCTGGCACCGCAAGACCCCGGACGGCGCCTTCCTGATCTGGCACTGGTCGCCGGACTACGCCTGGAAGCTCGAGCATCCACTCATCGGGTGGAACGAGACGATGATCGCCTACCTGCTGGCGATCGCCTCCCCCACGCATGGCGTGCCGGGGGAGATGTACTACAGCGGCTGGGCCAGCCAGGCGCAGCGTGCGGTGGAGTACCGCCGCGGGTGGGGGCAGACGAGTCACGGTGACCACTATGTGAACGGGCACAGCTACTACGGCATCGAGCTGCCCGTCGGCGTGGCGACGGGGGGCCCGTTGTTCTTCACCCACTACTCGTTTCTCGGCTTCGACCCGCGTGGTAAGCGAGACCGCTACACCGACTACTTCGAGAACAACCGCCGCATCGCGCGCATCAACCGAGCGTATTGCATCGCCAACCCGCGCCGGCACGCCGGGTACGGACCCGCCGCCTGGGGGCTGACGGCGAGCGATGGGCCGTGGGGGTATGAGGCCCACGAGCCCGCGCCGCACGTCGACACCGGCACCCTCACCCCGACCGGCGCGCTGGCGTCGTTCCCGTACACGCCAGATGCGTCCCTTGCCGCCCTGAAGCACTTCTATCGCGATCTCGGGGATCGGTTGTGGGGGGTGTACGGCTTCCGCGACGCCATCAACTTCGACGAGCATTGGGTCTCGCCGATCTTCATGGGGCTGAACCAGGCGCCGATTGTAGTGATGATCGAGAACTACCGCACCGGCCTCATCTGGAAGCTGTTCATGGCGAACCCGGAGATCGGTGCCGCGCTGGACAAGATCGGCTTCGTCCGGGACCGATGAGACCGCTGCTCCTCGCCATGACGCTCGCCGGCTGCGCAGCCAACAACGCGGTCGGGCCGCCTCCTCCGAACACGGCCCGTGACACCGCCGCCTTCCTCGACACGTTGGAGCAGCGCACCTTTCATTATTTCTGGGGCCTGACCAACCCCCAGAACGGCCTGACCCCGGACCGCGCGCCCAGCCCGTCGTTCTCGAGCATCGCGGCCGTCGGCTTCGCGCTCACCGCCTATCCCGTCGGGGTGGAGCGCGGCTACATCACCCGCGCCCAGGCCGCCGCCCGCACACTCACGACCCTGCGCTTCTTCTGGACCGCGCCCCAGGACTCGAACGTCTCGGGTGCGACCGGCTACCACGGCTTTTTCTATCACTTCCTCGATATGAACACGGGGCAGCGCTTCCAGAACGTGGAGCTCTCGACCATCGATACCTCGCTCCTGCTCGCGGGCGTGCTGTTCTGCCAATCGTACTACGACGCGTCCGACTCGACCGAGTCGCTCATCCGGTCGCTCGCGGATTCGATCTACTATCGGGTCGACTGGACTTGGGCGCGGGCCCGGCCCCCCGCCGTCAGCATGGGGTGGCATCCGGAAGGTGGATTCATCCCCGCCGATTGGATCGGCTACAACGAGGGGATGATCCTCTACGTTCTGGCGCTCGGCTCGCCCACCCACGCCGTCGACTCCACGGCCTGGGCCGCGTGGGTGGGGGGCTATCAGTGGGGGACGTTTCGCGGGCAGGATTACGTGCAGTTCGGGCCGCTGTTCGGCCACGAGTACTCGCACGTGTGGATCGACTTCCGCGGCATTCAGGATTCTTACATGCGCGGCCGCGGCATCGACTATTTCGAGAATTCGCGGCGCGCCACGTACGCGCAGCGCGCCTACGCCGCGGCCAACCCGCTGGTCTGGAACGGCTACTCGAACGGCATCTGGGGACTGACGGCGTCGGATGGTCCGGCGAACACGACGCTCGTCCTGAACGGGCACACCCGCCAGTTCCACACCTACTGGGCCCGGGGCGTGTCGGCGCTCGAGACCAACGACGATGGCACGCTCGCTCCGACCGCCGCCGGCGGCGCGGTGCCGTTCGCACCCGAGATCGCCGTCCCGGCGCTCATCACGATGCGCGAGGCATATGGGGCACATCTCTTCTCGACCTATGGCTTCCGCGACGCCTTCAACCCGACGTTCACGGCCCAGGTGCCCGTGGAGCGGGGTGAGGTGGATTCCGTGTTCGGCTGGTTCGACGTCGATTACCTCGGGATCGACCAGGGGCCGATCCTCGCCATGATCGAGAATTATCGCAGCGAGCTGATCTGGCGGACGATGCGCAAGAATCCGTATGTCGTGCGGGGGCTCAAGCGGGCGGGGTTCAGCGGAGGCTGGCTCGGCGCGACCGGGCCGGTGCGGTGATCGAACGCCGCGCGGTTACGCCCGCTCCGCCGGCAGTGGGACGGGCTCGTTCACCAGGAAGCGCAGCCCCATGCGCTTCAGCTCTTTCTCGAGCGCTCGGTTGACGGCGCGCTGCCGGCTGGGGCTGTCGCTCACGATCAGGATGTGGCTGACACGTGTCTCCACGACGATGCGGCCCGCCCACATCCGGGCGGCGCGCCGCGCGGCCACGTGAGCCTTGCCGAGCAGCGCCTTGATCTTATGGAACCGCGTGTCGGACTGCGGCGGCTCGAATTGATAGGCATACACCCAGTGTGGCTGGGGCGACAGGCGCCGCTGCGGTTTCGTCAGGTGGTTCCCCCTCCCCTTCCCGGGAAAAAGAACGCGAGAAGCGCCGATCGATCGGCGGATCTCGCGTGGCCCACGTCTTATCGCTCAACCCAGGCGTTGGCTGGGTGGCCGCTGTCTGCTGCTCAGGGCGGTCTAGCTGTGCCGTTCCGCACCTAGCCCCAAGCTAGTGGCGGGTACCAGGGATTGCTACTGACAGCCTGGCAGGCCTTGTCCGGGCGCTTGCGGGCCGAGGCCTCCGATCCCATCCTAGAGGGAACTCCTCTCCACCCGTGCACGCACAAATCGCGGTCTTGTTGATCGAGGACAACCGCCTGCTGCGCGACGCGATCGCCCAGTTGCTCGCGTCGCAGCCCGACATCGCCCTCGTCGGCGCCGCCGCGAGCGGCGAGGCGGCGCTGCGGGAGTCGCACGACAAGACAACGCACGTCGTGCTGGTAGACCTAGGCCTCAAGGATGACGACAGCGTGCGTCTCGTCCGGGAGTTGAAGAAGGCGACACCCGACGTGCGGGTCATCGCGATGGATCTCTTCCCGGTGCACGAGGACGTGGTGGAGCTCGTCGAAGCGGGGGTCTCGGGCTTCATCTTGAAGGACGCCACGCCCGCGGACTTCATGAACACGATCCGCGCCGTCGCGGGCGGGAGCCACGTGCTCCCGCCGCCCTTGACCGATTCCCTGTTCTCCCAAATCGCCAGGCAGGCCGCCGGACGCGGCACGCGGGCGGTGATCGATGCCGTGCGCCTGACCCAGCGCGAACGGCAGGTGATCGATCTCATCGGCGAGGGGTTGAGCAACAAGGAGATCGCCCACCGGTTGCACATCGCGACGCACACCGTCAAAAGCCACGTGCACAACATCCTCGAGAAGCTCGCGTTGCACACGCGCTTGCAGATCGCCGCCTTTGCGCGCGCGGAAGGCGCCGACTAGCGCCAAAGAGCTAGCTCGTTAGATTGATGCGTCGGCCACGCCTCACCCGCCCGGTCTATGGCGTTCAGCGACCGGGAGTAGTGCATTGGATGCATCGCAGAATTCACCCGGCGCCCAGGAGATAGTGCAGTATCCGTAACCGACAGGCGTGTGCGTAAGCTGCGCATCGGCATCGTCGACCTCGTAACCAAGGGGCCGACGCGCGCGCTGTACGCGCGGGTGATGCACGCCAATCTGGCGAGCATCATGCCTCAGGTCGTCGGCGTGTGGTGCGAGGCCGAGGGCCACCAGGTCACCTTCGTCTGCTACACCGGCTTCGAGGATCTCGTGGCCGAGCTCCCCGCCGACGTCGACCTCGTATTCATCGGTGCGTTCACGGAAGCGGGATTGCTCGCCTACGCGCTCAGCAACCTGTTCCGCTCGCGCGGGGCGATCACCGTGCTGGGCGGCCCGCACGCGCGCTGCTACCCCGAAGACGCCCGCCGCTACTTCGACTACGTGCTCGGGTTCACTGACCGGGAAGTCATCCGGGAGGTGCTGCAAGATTGCGCCCGACACCGGCCCCTCGGCGTGCACCGCGCGGCCCCGCGCCAGCCGGCGGCGCTCCCGGGAGTACGGGAGCGCTGGAAGTTCATCGAGCCGACGCTGCGCAAAGCCCCGTTCTTCAAGATCGTGCCGATGCTCGGCAGCCTCGGCTGCCCGTACACCTGCAGCTTCTGCATCGACTCGGTGGTGCCGTATCAGCCGCTCGACATGCA
>Ga0209806_1000213_pt1 | contig 37368 bp, 44 predicted proteins | sample GraSoiAngelo_152_FD_186166 | JGI IMG/M metagenome (GOLD analysis project Ga0209806, IMG submission 186166) | Grasslands soil microbial communities from the Angelo Coastal Reserve, California, USA - 14_1009_12_30cm (SPAdes) (version 2) | ecosystem: Environmental > Terrestrial > Soil > Grasslands ... | reverse complement strand
GGACGCTATTTCACCAACCTGGATCGGCCTGTTTTTGCGCTTCGCAATCTGCCCGAAGTCGTGAAGGGCGCGCTTTTCTCACGCTACTCCAGGACCGAGAAAAGCCTGCGGCGGGTCCTCCTGGACGAGTTCATCAACGAGCCTGACTCAGGATTCGACAGGCTCGCCGGCTCACCGCCAGCTGACGATGACATGGTGGCGGTGAGGCGTGCGGAGGAGTTCTACGAGCGCGTGCTCGTCGGCTATGGCGACGACTCAGTGGCGGAGCTCGCCGGCGCCCACGTCGCGGTCGAGCAGGCGTCGACGCTCGCGGCCAAGGCGCTGGAGGACAGCAGGATCGGAATCTCTCCCCTGGAAAAGTCGACCCGGTACGTCCGCTTCGACCGGCCAGGCCCCGACGGACGCTACCTGTACCACCGCGGGCCTGAGCTGGCGCACCCGGACTACGCGCGCGCGGCGGATGCGCTTTTCGCCACCTACAGCAACATGGTCGAGCCGGCGACCAATGCCATCCGCGAGCGCTTTCCGCAAGACGAAGGTGAGACCGACCGCGCGTGGAAGGCCGCCACGAGGGCTAAAGCGCTGGACCTGCTGCGAGGCCTGCTGCCCGCGGGCACGCTGACCAACCTGGGCCTGTTCGGCAACGGGCGGGCGTTCGAGTACCTGATCACCAAGATGGCCGCCAGCGAGCTGCCGGAATGCCAGACCCTCGCCACCGACCTGGACCGCGAGCTGTCGCTCGTCATCCCGTCGTTCGTCCGGCGAGCCTTGGACGATCGCTACGGCCGCCCAGCAGCGGACCGGATGACCCAGGTCAGGAAGCGAATCAAAGCACTCACCCCCTCCCCGCTCGCCGGGGAGGGCCGGGGTGGGGAGACGGAACCCTCCGTGCGACTCATTGACTACGACCCGAACGCAGAGCATAAGGTCGTTGCAGCGGCACTCTTCTCCTACTCGAACCTCCCGCTCGACAAGCAGCAAGCAGACCCCGCCGCTGTCCTGGACTACCTGCTGGCGGACCGGTCCAATCGCCGCCAGAGGGCGCCGCGGGCCCTCGAGCATGCCGAGTACACGTTCGAGATCGTTGCCAACTTCGCCGCCTACCGCGACCTCCACCGCCACCGGATGCTCACGCAGGATCGCCAGCACCTGGGCACTGCGCTGGGCTACGACCTGCCGCCTGGCCTCGCGGACCTCGGGATGCAGGACGCCTTCGCACGGGCGGTGGAGGGCGCGGCCGAGGTGCACGAGAGGCTCGAGCGCGAGCTCGGCCCGGCGATCGCCCAGTACATCGTCCCGCTGGCCTTTCACGTGCGGTGGTACTTCCGCGCCAACCTGCGCGAGGTCTATCACCTGTGCGAGCTGCGGACCACGCCGCAGGGGCACCCGGACTACCGCTGGATCGCCCAGGAGATGTTCCGCCGCGTCGCTGAGGTGCACCCGCGGCTGGCCGGTTATGCGCGCTTCGTCGACCTCGGTCCCGGCGACGAGCTGGAGCGCCGGAAGTCAGAGCGAAGAATTGATGAAAAGCTCGACGTTTTGGACCAGCGCGTGCGATAGGATCAGCGACCTAGAAGAGTGGACACAACACCGCGTGGACCTGAGCGCCGAAGCGGCGACGACCGGAGGGCCGGTCCGGAGCGCCGTTTTGCTGAGCGGCGTGACCCCGAGCGGGCCGGCGCAGGTCGGCGCGTGCTCTTCCCCTTCGACCGACGGGTCGCCGAACGGCGTTTCCTCGAGCGTCGCAACGAATGGCCTGAGGGCCAGGCGCAGGCTTACTAGCCAGGCATAGTTGGCCCGTCCGGCGCTGATCGTTCACGGTGGCGCCGGCCCCGTCCCTGAAGCGGAACGCGGACTGCGCCAGGCGGCCGTCGAGCGCGCTCGAGACGCCGGTTGGTCCGCGATCAGCCGAGGCGCCCTGGCTGCCGCTGTCGCGGCGGTAAGGCACATGGAGGACGAACCTCTCCTCAACGCCGGCATCGGAGCCTGCTTGAACAGCGACGGCGAAGTCGAGCTCGACGCGGGCGTGATGGAAGGCGCAAACCTGCGCGCCGGAGGCGCGGCATGCTTGCGTGATGTGCGCCATCCGATTGACCTGGCGGTGGCCGTGATGGAAGACGGCCGGCATGTGCTCCTGGCGGCCGCCGGAGCGTCCCGCTTCGCCCGCGAACATGGCGTGCAGATGGCCGATCCCTCGATCTTCATCACCGACCGCAAGCGCCAGGAGCTGATGCAAGGCGCCGATACGGTCGGCGCCGTAGCCCGCGACGGGGAAGGGCGCCTCGCGGTCGCCGTCTCCACGGGAGGCGTGAAAGGCAAGCTGCCCGGGCGGATCGGCGACTCGCCGATCCCAGGCGCGGGCCTTTATGTGGACGACCGCTTCGGCGGCGTCTGCGGGACTGGTCTGGGCGAGGCGTTCATTAGGCTGGGCCTGGCCCGGTTGATGGTGGTCGAGCTTCAACACGGCATGGACGCCGCCTCGGTCGCCCAGGGCGCCATCGACCATCTGACCAAGACACTCAAAGCCCCGGGCGGAGCGATCGTCATCCCGCGCGAGGGTTCTCCGTGCGCAGCCTTCAACACACCCGCGATGCCTTGGGCGATGGCGGAGTAGGGATGGATTCGGGGAACGCGGGGGAGCTCGTGGCGCTGGCATTGAAGCGGGCCGGGGTCAGCCATCTCTTCACGCTCAACGGCGGCCACATCTGGCCGATCCTCACCGGCGCGACGGAGCACGGCATCCGCGTGATCGACACCCGGCACGAGCAGTCGGCCGCCTTCGCCGCCGAAGGTTGGGCCAAGGTCACGCGCGAATGCGGCGTGGTGGCGGTGACCGCGGGGCCCGGGGTGACCAACTCGACTTCCGCGCTGGCCCAGGCGCAGAGCAACGACAGCCCGATGTTCGTGGTCGGTGGTCGGGCGCCGGTGGCGCGATGGGGCATGGGCTCCCTGCAGGAGATGGATCACGTCGAGGTCGTACGCGGGCTGACCAAGAAGGCGCTGACTCTGGGCTCGGCCGACGATGCCTACGCGATGGCGATGGAATGCGTGCGCACCGCTTTGAGCCGGCGCACCGGGCCGGTATTCATGGACATCCCGATCGACGTCTTCTTCGGCGCCGCCGACCTGCCCGAGGCGACAGAGCACCTCACGTCGGACCCTGGTCCGCCGCCGGACCCTGACCAGATCGAGCGAGCCGCGCGGCTGATCCGCGACGCCGAGCGTCCAGTGTTGGTCGCGGGCGGCGGCGTCTGGTGGGCCCATGCGGAAGAGGGCCTGAGGGCGTTGGTCGAGGCGGGGATGCTGCCGCTGACGGTGAACGGAATGGCCCGCGGAATGCTGCCTCCTTCGCATCCGCTCTTTTTTTCGCGCGCGCGAGGCCAGGCGTTGCGCGAGGCCGACCTGGTCGTGCTGGCGGGTGTCCTTCTCGACTTCCGGCTCAATTTCGGCCAGCCGCCGGTGTTCGGCGAAAACGCGCGCCTGATCTACCTCGACGTTGACGACCATCGCAAGCATCGACCGGCTGAGGTCGCGATCTACGGCAACCTCAGGGCCTCGATCGCGCAGCTGGGCTCGGCGATGCGCGAGAAGCCAGATCGCAGCGCGTGGGTGAATACGTTGCGCGAGACTGAGACTTCGGTGCGCAACTCGGATGCCGCGATGACCCAATCCGACTCATCTCCGGTCCATCCGGCCCGGCTCATCGCCGAGGTCGACCGGTTCGCCGACCCCGACGCGATGATCGTCGGCGACGGTGGCGACTTCATCTCTTTTGCCGGCCGCCTGATCGAGCGGCAGAAACCCGGTCTGTGGATCGACCCCGGGCCTTTCGGTTGCCTGGGCTCGGGACCGGGTTACGCGATGGCGGCCAAGCTGGCGCGGCCCGACCGCCAGGTCATCTTGCTTTCCGGCGATGGGGCGTTCGGCTTCTCGGCGATGGAGTTCGACACCATGGTCCGGCACGGCATCCAGGTCGTCTGTGTGGTGGGCAACAACGGGATCTGGGCGCTGGAAAAGCACCCGATGCTGAGCATGCTCGGCGCCAGCGTGGCGGCCGACCTGGGACCGAAGACGCGCTACGACAAGGTCGTCGAGGCCCTCGGTGGGTACGGAGAGATGGTGGAGCGGCCGGATGAAATTCGTCCCGCGCTGGAGCGCGCCTTCAAGTCCGGCCGCGCCGCCTGCATCAACGTCATCTGCGATCCGAACGCGGAATATCCGCGATCATCAGTCCTGATGTGAGCGCGACCGACCTTCGACCCACCATCGAGGCGGACGAATGGCGCACCGCGCAGTCGCAGTTCGACGAGGCCGCGGAGCTGATCAAGCTCGAGCCGTGGCTGCGCGACGTCCTGCGTGAGGTGCAGCGTGAGTTCACCTGTCACTTCCCGGTCAAGCTCGACAACGGTCACACCCGCATCTTCACCGGGTATCGGGTCCAGCACAACATCAACCGCGGTCCGGCGAAAGGCGGCATCCGCTACCACCCGGACGTGTCGCTCAACGAGGTCAAAGCATTGGCGATGTGGATGACCTGGAAGTGCGCAGTCGTCAATATCCCATTCGGCGGCGCGAAGGGCGGCATCATCGTCAACCCTCGTGAGCTCTCGCTGAACGAGCTCGAGCACATGACGCGTCGTTTTGCGACCGAGATCTCGATCCTGATCGGCAGCGATCGCGACATCCCCGCGCCCGACGTCAACACGGACGGCCAGACGATGGCCTGGATCATGGACACGCTTTCTATGCACCTCGGGTACTCGGCGCCGGCTTCGGTGACCGGCAAGCCCCTCGAGGTCGGTGGGTCGGCGGGCCGGATCGAGGCGACGGGACGCGGCGTGACCATCTGCGCGGTCGCCGCGCTCGAGCACCTGGGTCGCGCGCCGCATCAGACCAAGGTTGTGGTGCAGGGATTCGGCAACGTCGGCAGCATCAGCGCCAAGCTGCTCGAAGAGGCGGGATGCACGGTCGTCGCAGTTTCCGAGGATTACGGCGGGATCTACAACCCGCTGGGCCTCTCCATCAAGCGCGTGCTCGAGTACCGGGCGCGCGAGAAGACGCTGAAGGGTTTTCCCGGTGCGAAAGAGGTCGGCAACCAGGACCTGCTCACCCTTGACTGCGACCTGCTCGTGCCCGCGGCGATCGGCAACCAGCTGACCTCGCGCAACGCGCGCGACGTGAAGGCGTTACTGATCGTCGAGGGGGCGAACGGGCCCACGACGCCAGAGGCCGACGCGATCTTCCGCGAGCGCGGAATCTTTCTGGTGCCGGACATTCTCGCCAATGCGGGCGGGGTCACCGTGTCGTATTTCGAGTGGGTGCAGGACCTGCAGTCGTTCTTCTGGTCCGAGCACGAGGTGAACCAGAAGCTGAAGGCGATCCTGTCGCGGGCCTTCAACGAGGTGCTCAAGACCAAGGAGGAGCGAAAGCTCGACATGCGGATGGCGGCGTACGTCCAGGCGGTGTCGAGGGTGGCAGGAGCGACTCGCGAACGGGGTCTATACCCCTAACGCCCGGTTTGGACGGCTAGATTTCCCTTCTGCGGAAGCTCCAGATGCTGAGCCCCAGCACGAGCGCGAACCAGATCGCGACCCACAGCAGGAACGGGACCGGCGGAGGATCGACCGCAGCGAACGGATTGGCGCGGCCGAATGTGCCGGCGGCGCGCATCGCCGCAATCAGGCTGTCCGGCTCCATCGCGAAGATGGCCCCGCGCCAGAGGCCGTCCGACGGCAGCAGCAGGTGGCTGACGACGCCGACGTTTTCCAGCGCCTGGTTCTGCAGGCCGGTACCGATGTCTCCGACCACGCCGGCGATCCATCCCATCAACCATGCGACCAGCGCGATCACGCCGGCGGTGATTCCGGAAAGCCTGGTCGACAGGAGCAGGCCGAGCGACAGCAGCACCAGGCCCTCGGCCGCAACGAACAGGGTCAGCTCTATCGGATGCGGGGGCAGATATCCGGTGGCCCAGTCCACCGCGGCCAACTCCAGAGTCGCCGCGCCGGCGGCATAAGCGGCCACGAGGATCCCCAGGCCAAGCCACTTGCCGAGCACCACCTCGCTGCGGCGCAAGGGTCTGGCGAGCATGGATAGAAGAAGTCCGCTCTCCACTTCGCCCGAGATGAGAGGTCCCGCAACCACCGCCGCGCTGAGCGCAAGGACCCCACTGAACATGAAGGTGACGACGATGAGCAGCTGCGATGTGATCAGGTCGACCTGCTGACTGGGAAGGGTCTCGCCGGCGCTGTTGGTCACCGTCGTGATTTTGTTGAAGCCCCAGGCAGAGAAGCCGACGACGATCAGCGTGAGGATCACCAACGCCAGCAGGAGCCGGCGTCGCGACGATTCCTGAACGGTCAGCCGCGCTATCACGAGAACAGGAGGCATCAGTTTTTTTCCTCGTCCGCCAGCAGCTGCAGGAAGCGGTCCTCCAGCGTCTCGTGGCGCGGCGCGACCTCATGAACGCGTCCGCCCATCGCGACGATCGCTGCGACCAGGTCTGGCACGCGGTCGGGGTTGAGGTTGGTGAACGTGATCTGGTCGTCCTCGTCGTCGACACGGCCGAAGTCGGACAGCTTGTTCTTGTCCGCCTGCGTCAATCCGGTCACGCGCACGCGAACGGCCGTCCCGCCGAGCAGCTCATCCATCGTTCCCGACGCGATCACCCGTCCGTGGTCGACCACAGCGACGCGGTCGCAGACCTGCTCTACCTCGCTCAGGAGGTGAGAGTTGAGAAACACAGCGGTCCCGCGCGCCGCCAGCCCGCGGATGATCTCTCGCACGTCGTGGCGGCCGACCGGGTCGAGGGCCGAAGTGGGCTCGTCCAGGAACACGAGCTCGGGCTCTCCCACGAGCGCGGCGCCCAGTCCTAGCCGCTGCTGCATCCCCTTCGAGAACGTGCCGACCCGGTCGTTGGCCCGGTCGGTCAGACCAACGGTCTCGAGCGCGGTTCGGACTTCATCCTTCCAGCTCGACCTTGGGAGTGGCGCCAGCTCGCAGTGCAGGGCCAGGACCTCCGCCGCCGTGAGCCAGCCCTGGTAGCGGAACAGCTCCGGCAGGTACCCGATCCGCCGCCGCGTCTGCAGGTCTCCGACTCGTCTGCCGAGGAGCCAGCCCTCGCCGGAGGTCGGCGTCAGGAGACCGAGGAGGAGCTTCACCGCGGTCGTCTTCCCCGCGCCGTTGGGTCCTAGAAAGCCGAAAACCTCACCCCGCGGCACGGTCATGGAAAGCCCGGCCAGCGCGACGGTGCGGCCAAACCGCTTCGTCAACTCGACGGTTTTGACTGCCGGGGTGCCGGCGGCGGCCTCTCCTGGGGGAAAGACCGCCGCGGTTTTCTCTGCTACCTCTGCCACCGGTTCAGGCTAAACGCCCGCCGGCTACTTCAGGTTATTCGCGATTGCGATGGCGTCGTCCAGCTTGAGCGACCCGGCGACCACGTAGACGATGCCGTCCTTGATCCAGATGACGCCCGAGCCGACGCCGGTGTTGTCGCCGAGCGCAACGCCGGGTGCGCCCTGGACGGTGACGTCCTTAGAGGTCGCGTACTCAACGGGGACCGGAATCAGCAGTGTCGTGCTGGGATCGCCGATGGCCTCGACAGCCGCCTTCAGCTCGGGCGATATACCGGGCTGCGCGAGCACGTAGTCCTCGATCTGCTTGACCGTGAGCTGAGTAGAGGTGGCGGTTGGCACGCTGGACTTGGCGACGATCAGCTGCGGAAGGCTGATCTGCGTTGGGTCCGAGCCGGCTGCAGGCTGCTTGAGGTCGCCGAAGATCTCACCGACCGCGGGTCCCACGGTGATGGTCAAGGTGGCACCGTCCATTCCCGCCGGCAGTGCCGGCAGAGGCTTGCCTTGTGCAGCCGCCGCCGCGCTGGCCTTGTCTGCAGAGAAGGTGAAGACCGCCTCGGCCTTGGTCATGGCCCCATACGTGATGTTTGGCGAGATGCCGTTGGGCAGGTTCGAGACCACGGGCGCATGCATTCCGGCGAGCGCTTCCGCGTCCGAGGCGCTGGTCGCCGCCTGTAGCTGCGGCTGCTTGGTCCAGGTCAGGGTGCCGTAGTTTGCGAGTTGAGACAGAGCCTGCATGTCGGCCACAGTCACCGGCACGGTCTTGACCGTCGTGGGCTTGAAGAACGCACCGCTGGCGGCGAATGCCACCACGACCAGAGCGGCGGCGGCGACCGCCGCCACGAACGCCAATCTCAAGGGCCGGTTTGCTGGGCCCACCAGCGGCAGTCGGAACCCGAAAGCCGGCTTCGACTTCGGCTCGCTCATCACATGCTCGAAAGCGCGACCTACGTCGACGCGCGTCTCCGCTACCGCCAGCAGCGTCGCGATCGAGCGCGCGTCGTCCGAGATGTTTTCGAATCGTCCCTTGCATTCCGAACAGCCTTCGAGATGGGCTGCGTCGCCCGCGCGGGCGTCCGGGTCGTCGACCATCCGGCGCAGTGTTCCGTCAGTTAGATGTGCCACGGGTGACCTCCTTGCGCAGAGATGCCTCAGCGCGCCTCAACAAAGTTCCAACCTGTCCGATGCCTACGCCCAGCGCCTGGGCAACCTCCGCGTAACTCAGTCCGCTCGCCCGCATCGCCAGCGCCGCTGCGGGTTTGGGGGCCAGCTTGCCGAGTGCCGCACGCACGTGGCGCCGGTCCTCATCCACCTCGAGCTGCTTTTGCGGGTCGAGGGTCCGCTCGCCCTCCTCGAGGGCCTGGGCGACCTCTCGCCTCTGCCTGCGCCGCGCGCCGCGCAACCGGTTGAGCGACGCGTGCGCAGCGGCACGGTGCAGCCACGCCGGGGCGTACTGTGCGGTCGCGGAGTGAAGCCGGTGGAAGTCGATGAAGACTTCTTGCGCCACGTCCTCGGCCTCATTCGGGTCGGCGAGGACGCGGTTGGCGATTCCCACGACGCGTGCATATTCGGCTGTGAAAAGCTCCTCGAACGCTTCGTCGTCAGACCTGAGAGTCGACAAGCGGCGCGCCCCGAGATTCATGCCCACTACTCATAAGCACCGCCGGATTGCGGTTTGTGGCGCAGGTGATCAGCGATTCCCCTCAAGAAGGGCCAACCCCAGACGCCGGCGGACAGAAGGCCGCCGAAGATCAACACCGCATCGATGCTCTCGCGGCCCTGCCGCTCCCAGTAGACATCGCTCAGGTTGAGCCACAGCGCGAACTCGTCGAGAGTCAGCGCAGCACCGACTCCGAAGGCGATCGCAGTCAGGCTCGCGACCCAGCTCGAGCCCACGCCGACCTCGAGAAGCCACACATAGCCGACGACGATCAGAAGCAGGATTCCCCAGACGAGATGGTGTATGTGCAGACCGCCTGCCGAGACGTTATGGACAGGTCCGATGCCCGCTCGGATCATGAGGGTGATCCCGCGCACGACACCGAAGGTGATCAGGAAGGCGACCGACGCGAGGAAGAGCCGCTCGCGGCGTTCGTTCCGAAAATGAAACTGATACAGACGCTTCAGCGCGCTCAATCGCTGTGCCCTTATCCGGCGAGAGCGTTGCGGCGACGTGAGCTGCGCGCGATCTCGTCCTCGATGATCGCGAAGTCCGCCCTGGGAAGCGCGTGGATGTGGCCCTGGAAGGCAAGCGTCCAGTGTTCGGGCGGCCATTTGCGCACATAGTCGAGCCGGTAGGCGAGCTCCTTCGCCGGCACCCAGTCCACTTCTTCCAGCACGAAGTCAGGCCGGATGTGGACACGCCATGGGTAGTCCTCGTCCCGACGGGCCGAGCGCCAGATCGGCGTGTGGTCCTCGTACATCGGGGACGCCACGGTGACCGTCGCAGCGAATCCCATCCGCCCGGTGACGTAGTAGAGGAGTCGGTCGCCGACCCGCATGGTCTCGACCCGCCGGCGGTGCCGGCTCTTCAGGCCCTGGATCGAAAAGCCGTGCTCGCGCGTCTTGCGCAGGTTGTCGGGCGAGCTGACGACCATCCAGTACTGGGCCGCCCGGCCGCCCCCCGACTTGCGCTTCCGCCTCGACCGGCCGGACTTGGCAGGCCTGGGTTCCTCAGGCGGGGATGGCTCGAGCTCTTCGGACACGCTCCGAAGATTACTGGCCGTTCACTGGTGCCGGTCGAACCGGGCCGAGGTCTTGAAGCTCCGGAAGCAGGGCGCTGAGGTTGCGGATCTGCGCGACGTGAGCCATCTCATGCTTCGCCACCAGCCTGCAGACTTCGAGCAGGCTCGTCTCGCCTCCGCGTGGATCTGTGATGGTCCGCTCCCACTCGGCCGTGCCCCAACCGTGGAGCAGGTCGACCGTTCGGCGGCGGACCCGCGCGAAGTCCTCGAGCGCCTCCTGTAGGGGAACGGTCAAGTCCTGGTCGTGGCCGGGATCGATGGCGGCGCGCACGTCGGCCGTCTTCTGGCCGTCGAGGTGCGCGTGGCGGAGGAGGCCGTCGACCTTTGGCGCCCCTTCGACGAGGTGAGCAATCAGGCTGCCCAGGGTCGGGAACGCCGGCCCGTGACGGTAGCGCAGCCGCGCCTCGTCCAGCCAGTACACGAGATCGCTCGTCCGCTCAGGCACCGAGCTGAGCAGGAGGACGACGTCGCTGGTGGACATCTCCTCTTCGAGTTCCATACCCAACAGGTTAAAGAGGCTGCGCCTGGAGCGCGGCGCGCCAATATGTCACGCCGATGGACGCGATGATCGGGCCGGACGGCCGGCCGCCCGTTTTCGACGGTGCCGCATGGCTCTCCGCCGACGGGCGCTTCTGGTGGAACGGCGGCGCCTGGCAGCCGGTCAAGCGGCAGGGATTCCGACCGCCGCTCGCGCTGCTGGGCATCTTCCTGGTCCTGGGGGCCGGCGCCTGGTTCTTCGTTACAAAGGTCCTGCCCAGCACGCCGGCCCACATTGCGGTCATGGGCGTGACACACGCCAGGATCGATTCGTCGACCCAGGTCGAGCTCGACTACGCCAGGTCGACTGACTGCAAGGACCTCACATTTGAGTTCGTGTTCTACGACAAGGCAAATCGCGACGTAGGCGATTACGTGAGCGACGACCACAGGAACGTCTCCGCCGGTGATACCCACCACTACGTTTTCTATACGTTCGAGGCGATTCCCTCGAGCGCGGTGCGGTTCGACGCCATCGCCAACTGCCACGACTGAGGTCGTCGCATACTCGATGCCGTGGATCAGGTCCAGGTCGCTTGCGACAAGTGCGGCACGCAGCTTGTGCCGAACGCCGCCTACTGCGAGAAGTGCGGTTTTCGCACCCGCCGGGCACGGAGGCTGGTCCGGCTGGCGATCAGGGTGGAGATGGTGTTCTTCCTGCTGGTCGTGGGCATCGTCGTGGCGTTCACGTGGATCTACGCGACGCAACGCTAATCCGGATTTAATCCTCCCCACCCGGCGGCTGCGCCGCCGACCTCCCCGGCAAGCGGGGAGGTGAAGCTAGCGGCGGTAGATCGCTTTGCCTTCGACCTCGTCCTTGTTCAGTCGCTTGTTCAGATGGAGCCCTTCGAGCACGAACTCGATGACCGACGCGCGGACCTCTGGACGGTCCGGCAGCGACAGTCGTTTCAGCGCGGTTGCCACCTCCGGGACGTCGCCGATCGCGCGTACGTAAGCCCGCGAGGCGATGCCCTCACCGACCTCGAGCATGGCTCCATCCTCAAACCGCGACACGACACCTTCGAACTGAGAAGCTGAGAAGTGGCGGCTGAATACCGAGCTGATCGCTCCCCGCTCGAGCCGCGCCAGCACCTGCTCTTCCTTTCCCTCATCGAGCGCCTCGATCTCGACGCGCCCCGCGGTTGACGAAGCGAGGAACGCAAGATCGCTGATGCGAGGCACCGCAAGCGATTCCCCAAGCCGCGCCGCGCGGCGGACCGAGTTGCTCGCGAGGTTTTCGACGTTGGCGATGGACATCCGCACCGAAACGCCGGACGACTGTGAGATGTGAGGGCTTCGCCGGGCGAGGTGCGTGAGCTCGGCGACGATCTCTTTCATAAAGGAAGGGAAGATGAGCTCGAAGTCCTCGGGCACCGCGTGCCGCTCGGACTCCATGATCTGCATCTCTTCACTGATGCTCAGGGGATAGTGGGTGCGCACCTGCGAGCCGAAGCGGTCCTTGAGCGGTGTGATGATGCGCCCGCGCGAGGTGTAGTCCTCCGGGTTTGCACTTGCGATGATGAAGAGGTCGAGAGGGAGCCTCACGCGATAGCCGCGAATCTGAACGTCCTTCTCTTCCATGATGTTGAGGAGTCCGACCTGGATGCGCTCCGCCAGGTCGGGAAGTTCGTTGATGCCGAAGATTCCGCGGTTGGTGCGTGGCAGCAGGCCGTAGTGGATTGTCAGCTCGTCCGCGAGGTAGCGGCCTTCCGCGACCTTGATGGGATCGACCTCCCCGATCAGGTCCGCAATGGAGATGTCGGGGGTTGCGAGCTTCTCGCCGTACCGACGGTCTCGGCCGATCCACGCGAGCTCGACCTTGTCGCCATCTTTCGCGATCATGTCGAGGCAGCGGCGGCAGATCGGGTCGAAGGGATGATCGTTGACCTCGCAGCCCGCGATCACCGGGACCTCCTCGTCGAGAAGGCTGACCAGTGACCGCATGATGCGGCTCTTCGCCTGCCCCCGCTCGCCGAGCATGATCACGTCGTGGCCGGAGATGATCGCGTTGGCCAGCTGCGGCAGCACGGTCTCTTCGTAGCCGACGATGCCCGCGAGCAGCGGCTCGCCTGCGCGTAGGCGGGTCAGCAGGTTGCGACGCATCTCCTGCTTGACCGTTTCGCGCCGGTGCCCGCTGGCGCGAAGCTCGGCAGTGGTTTGCGGCCTGCTTGAGGTCACCCATGCACTATAGACAAGGAGGCGCCGGCTCTTGGCTCGGTAAGCAAGCACTCAACACATGTTTCTGTCCGCGACGCAGTTATGCTGACCGGACGTTTTGACTCAATCGATTCGCGCGCGTTACGAGGCTGCGCATGATGAGGGGAGGCCGCTGCTAGGCGGCCACCGCGGCAACCCGGCGGAGAATCCGGAGAACACGATGCGGTCGTTCCGGTCCGCCATCGCCGTCGGCTGCGACCTCATCGAGTGCGACGTGCACCTGTCGTCCGACGGGCGCCTCGTTGTCATCCACGATCACACGCTGGAGCGCACGACCAACGGCAGCGGACTGGTCCGCGACTTCACGGCGGCGGAGCTGCGCAAGCTCGATGCTGGCGAAGGGGAGAAGATCCCCCTCCTTCAGGAAGTGATCGAGCTCGCGCTCGGCAAGGTCGGGCTCGTGATCGAGATCAAGCAAGTGCCTCCGGTGTATGTGGGACTCGAGGACAAGCTGATGAACATGCTCCGCCAGCTCGGTGCAGTGCCTGAGTGCGCGGTCGTGTCCTTCAACCACACCGCGATCCATCAGCTGCGCAAGATGGAGCCATCACTCCAGCTGGGCATTCTGGAAGGCGCGCGACCGATGCATCCCTCGAAGATGCTCCGCGAGGCGGGCGCCGACGTCTACTCGCCGCATTGGGGCGCCACCGATCCCCAATTGGTCCAGGAGGTCCACGGCGCTGGTGGCGCAGTCGCGGTGTGGCCGGTCGACGACGACAATGCGGTCGCCTGGTGCAAATACTGCAAGCCGGACTCAGTCTTCTCCAACCGTCCCAAAGAGGTCGGCCCCGCCCTCCGGAATTAGGCGTTACAGCGCCGCCTGGCCGGGCGTTGGCTCAAATATGGTTCGCGCACCTACCATGAACCGGCCGTGCTCGCCGACCGGCCGCCCTTCGAAGACCTGTACCGGGAATACCTGGGACGGATCTACGCCTACGTCCGGGCGCAGGTGGGGGGCTCGGCCGACGCCGAGGACATCACGGCCCAGGTGTTCATGAACGCGTACCAGGCATATGCCCGGTTCGAGACGCGCAACACGACTCCCGCCGCATGGCTCTTCCGGATTGCCCGCAACGCGACGCTCGATCACTTCAGGGCCCAGGGGCGCCGTGACCGGTTGCGCCGGACCATCGAGCGGCAGCCGATCTCAGAGGAGGACCCTGCGCACCAGGCTGAGGAAAGGATCCAGTATCGGGCGCTGATGACACGGGTCGCCCAGCTCCCCGAGCGCCAGCGCGAGGCCATCTCGCTCCGCCATTCGGGCCTGCGATTTGACGAGGTCGGCGGGCTGTTGGGCTGCAGCGAGGACGCCGCCAAGATGCTGTATCACCGGGCGCTGAAGGCACTGCGCGAGGTCGCCCAGAAGGAAGGCGTATGAGCGAGCCTGACGACCAGCTAGAGCTGCAGGCCCTCCAGCGCCAGCTCGACGACGCGTTCGAGACGACCCGTCCGCGGACCGGGTTCGAGGATGAGCTGTGGCTGCGCATGCAGTCGAGCAGGCCCGCGCGGAGCCGGTTGAGAGATGCGTTGTCTGGTCTCTTGCAGGGAATCCGGGAGGTGCCCGCGGTGCCGGCGGGCGCGGTGGCGGTCCTCCTGGTGGTGGTGATCGGCGTGGGCACGGTGGCCCTCAGCGGGCTTGGACGAGGTGGCGGCGGGGCGACCTCGTCGACCCAGGGCGGCAACCTGTCGGCGCCTGACGCGGGACAGCTCTACGCCGGCAACTTCGGTCGCCTGCCGAGCCCGGTTTTCAACAACGGAGCGAAAAGCTCGACCACGACTCAGCCGAACACCGTGCAGGGCGCTTCGGGCTACTTCGGGCCGGTGCAGCTCACCTGGACCGGGAAGTTTGACCTCCCCATCTCCACCGCGCCGGTCTTCCGCTACCGAGAACCGTCGATCAACGACGCGGACCAGTTCGCGTCTGCGCTCGGGGCCGTGTTGCGAACGCGTCCGGATGGGTTTCTCGGCTCGTACCAGGCCTCTGACTACACGCTCAAGGTTCGCGGAACCGTCCAGTCGCCGCCGTCCAGCCCGGCCTACTTCATTTTCTCGTCCTTGTCGATGCCGCCGGTCGAGGCGGCGGGCGCCACGCCCCAAGACCTGGCCGACATCTTCCTCGCCCAGCACAGCCTGCAGCCGCAGTGGACGTACACGGTTGTCGTCGACAGCAGCAGCGACCCGGTGAAGGTGCGCTACCAACGTCAGTTCCAGGCGCCGGGCTATGGGGCGGCGTACCTGGTCGATATCAACGGCGAGCGCTACGGGCTCGAGGTTGACCTCAGCGCGAATCGCCCGGTGCTCGCGTCGGGGCTGCTGCCCATGAGCTCTGAGGAGGCCAATTACAAGGTCGTCAGCTCTGGGGATGCAATCAGCGCGGCGCTGGCGCTCTCCGCCCCGGCGCAGTCAGCGCCCGCCACACCACTTCCAACCGTGCAGCTCAACCAGGCCGAGCTCGTTTACGTGCTGGTGCCGGCGGGCAACCATTCCTTCTACGAACCGGCATTCATGTTCTCGGGCATGCTCCAGGTCAACGGCCAGACGTATGTGAAGCGCATCCTGGTGCCGGCGATCGATCCGTCCCAACGCACACCATAGTCCTGACGATCGGGCATTCGACCCGATCGCTTGATGAGCTTGTGGAACTCATGCATCACCATCGCGTCGAGCTGCTCATCGATGTCCGCACCGTGCCCGCCTCGCGCCGCATGCCCCACTTCGCGAAGCGGGCGCTGGAGCGCGCGCTGCCTGACCACGGCATCGCGTATCGCCACATGCCGGAGCTTGGCGGGCTGCGCAAGCCCAAACCCGATTCGATCAACATCGGCTGGCGCAACGTTTCCTTTCGCGGTTATGCGGACTACATGCAGCAGGACGAGTTCTGGGCAGCGATCACTCACCTGGAGAGCCTCGCGGCGGACCGGCGCCTCACTGTCATGTGCGCTGAGGCGGTGCCGTGGCGATGCCATCGCTCCCTTATCGCCGACGCCCTCACTGTGCGAGGCGTTGAGGTCAGACACATCACGGGCCCCTCAGAGCCGGCGCTCCACAACCTCACCCCTTTTGCCCGGGTGGAGCGCGGCCGCATCACCTATCCCGCGCCGGATACACTCCCGATCTGAGGGGTAGGGAATGGGCAAGAAGCAGGTCCGCCAGCAGATGCGCCAGATCAAGCCGAAGGCGGCCCCGTCGAACGCCGCCGGAGCGACGCGAAAGCAGCGCGAGCGCTTCGTCCAGGCAGGCGGAATGCTGCAGGGCTACTCCCCCGACCAGGTCGTGCGGTTCGGCTACATCTCGGTCGCCATCGCGGTTGTGTGCATCCTGATCATCGCCGCCTGCCTCTTGTTCCTGCCGGCGATCTACGGGTGGCCGGACGCGGTGGCGGCCTCGGTCGCGTGGATCTTCCCGATCGCGCTGCTGGCGAGCTTTGTCGGTCCCGGCTTCCGGTTGGCGTTGAAAGACCGCAAGGCGGAGCCGCGGATCGTCCAGGGCCAGCTGGTCGGTGCCAGCTCCGTGAGCACCTCGATCGGCCTCGGCATGCTGATGGTCCAGACCCGCGGCGGGACTGAGCAGTTCCTGGTCGCCCCGGCCCGCCTGAAGCAGGTGCCGGGCAACCAGGTGAACGTCATTCTCACGATCACACCTCATCTCCACCACGTCAAGTCGGTGGGGGTCATGGGTCAGCGCATGGTGGGTCGTGTCGAGCCGCCGCCGCCGCCTGTGATGAAGCGCCTCCAGCTCATTCCCGTGATGACTCCCCTTGCTCTCGCGGTGGGTGCCGTCATCGGCGACGATGCCGTTGCGCTCGCTCCCATCCAGCCGTCACCGCTCCATGCGGCGCTCGCGGTGCTGGTCGGCGCGGCCCTCGCGGGCGGGGTCTACGCGCTCTCCTTTTTTCTCCAGCGGCGCTGGATGGAACAGGTGCAGGCGCTGGTCCCCAGGACGTAGAGGCCCGGCCTCAGGACGCCTTTTCGGGCTCTTCCTCAGCGTCCGGCGCAGGCTTGATCTGGGCCGTGATAGGCGGCTTCTTGGTCTCGATGCCGGTCGGGATCAGCTTGCTGCGTTCGGGATAAGACGCGATCAGGAGCAAGGTGAACGCCAGGCCGAAGATGACGGGCCCGAGGTGAAAGCTTTTGCCGTGGAAGTAGGACACAACCTCGAAAACGACCACGACAAGGCCGTACAGAATGCCGGCTCGGACCCAGCTGATCGAGCCTTGGGGATTGAAGGCCGCGAGGATAAGTCCCACGCCGAGCACGGCGGCCGCGGCGGACCCGTTGGTGCCGACCTGTTGATCGAGGCCGGCCAGTGAGGCCCCCGCTTGCGCGGCGATGGCGCCCCCGACGAGCCCTATGCCCATCAGCAGCATCCCGACCGGGAGGATGACCCGCTTCACCCCCGCGACTCTATAGGACGGCACCCATTTTCGTCACCCGCATAGAGAAGACGGAAACGTTCGTCTCAGTGACCGCGTTGAACGGGCATGAGTAAGGTGGCCCTGGCGGCCGTGGGTGTGTTGGCCATGCTGTCGAGCGCGTGCGGCAGCCCAGGCCCGTCGACGGCGTCAGCCGCCCGGACCGGCTCGCCGGCCCCGGACGGCGTGGCGACGGCCAGCTCCACCTCCAGCCCGGTCGCCTTCGTGCCAACTTCCACCACCAACACGCTCAACCTGCTCGCGCCGGCCGGAGGGCCGCCTGCCACCTTCGTCGCGCAGGTGAACAGCATCACGTGCACAGGTCCGATCGGCGCCTCCGACTCGGTGGCGTTCGTGCAGCTGCACTCCGGGAGCCACGTGATTCGCGACTACTCGGACCCCGCGCGCCCGAGATCGGTCTGCCAGTTTCCCGCCGACCTCGCGACCGCCCAGCTGATCGATGCCCATCACGCCCTGGTGGGTGGTCCGAATTTCGTATACGCGGTGATCGAGCTTCCAGAGAAGACCGCCCGCTGGTTCCAGCTTCCCAACGTGGGCGATCAATTCCCGACCCTGGTCGCGGTCGCTCCGCAGCTCGACGCCATCGCGTACCTCACCACCGACATGGCCGGCAAGACCGACAAGGTCCATCTCGCCACGAGCTCGGGTGACGCGGTGGTCGCGTCGCTGACCAACCCGCACGGCGGAAGGTGCGGCAGCGCCGAAGATTCGAAGCCAGGTGACTACGCGCACTCCGGCGGCCACCTGTACGTGCTGGACCAGCCGTTCCAGACCATCAACAGCCTGCTGGTGCTGGAGGGTGGCCTGACCAGGCTGGCCGTGATCCCGCAGGGCCAGTGGGCGCCGGGGGCGCAGCCCGCCATGGCAGTCTGGTCGCCGACGTCGGACACGCTCTACTACCGGAAAGGCGGGAACGTGTGGCGATGGACCGCGGCGGGTGGCGCAAGGGTTTTTCTGCCCGGGGTCGCGTGGTACTACCCGACCATCTCGGCCGACGGCAATCACCTTGCCTACTCGGTCATTCGGTCGGACGGTCTGCACAACGTCTACCTCGTCGACCTGGCGCACGGCGGAAGCCCGCAGCTTGTCGGCAAGGGCGCCCGCACCACGCCCGTGTTCCTGAACTCGGGCCAGCTCTGGTACCGCTCTGAAGGAAACCCCATCTGCGGGCCCGGCGGCGACCAGCCCCTGGTCTACGAGCTGGGCGATGGGTCGGAAGCTTCGAGCATCATCGATTTCGTTGGGTCCGTCTGGCCTTCGACCAGCGCGAATTTCTGACCTCGGTTCAGATTCAGGCGTCGACCCGGCCGTTTAGACTCGGGATCGATGGCCAACGACGTCCACATCACGCCCGAAGGGCTGGAGGCGGTGCGCAAGGAGCTTGACGTGCTCACGACGGAGCGCCGGCCCTCCATCGTCGCCAAGATCAAAGCCGCCCGCGAGCTGGGTGACCTGTCTGAGAACTTCGAATATCACGCCGCCAAAAACGAGCAGGGAATGATGGAAGCTCGCATCAGGGAGCTCGAGGCGATCATCAAGAATCATGTGCTGATCGAGAAGCAGGCTGCGCGGAGTGGCCTGGTCGCGATGGGCAACACCGTTCGTTTCGCCGAGCACGGTGCGGACGAGGAGACGTATCGCATCGTCGGTCCGGCCGAGGCGGACCCGAAGGCAGGCCGCGTCAGCTACGAGTCGGCGTTGGGCAAGGCATTGATCGGCCATCGCGTCGGCGACGAAGTCGAGATCAAGACGCCCAGCGGCGCTTACAGCGTTCGCATCACCGCCATTGAGTAAGTCAGTCGCTGCAACGACTCCGCTCAACGACATCCGGCGCTGGATGGCGAATCGGCATGTAGGTGCGGCGTACCTCACGCATCCCGTCTCGATCGCGTACATCACCGGGTTCCATGCCGAGCCTTTCGAGCGCCTCATGGCGTTGTCGGTCCGGCCCGACGGTGCGACCCTGATCGTGCCCGCCATCGAGCGTCAGAAGGCAGCGACTCAAGTCACCGGCGCGGAGGTAGTTTCGTGGCGCGACGGAGAGGACCCATACGTTCTGGTCAGAACCGCGCTCGGACCATCCGGCGAAATCGCGGTCGAAAAAGATCACCTCAGCCTGCGCGCGGCCGAGGTGATCACCTCCCGCACGGGAGCGACCGAGCTGATCGACGTCGGCGAGGAGATCAGGCGCCTGCGGTTGATCAAGCACGAAGACGAGATCGAAAAGCTTTTGCGCGCGGCCGCCATCACCGACGCCGCTGGGGACGAGGTTTTTTCGCGCATGCGCGCCGGCCAGACGGAGGTCGACGTCGCACTGATGATCGGATCGGTCATCGGCAAGCTCGGGGGGACGCTTTCATTTGAGACGCTTGTGCAGTCGGGGCCAAATTCCGCGCTTCCTCACGCGAAACCCTCGAGTCGCGCGCTTGCCCCCGGTGATTTCGCGCTCCTGGATTTCGGCGCGGCCTTCGACGGTTACAAGGCGGACACCACCCGCATGGCGGTCGTCGGCGAGCCAAGCTCCAAGCACCTCGAGATCCACAAGCTGGTCCTGGAGGCCCATGACGCGGCGATCGAGGCCGTGCGTCCCGGTGTCACGACCGGCGACATTGACTCCGCGGCTCGCCGTGTTATCGAGGCGGGCGGGTACGGCGAGCGCTTCTTTCATCGGGTAGGCCACGGACTGGGCCTCGAAGCGCATGAGGATCCGAGCCTCGACCCCGGGTCGCAAAGAATCCTCGAGACAGCAATGGTGTTCACCATCGAGCCCGGCATCTACATTCCCGGCTTTGGCGGCGTGCGAATCGAGGACGACGTGCTCGTAGAGGACGATGGCTGCCGCGTGCTGACGAAGGCGGACAGGTCGCTCCGCGTAATCACCACGCACTGATGCTCGCGCCTGGCATGCGACGCACGGCGCAGCGGACCATGGTCTACAACGCGATCGTTCGACTGGGCAGCCACTGCACCGCGGAAGAGATCACCGACGAGCTGCACAAGTCCAAGCCGGGATTCCCGCGCAGCACCGTGTACCGCGCCCTGGAGGCACTCACGGCGTCGGGATCTGTTTATGCGGCGCACCTCGGTGATGGCCCCACTCACTACGAGCTGGCGAGCGGCGATCATCACCACGCTGTCTGCCAGATCTGCGGGGGCGTGATGCACATTCAGGAAGAGCTGGTCAGCGAGCTCGAGACGCACCTCGAGCAAGGCCACGGGTTCAAGCCGGTCCGGACCGACGTGCTGGTGGTCGGGGTCTGTGAGGAGTGCGCGCGCAACCCGACACCGCCGGCGGCGCGGCGGCGTGTCATCGACCCCCACCACCGCTCCAACTAAGATTTGCGCCGACCGCAGTCGGCGTCATTTGAGGAGAGGTCAGATGGAATCCAAGATCGTCGGCACCGTGATGCCGGTCCTCGAGCTGAACATGCAGCCCAACGAGAAGGTCTTCGCCGAGTCGGGCGAGCTCTCCTGGATGTCGATGGCGATCCAGATGCACACCGGCACATCGGTGGGCGGCCAGCAAGGCGGGTTTATGGGCGCCCTCGGGCGCGCGTTCGCCGGCGGCACGTTTTTCATGACCGAGTACACAGCCGTCGGAGGTCCGGGACTCCTCGCCTTCGCGGCGAAGCTCCCGGGTCAGATCCTCCCCATGGAGATCACTGCCGGCCAGGGGTACATGGTCCACCGTCACGGCTTCCTCTGTGCGACGCTCGGCGTCCAGTTCTCGATCGGGTTTCAGCAGCGGCTCGGCGCTGGAGTATTCGGCGGCACGGGTTTTCGGCTCCAGAAGCTGACCGGGCAGGGACAGTCCTGGGTGGCATTGAACGGCGAGGTGGTCGTCTACGACCTGCAGCCGGGCAACACCTTGCGCGTGCATCCGAGCCAGGTCGGGATGTTCCAGGAGTCGGTGCAGTTCAATGTCGTCACCGTGCCGGGGATCCAGAATATGTTTTTCGGCGGCTCGGGATTGTTTCTCGCCGCCCTCACCGGACCAGGCCGAGTGTGGCTGCAGTCGATGAGCATGCAGCACCTGGCGCACGCGATCCAGGAATACCTGCCCAAGGCTTCCGGCTAGTTCAAGGAGGACACGAAATGGCGAGATTCTTGTTTCAGGGAACCTACTCCACGGACGGGATCAAGGGTGTGTTGAAGGATGGAGGCACCGGCCGGCGCACCGCGGTCGAGGCTGCCGTGAAGTCTCTCGGCGGAAAGCTCGAGGCCTTCTACTACGGTTTTGGCGAGACGGACGTGTATGTGATCGTCGATGGCATCGACAATGCAGCCGCAGCGGCGTTCTCGATGGGCGTCGGTGCGACCGGGTCGCTGAGCAGCATCAAGACCACTGTCCTGATGACTCCCGAGGACGTCGACCAGGCGGCGAAGAAGACGATGTCATACCGCGCCCCTGGCCGGTAGCAAAACTTCGTGGCGGATCGTTGGCTGACGTTCGACTGCTTCGGCACCTTGATCGACTGGCGCCATGGCATTCGGACGACGGGAGAGCTGCTTTTTCCCGGGCGCGGCCAGGACTTCCTCGACACCTATATCGCGCTTGAGGCCGAGGTCGAGAGCGAAGGCCCATTCAAGCGCTACCGCGCGGTGCTCACTGAGACGACGCGCCGCGTGGCGAAGCGCCTGGAGGTGGAGCTGAAGCCGGACGACGCGACAGCGCTCGTCTCGACCATCCCGTACTGGCCTCCGTTCGCCGACGTCGGTCCGGCGCTGGGCGAGCTGCGCAAGCAGGGTTGGAAGTTCGCGCTGCTGACCAACTGCGACCGCGACATCATCGCCCTGACGCAGCGCCGCCTTCCGGCTAACTTCGACGCCGTCGTCACGGCCGAAGACGTCTCCGCGTACAAGCCGAACCCGGCGCACTTCCGCCTCTTCCAGTCGACGTTCGCGTCGTCCGCGAGCGCGTGGATCCACGTGGCGCAGAGCTACTTCCACGACATCCAGCCAACGCACGAGCTGGGCATCACGAGGATCTGGGTCAACCGGCAAGGCGAGAAAGACGATCCAGCCCTGGCCGACGCGGTGATTCGTGGGCTGGGAGAGCTGCCCGGCGCAATTTCCGAGGTTGCCCTCGGCTAGGGAGCCGCGTTGACAGCGGCGTTACTGATGATGAGGTGGGCTACGTCGCCGGCGTTGTCCTAACGCTCCCGGTGCTCCTCGTGTGGCGCATGCCGCGGCGGTGGTGGGAGGCGCTTGATCGCCCCTATGCAGACAGGGTCAAGGCGATGCTTCAATCGGTCCCCGGCTTCACCCTCGGCGCATGGCTGCTGTTCGGCCTGTTCTTTCCTATCGACGAGGGGCTGGGCGGCAATCGCGCTGGCCACACCTCTGCCGCAGAGGTCGTCGCGATCATTGCTTGCGGTCTGCCCTGGGCCACGACGCTAATAGGTGGTTGGCCTCTATGGCTGGTCCCACCTGGTGCGCGGAATGCCGACGATGCTCAGTACTTCACGTCCCACTGGGGAGGTATTTTCGGATTTGGCATGGCTGCGGCGGCCGTGTTTTTTGCGCTCCACGCGTGGTGGCCGGCCGTCGGCGTGTGCCTCGTCGCCGGTGCGGCTTTCGTCTTCATTCAGCTCGCGTTGCTGAGGCGTCGAAGTCGGATAGCTCGATAAGCGCCCGGTAGACCCTGCGGGCCGGCCCAGCCTGGACGAGGTTCCCGTTCGCTTCGCGATGCAGCCGCAGGTCACCACCCGGCATCTGCACCGTCACGTGGCTTTCCACGAGATTGCGCCGCATGCACGCGGCGGCAACGGCGCTGGCGCTCGTGCCTGACGCCAGCGTGTATCCGGCGCCTCGCTCCCAGATCTCCGCGCGCACGCGCGCGCGATCTACTACCTCGCACAGCTGCACGTTGGTGCGCTCTGGGAAGGCCGGGTGGACCTCGAGATGCGGTCCGAGCTCGAGGCAGCGCTCACGCGTCACCGCCTGGTCGAAGACGACGCAGTGCGGATTGCCGACCGACACGAGCACCGCTTGCACGCGCCCTGCGGGAGTGTCGAGGTCGACGTGCTCCGGTTCACCGGGAAAATCGGCCGGCAGGTCCGCGGCGCGAAACGAGGGCCGGCCGATGTCCAGCTCGGTCACGACCTCGGCGCCGTTTCGCTCGAGCACGCGGACCGCGTTGGATCGGTCGGCCGTAGCCAGCTCGAAAGCGTCGCCCGCGCCATGGTCCAGGACCGCATGGGCGGCGATGATCCGGAGCCCATTGCCGCTCTTCTGGGCCTCGGAGCGGTCCGGGTTGAAGATGCGCACGCTCATCGCGTGCGGGTCGAACGCGAGCAGGCCGTCCGAGCCGAGGCCGCGGTGCCTGTCGCATAGCTCTGGCAGAACTGCCACGAGCTCGTCGAGCGGACCGGGCAGGTCCAGGATCAGGTAGTCGTTGCCCAGTGCCTGGTACTTGAACAGCTCTAGTTGCGACACTGTCGCAAATTGTCGGGAATTCGCCATGGGCGACGTGGGTTACCTAGAATTGAACCTGTAATGGCGGACCTCATCTGGCCTGCCCAGCGTCTGACCCACATCCCGGCCTGCTTCTGTAGCTAGCACCGGCCGCTTGCTCGCGCCGCCGGGCGCGCGCAGGGCGCACCGACAAAAAGTCGGGCGCGCCCATTCGACCGCTTCGTTTCCTTCAACTGTTCGTTTCGTATTTGCATTTTCTGGAGGAGTTGGAATTGAGCTCACAAACACAAACCAAGGCACTGGTCACGACTGACTGGATTGCCGAGCACGCCAAAGACTCGGGCCTGCGCCTGGTCGAGGTCGACGTCGACCCGACCGTTTACGAGAAGGGCCACATCGCGGGCTCCGTCGGCTGGAACTGGAAGCGAGACCTCCAGGACCAGGTCGCGCGCGACATCGCACCGAAGGACGCGTTGGCTGAGCTGCTCGGCCGCAGCGGCATCACGCCCGAGGCGACAATCGTCCTCTACGGCGACAACAACAACTGGTTCGCCGCCTACGCGTACTGGGCGCTCAAGTACTACGGCCACGACAAGGTGCAGCTTGTCGACGGCGGCCGCGTCAAGTGGGAGAAGGAAGGCCGGCCGTACAGCACGGACGCGCCGAGCTATCCCGCGACGAGCTACCACTTCAAGAGTGCGCCCAACGAGCACATTCGCGCCTACCGCGACCAGGTCCTCGACAAGCTGGGCAAAGCTGCCCTGGTTGACGTGCGCTCTCCGAAGGAGTTCTCGGGCGAGCTGCTCGCCCCGGAGAACCTACCCCAGGAAGGGGCCCAGCGAGGCGGCCACATCCCAACGGCGGCGAGCATCCCTTGGGCCACGGCGGTCAATGCCGAAGACGGGACTTTCAAGAGCAACGACGAGCTCAAGGAGATCTACGGCGGAAAGGGCGTCGTATCCAACAAAGAAGTGATCGCTTACTGCCGCATCGGCGAGCGGTCGGCGCACACCTGGTTCGTGCTGCACGAGCTGCTCGGCTACCCCGACGTCAAGAACTACGACGGTTCGTGGACCGAGTGGGGCAGCTCAATCCGGGTGCCCATCGAGAAATGAGCACACCGGCGACCCAAGTCGTCGACCACTCCGCGCTGAAGGTCAACCAGACCGGGATCATCGCGACCGTGCTCGTCGCGTTCGTAGGCGGCGCGCTGTTCCGGCCCCTGCTCGTTCTGATCCCGCTGCTCGCGATCGTGCTGCTGCTCGGCACCTTCGCGCCGCAGCTCGCGCTGTTCAAGCAGTTTTACTTCAAGGTCCTCAAGCCGCGCGGCATCGTCAAGCCACGACCGGTGCAGGACCGACCCGAACCTCACAACTTCGCCCAGGGGCTGGGCGGCGTGTTCCTGGCGGTGGCGTCGATCCTGCTGATCCCGCTGCCGGTCGCCGGACTCGCACTGTCCCTGCTGGTCGCGGTATTGGCATTCGTCAACCTGGCGTTCGGGTACTGCCTGGGCTGCCAGATCTTCTACCAGCTCGAAAGACGAGGTTTGGTCAGAGCGTGAGTGCGCAACTCTGGGCACTGGCGGTGGCGGGCGCAGTCGTGCTCGCCGCCGCCTGCCTGGAGACATTTCGGTCTCGTCGGGCCCGAAGGCTTGTGCTTGGGACCGGCCCCATCCCCGCCTTCGGCGGTACTTCCCCGCAAGCGGGGAAGAGCAACCTCCCCTACATCCTTTATTTCACCGGCGACAGCTGCACTGTGTGCCGGACGCACCAGGAGCCGGCGCTGGCTCGGCTTGGCGACGTGCGGGTCGACAAGGTGGACGCTATCGCGGAGCGTACGCTCGCCGATCGCTTCCACGTCTACACGCTTCCAACCACAGTCGTGATGGCGGCGGACGGCCAACCGCTGCACGTGAACTACGGCTACGCGCCGGCGCCGAAGCTCGAGCGCCAGCTGGCAGAGGCGCGAGTCATGAGCCTGAGGTCAGCCGCCACCGCCTGACCGCTCGTCAGCTGTCGATCCCATGCCGTTCGATATTCTGGCTGGGTGATTCAGAGACTCGCACTTGCTTCTCTGCTGGTGATCGCGATGGCGTGCGGTCAGACCCAGCCGAGTCACAGCCACCAGGTCGTCCTCGGCGCGATCTATCCATTGAGCGGGCCTCAGGCACCGGGGGGAAAGCAAGAGCTCGCCGGCGTGGAGGCCGCGCTGCGCGTCTCGCACGCAAACGTCAGGCTGCAGGTGATCGACGCCACGACCCCACAAGCTGCATCCGCCGCGGTTGACACCCTGGTGCGCGATTACCACGTGCCGGTGATCCTGGGCACATACGGCAGCACCCTGTCCGCCGCGGCATCAGCTCGCGCCGAGGAGCTGAAGACCGTGTACTGGGAGACCGGTGCGGTCGCCGACCCGATCACCGCTCACCGCCATTACGTGTTCCGAACAGTTGCCACCGGCAGCTCGTTGGGCCGCATGGCCGTGACCTTCTCCCACGACGTGCTCATGCCGGAGTACAAGCTCACCACGCCGCGTGCTGTGGTCGTGCGCGTCAACGACATTTACGGGCAGTCGGTGGGCGGCGGTGAGCAAGACCTGGCCCAGGCGATGGGGATCAACGTCGTCGACGTGGTCGAGTACAACCCAAACGCCTATGACGCCAACGTGATCGCGGCGCGCGTCGCCCAGGACCGTCCCGATTTTCTGTGGGACGTGAGCTACCTCGATGACGGCGTTGCCATCTGGACTGCGGTCCTCAACACCCGCGTCCTACTTAAAGGGGCGATCGGCACCAGCTCCGCCTTCTGCATGCCGGCCTTCAGCCAGCGCGTGGGCCGTGGATCCGTCGGCGTGTTTGCCGCCGACAAGCCGGACGGCGAGATTGCATCCGCGGCCCTCTCGCCGGCCGGCCAGGCATTGCTTGGCAGCGCCAAGGCGGCCTACGGCGGGCCCATGGAGATTCCCGCCGTGGCTGGATTCGTGGGCGGATGGACGCTTTTCCATGATGTGCTGCCCAATGCGGGCGCGTCGGTCTCGGCGGAATCGATTCGCGTCGCCGCGCTGAAGGTCGATGTCGCGGTGGGCGACAGCATCAACGGCGGCGGTGTGAAGTTCTCGGGCCCCGGCGCGCTCGACGAGGGTCAGAACACGCGCGCCGCGGCGGTCGTCGGGCAGTGGCAGGCGGTGGGCGTCATGAAAATCGTGTATCCCCCCGCTTATCGGACTTAGTCCAGCCCCTCCGGCCCTTCGGGCCACCTCCCCATGAATGGGGAGGAGACTTGACCTTAATCGAGAGCCTTCTGGACCAGGGTGATGTCCATCCAGCGGTCGAACTTGTGCGCGGCGTTCGCGATCGTGCCCACGACACCGAAGCCGTGGCGTGTGTACAGCGCCAGGCCGGCCCGGTTGTCGGTGGCGATGCTGGCCACGATGGTCAGGTAGCCGAGGCCGCGCGCTTCCTGGATCAACTCGTCCAGCATGGCGCCGCCGATGCCTTTTCCGTGGTGCACGGGGTCGACGTAGACGAGGCTCTCCACGACGTCGAAGCCGCGCTGCTTCCACGGCAGAAGGCGAGCCCATCCGATCACCCCTGTCTCGTCGACCGAGACCAGGAGCTTGGAGCGCTTCCCATGCATCTCCCACCACTCCTGCGCCTCCTCGGCGTCGAGCGGCTCGGAGTCGATGGTCGCGAAAGTCTGGTTCACCGCCCAGTTGTAGATGCCGACGATCGCCTTCAGGTCGTCCTTCGATGCATCTCGGACGGAATATCCCTTGGCGCTCTTCGCCTGGGCATTCGTTGTCTTTGCATTCCTTGTTTGGGCCATCCCGACCATTATGCTTCCCGCCCGTGAAGCCCGAGATCAAGACGCCCCTGCCAGGGCCAAAAGCCGCTGAGCTGATCGCACGCGACGCCAAGGCGATGTCGCCGAGCTTCACCCGCTCCTACCCCTTCGTCATGGAGCGAGGCCGGGGCTGCTGGGTCACAGACGTGGACGGCAACAGGTTCCTCGACTTCACGGCCGGCATCGCCGTCGTCACCACGGGCCACTCCCACCCGAAGGTTGTCGCCGCGATCAAGGAGCAGGCGGAACGCTTCATCCACATGTCCGGGACGGACTTCTACTACACGCCGGAGATCGAGCTGGCGGAGCGACTGGAGAACAGGATCCTGCCGGGCACGCCGGCGCGTGTCTTCTTCACGAACTCCGGCGCCGAGGCGATCGAGGGCGCCATGAAGCTCGCGCGCTACGCCTCCGGACGGCCGAGCTATATCGCGTTCATCGGGGCGTTTCACGGCCGGACATTCGGCGCCCTGTCGCTGACGGCGTCGAAAGCGAGCCAGCGCCGGCGCTTCGCCCCGCTGCTCTCGCAGGTGTTCCATGCGCCGTTCCCTACGGTGTCTCGCGGCGTGACCACCGACCAGTCGATCGAGCGTATCGAAGAGCTGTTCAACACCGTCGCGCCCCCGGAAAGCGTCGCCGCGGTCTTTGTCGAGCCCATCCAGGGCGAGGGCGGCTACCTGGTTCCACCGGACGACTTCCTGCCGCGCCTGCGGGAGCTGACCGCCAGGCACGGCATCCTTCTCGTCGCGGATGAGGTCCAATCGGGGATGGGTCGCACGGGTCACCTCCTGGCCGTCGAGCACTGGGGTGTCGAGCCGGACATCGTCTGCCTGGCCAAGGGCATCGCGTCCGGGCTTCCGCTCGGCGCGTTCATCGCGCGCGCGGAGCAGATGAGCTGGCCGCCCGGGTCTCACGGCAGCACTTTCGGCGGCAACCCGATCGCATGCGCCGCGGGTCTGGCGACGCTCGACCTGCTCGAGGACGGATTGATGGAGAACGCGGCTCGGGTCGGCGCCGCGATGCAGGACGGACTTCGCGAAATCGCGGCCACACATTCCGATGTGACGGACGTGCGCGGCATCGGCTTGATGCTGGCGCTCGAGCTGCGGACGCCGGAGCTGGCGGCGAAGCTGGTTCAGTCGGCGTTCGAGCGAGGTCTGCTCCTGCTCACCGCCGGATCCAGGGCGGTGCGGATCAGCCCGCCGCTCGTGCTCAATCCGGAGGAAGCCGCGACCGGCCTGGAGATAATCGCCTCAGCCCTGGATTGAGTCCGCGACCGGCTGCATCGCAGTCGCGGCGGCGCGGTCGTCGTTCGCGACGGTCTTCGAAGACTTCGCCCGCTGGTCGTCGATCACCTTGATCATGGCGTTGACCTGGTCGACCAGCTGCGGCCTGTGGATGTGCGCGAGCGCGGTGAAGTCGGTGACGAATTTCTCTGTCAGGACCTGCTTCGCCCCAGACGTCCCGGCGGCGTAGCCGAGGAGGGCGTTGTCCCTGGCCGTCCAGATTTCCGTGAACCGTGAGCCAGCGGCCGGGCTGATTGACGCAGCGAAAACCGCTGCCAGCGCGGCGCCATTGCCGGCCAGCGCCGAAGAAGCCGCACCCGACTCAACTGTCCGTCCCGCCACCGCTGCATCGGTGGCCATCGTCGCGAGGTACGAATGCTCCTGGAGCAGGTTGTCGAGAGACACGTGCACGTCGACGGCTGGAGCGAACGCATCCCCAGGAAACTTGTCCGGGAACCTGAGGGCGATCTCGGTTGCCAGCGCGTCGCCGAGCCGAGAGGTGTGCGCGTAAGCGCTGTCCAGGTGCGAGTAGTAGCTTGCGTAGTTGCCTGCGAAGACGTCGTCGATAAAGGCCTTGTCGTCCGCGATCCGCTGGCTTGTCAGCTGCGTGGCCTGGTCCAGCGGCACCCGGCTCATCGCGTTGATCAGTTGGGCGAATTGAGGTGCAGAGGCTGTCAACGCAAGCATCGCGGCTTTGGCCTTGCCGTCGTTGTGAGTCACCACTCCGATCGTGTAGTCGACCAGGTAGCCGTTCTGCGCATTCCATGCCAGCGTGAACTGGAGAGCTGCCGTGTTGCCGAAGGCGCTGCCGATCACGGCCGACAGGTCGCCCGAGTTCGTCGCCAGCAAGCTCGTGTAGGACGCGTACTGGTCGGAGTGGTTGACCGCCGCCTCCGACTCCTTGGCCACGATCATCACGTGCTCGCTGAGCAGCAGGTCGAGTCGGACGCGCAGGTCGGCGGCCTGTGTCGGCGCGGCCGAAGGGGGAGGGCTCGATGTCGACGCGCTTTGATTCGTGCACGAAAGCAGCGCCGCACCGAGCATCACGACCGCAGCTCGTCTCAAACCGCCGCCATCCTACTGGCCCGGTACCATGTTTCGGCCTTGCCTCAGTGGCTGCTGGTCGACGGCTCGAGCATGTTTTTCCGCGCCTTTTACGCGATCCCTCAAACGATGCGAGGGCCTGACGGCACTCTGGTCAATGCGGTGCGTGGCACGCTGGACACGCTCGCGCGGTACGTCACCGACCGCAGGCCGCGCCACGTCGCATTCACGACCGATGAGGACTGGCGGCCCGCCTGGCGCGTCGACCTGATCCCGGGCTACAAGCAGCACCGGACGGCGGAGCCAATCCCTCCCGCGTTGATCCCCCAAGTGCCGATCATCCTGAGGGCGCTTGAGGCGGTGGGCATCGACGTCGTCGGCCTCGAGGGCTACGAGGCGGAGGACATCGTCGCGTCGCTCGCCACAAAGGTGAAGCCTCCGATCGAGATCGCAAGCGGCGACCGTGACCTGTTCAGCCTCATCCGCGATCGCGACATCATCGTCCTGTACCCGCAGAAGGGCGGAATGGCGGTCGTCGACGAAGAAGAGGTCACGCGGCGCTACTCGATCCCAGGACGCGCATATGCCGACTTTGCAATCCTTCGCGGTGATCCGTCGGACGGACTGCCCGGAATCGCCGGGGTCGGCGACAAGAAAGCAGCCGAGCTGGTGACCCGTTACGGGTCCGTGGGGGCCATGCTCGAGGCCGGCGTCTTCCGCAACGCCAATGCCGAATACCTGAAGAACGCCATGCGGGTTGTGCCGCCGGTTGCGGACCTGCCCATCGAAGTGCCGCCCGGCCGGCGCGACAGCTATCCCGCAGACCCCAAAGAGGTCGAGCGGCTGGGCAAGAAGTACGGAATCGGCAACAACCTGGACCGACTCAGCACCGCACTGCGTTCGATGCCGGCGCTTACCAAACGCTGATTTTTCGCTTCCAGTGATCTGACAGGCGCGCGGCAACGTATCCCTTGTCATGACGCTGACGTGGATTCGCCTCCGGCGCCGCCGGGCGAAGAGCTACATGATTTGGAGCCGTGGAAGTCGGGCTCTGCGCTTCATGCACTCAATCCAGGACCGTCAAGGGCAAGCACACCACGTTCTGGATGTGCCGGCGCTCGCTGACGGACCCGTCGTTCCCGCAGTATCCGCGGCTGCCCGTCCTCCAATGCCGGGGCTACGAGCCTAAGAAGAAGCCACCCGCATGAGGGCCATCGGTTGTCCCTGCGCAGGGTCGAAGCGGTTCGCGACCTGACCTGAGGCCATCGAAACCTCGGCGATGGCGCCGGTGTCGCTGACCGCGTACAGCAGGCGGCCGTCAGGGCTCAGTCCGAGGCTCCAGACGTGCCACTCGCTCAGCGCCTCCATCCGCACCGTCAGGCTTGCCGTGTCCACCCAGACGATGCCGGAGCTCCCCGCGGTGACAAGCGTTTTGCCATCAGGGCTGATCACGGTGGCGCCCGCCCCGGTGCTCGCGGAGTTGCCTATGGCGATCTTTGCGGTGCGGACGATCTGTGGTGAAAACTGGTTACTCGTGTCGACTTCCGCAACGGTCCCGGTCGCGCCGTTGACGGCGTAGAGGCGCGATCCGTTGCTGCTCATCGCCAGCGACCACTGCATATCAGCCTTGCCGCCGGAATATCCGCTCCCGGGCAGGTCGAGGCAGAAGGCGAAGGGCCCATCCAGGCTGAGCGCGTGAATGAAGGGGTTGTCGTTCTCGCGCACGTACATGCTGAAGAGCATGTGGCCGTCCGGAGAGGCGACGCCTGAGAGTCGAAGGCCCGTCATCGCCTGGTTGCCATCGCTCTTGTCGACGACGATGTTGTCGTCGAGCGTGTTGCCGTTGATGTTGAAGAGGCGGACGTAGTATTCCTTGCCGTTCAGGTATTGAATGAGGTACAGCCGCAGGCCGTCATTGCTGACGGCGTCGAAGTGAAAGTAACCCTTGAGGTTCACGCGATCCGTGACCTTGGACGCGGCTGCATCGATCAGCAGCATGTGGGTAGCGGTCGGAACGCTGTTCGGCGAGCCTTCGTAGGACTCCACGATGAGCCACCGTCCATCCGGTGAGGTGCCCCCAGGCACTCCCGTGATCGTCGCCGGCGGCAGCTGAAAGACACCGGGGAGCTGCATGGTGTTCAGCCTCGTCCCGGTCTGGGGGTCGGTGTCGACCAGCGAGCTGCCTGCGATCGAGTACAGATGCTTCCAGTCCCCCGACGGCACGCCGAGCGGGAGGCTTCGCTCGGAAGCGTGGCTTCGGCTATCGATGACCGAAACAAGCGGTGAGTTGCTCGAAGACACCGCCTCATAGAGCTTGTACCCGGCCGTCGCCGGCGGACCCCCGTCGGTCGGACCACAACCAGCGGCCAGGATTCCCAGACAGACCAGCGCGCCCGCAACTCGCATGCTCTTCACCTCGCCTCCCATACACCGGAGGGAGGGGTGAGGTTCCTAGATGGAGCCGGCGATCTGCAACGCCTGGGCTCTGGTCATATCTCCTTCGATCCGGACGATGGTCCCGTTGTGGTCGAAGATCAGGGTGTTCGTGGCCAGCCGGAGCGCGTCGTCCTGGAAGTTGCCGTTCGCATCCGTAAAAACAAAGTCGTGCGGGTGGCCGGCAATCCAGTAGCCGATGTGGCCGCCGACGCTCACCCGTTCGAGGGTCGAGTCTGGCCCGAGCGTCTTCTGGAAATAGTTCTCGTTGATCTGGCCGCGCGCCTCCGTGACGAGGGCGGCCACTCCTGTCTGCCCGGACACCTTGATTCCCGGACTCTGGCCGTAGACGAGCGTCACCTCGCCCTGCGATGGACCGTTCGGTGGTTGCTTGAGATAGACGGCGTCGGGCCGGCCCAGGGCTGACGGGACCGCGATCTTCCAGCTCACCTGGCTCTGGGCTTCGTTCAGGGTCACGGCCGTACCGAGGCCGAGGTTGGAACCGAGCTGCCCGGGTGGCCGTGGGGAAGGGGTAGGCGGGTGCTGCTCTCGGTGGATGGTGGTGTGAAGGTTCAGCCAGCCGGCGATCACATCGCGGGTGGGCGTGTACGCGAGGAGGGTTGCCACGATCAAAACCCCTGCTGCCAACGCGTACGGCCAGCGCCGCCAGCCCCTCCGTCCGGCTACGCCGGCCACCTCCCCATAAATGGGGAGGACAACGCTCAGCCGCGGAGTTGGTGGCCAATCTATTGCTCTCGCCAGGCTGGTCAGCTGCTGCTCGAGCTCAGGCATTTGCCGTTTCCTCAACCCGCGCCCTGAGCCGAGCCAGCGCACGCGACAGCCTCGATTTCACGGTGCCCTCGGCGATGCCGAGCGCAGCGGCGGTCTCCTCACCGCTGAGCTCCAGGAAATAGCGGCTCGCGATGACCATCCGGTCGTCCTCGCCGAGCTCGTTGACCATGGCGAGCAGGCGCCGGCGCTCATCCGTCGCGACCGCCACCGCCTCGGGGGATGGGACCGCATCCCCCGGGCGGAAGCCTTCGCTCAACCGCAGCTCGAGCCGGTGGCGCCGTCCTGACGAGCGCACACGGTTGCGGGCCTCATTGGCCATGATGCGCAGCAGCCAGGGCCGGAAATCGGCGTCGGGCCGGAAGCGATCAAGCGCCCGGTACGCCTTGACGAAACCCTCCTGCGCCGCGTCCTCGGCGTCGGCGGCGGACCCTGTGATGATGTAGGCGGTGCGGAAAGCGACCTGCTGATAGCGTTTCACGATCTCCTCATAGGCGGCCGAGTCGCCGCGCACGGCGCGCGCGATCAAAACGGAGTCGTCCGCTGGCCGGCCCTCCATCGGAACGCATCATGTACGCCTGCGGCGGCATCATGGTTCCCGTGCAACCGCGAGGCGCCTGGTTGGGTTTAGGTGGCTGATGGAGGGGACTGACCGCGTCTTCGAGCGCCTGGTACGGGATAACCAGAACCGCATCTACGCGCTCGGGCTGGCGCTGACGGGCAACCGGCACGACGCCGAAGACGTCGCCCAGGACACCTTTGTCCGCGCGTATCGAGCCCTTGCCACGTACACGCCTGAGCGCATCCGGGACCTGAAACAGAAAGCCTGGCTGCACCGGATCGCCGTCAATGTCGTGCGAAACCGCGTCCGTGGCGTGCGGCCGCGGCTGGTCGAGCTCAACGGCAGCGAACCCGATCACGCCAGTGGTCCGGAAGAGGACGTGCTCCGAAAGGCCGAGATCGACGAGCTGGCGGCTCGAGTGGCATGCCTGCCGGTGCGATATCGCGAAGCGGTCGTCCTGCGCCACGTTCAGGAGCTGTCCTACGCAGAGGTGGCGGACGCGTTGGGCCAACCGGTGGGAACGGTTAAGGCGAACGTCCATCGCGGATTGAAATTGTTGAGAGGAGAGAACCATGGCGACCGTGATGATTGACCTGAAGCGCCTGGGCGACGTGAAGGCGCCCGCGGGCTTTTCCGACCGTGTGCTCGCACAAGTCGGGATCGCCGACTCGTACGCGAAGTTCGAGACAGTGCTCGGCCCGGTCTACGTGGCCTGGAACCACCTGGGCGTCTCGGCCGCGATGCGCAGCAAGTCGGCTGCTGAGTTCGAGGACTGGTTCCGCAAGGACGTCGGGAGGCAGCTGACGCGCGTCGAGCCACCGCACGACCTCGCGGCGAAGATCGAGGATCAGCTCGAAGGCAAGCGGCGCATGCGATTCGACCTACGAGGTCTCACGCCGTTCTCTCAGGCCGTTTTGCGCAAGACGCTCGAGGTTCCTCGCGGCCAGGTGCGTCCCTACGGATGGATCGCGCGCGAGATCGGCCACCCGGCGGCGGTCCGCGCTGTCGGCACTGCCCTTGCCAACAATCCCATCCCTTACTTCATCCCGTGTCACCGCGTGATCCGGACCGACGGGGTCATCGGCAACTACGGCGGCGGAGGGCCCGAGGCCAAGGCGAAGATCCTCACGCTCGAAGGCGTACAGCTGAAACGCCTGCAGACCCTGGCGCGGTCCGGCTTGCGCTATGAGGGCGTGCGCAGCACCAAGATCTTCTGCTTCCCGACCTGCTACCACGGCCGACGAGTGAGGGAGGAGAACTTCGTGTTCTTCCACGACGAGGCCGAGGCGCGCTCGGCAGGCTACCGGCCGTGCAAGGACTGCCGGCCGGCGGTGGCCTGATCGAGCGGAGCGACGCTGGCGGTCACCGGCGCGCTGCGCTGGTGCAGACGGTGCGACCGGGATAGGCCGCCGTCGAAATTGATCGCCTTGCCGTCGTGATAGACGGCCGGTTGCGAGCCTCGATGCGGCTTATGGCCAAAGACGACGCGGCGTCCGCCGGTCAGCTCCAGCCACCGCTCCAGGCGCGCCGGTTGGGTTTCAAAGATGTTGGGGCTGCTCAGCACCTGCCACAGGACGCCTTCGCCCCCACTCGCGAGGAGCTCGCGGGTGCGCCTGTTGATCGCATCGATCAGGCCTGAATCGGTTGTGGGGGCCAGGTCGAGGTACGCGTCGTTGCCGCAGTGCTGCGCGATCGTGCCGTCGGGCAGCCTCACCAGCGCCGGCCGTTCCCACATCCATTCCTGCAGCTGTTCGTCTTTGCGCAGCTCGTCGAGGTCGTGCCGCTGGCCGCCGATGCTGATCCAGAAGCCGGCGCGCCCGGGATCTCGCAGCGCCCAGAGCATCGCCACCTCGTGATTGCCGAGCAAGACCTCGGTGTTCGGCCGGTCCCTTGCGTAGCGCAAGGCTCCGACGCCGAACATGCCGTAGTCGACCAGGTCGCCAAGGAAGACGGTGCGCCAGCCGGCCGCCGGGTACGGCTTGAGTGCGGTGAAAAGGCGCTCGATGTCCCCATGGACGTCGCCGACGATCAGGACCGGCAGATCGTCCGCAGCCATTCCTCTCCGGCGCCTTCGACGCGGCGGACGGCGCGCGTGTACGAACCGATGGTCTGAAGCTCGGTCCGGTCGTCCCGCCTGCGCAGGGTGTTGTCGAAAACCCTCTGAGCCTCGTCCAGCCTGAAAGGGACGGCGTGGCTGAAAAGCCGCGTGGCCGAGCTTCCTTTGAAGACCCAGAACTCATCCCAGGTACCGGTGGCGCGGGCTCTCCGTACGTGCGCGTTGCCATCCCACCACCCAGGTCCGGGGTCTCGGCTTACATCCTCCAGGACGTCCTCGATCGCCAGGCACCCGACCAGGTGGAACCCGGCACCCTGGTCTTTGCGCTGCAGACGGGCCAGAAAGGCGATGAGGTCGCCCCCCTTTGCGCGGCGCAGGCTGAACGCTCGACCGGCGCGCCGGCAGTTGTCGCCGTACGTCGGATGGGGCGCGTCAAGGTCGGGATCCAGGTGGACCGCGCGGGTGCGCCAACTCGACGGTGCGTAGGTGCACCTGTCCGCCAGGTCGGCGAGGCGCAGCATAGGCGGCCGCCAGGGGTGTCGTTCCGGAATGGGCAGGAGCGCGAAGGTGCCGTCGTCGAAAAGGGGAGAGAAGGCGGCGTGGGCCGAGTTGACCCCGACGTTGGCCAGGAAGACAGCCACGAAATCGATCCTAACGGCGGCCCGGAAGGGGTTGGGTAGAATTCCAAAGGCGCATAGGGGCGTAGCTCAGTCTGGTCAGAGCATCGGTCTCCAAAACCGAGGGCCGAGGGTTCGAATCCTTCCGCCCCTGCCACCCCACTTAAAGGCTCATTAAGTACAGACGCGCGCGGTCTCGTTTCACCAGTAAGGGAATCGGGGCCAAAGGCCCAGGAGGCGCGTTGTGAGCAAATCGATAACGACACGGTGGTACATCGGAGCGTGGATAGTGGCGGTGCTTACGGGCATTGTCGTCGGCGTCATGTCGCGAGGGGCAGCCGGGAGCAGCCCGCCGCCCGCCGCGACGATCCTGGGCGTGGTCATCGTCCTGTGTGGCCTCGTGATGCTGGTGATGTGGATCGGCGCCCTCATCAAGCTGGGCCAGCAACATTCTTGGGGCTGGTTCGCATTCGTCCTGCTGCTTTACCTGCTGACCCTCGGAATCCTCGGGATCGTAGCCATGGCGGTCTACGCAATCGCGGGGCCTGACGACACGGCTCCGGCGGTTATGAGGCCGACCACGACTTAGACACCGGGGCGTTCATCCCTCCGACGGCTGGCCGGCTCCAAGCGGGGCCGGCCAGCCCGTTTTCAGCCTTAGTAGAATCGAGCGACCCTCTAAACTCGCTTGCTGGGGTCGGGGGTCAGGGCTCCTGGAACTGGGCCGCTAGCTCAACTGGCAGAGCGCCGTGCTGATAACGCGGAGGTAGGTGGTTCGAGTCCACCGCGGCCCACCACGGGTTTTGATCTTAGTCAAGCAACAAACAGGCCGGGCAAGGTCCGTCGTAGGCAGCGAGCGTCGGTCACCTTCGCGTCGCGCGGCGGTTCATTCCGCCCGCGTGGAAATCCGAGTTGCCTGCGACCAGACCGCCTGCCAGCGACCATCCCTCTTCTCGTAGATGTCCGTGTGCCAGAACACGCCGGAGTCGCGCTGGTCGGAGAACCGGATCTCGATGCGCGCTTGGTAGCGGACCGCGGCG
>Ga0209806_1000212_pt1 | contig 37380 bp, 39 predicted proteins | sample GraSoiAngelo_152_FD_186166 | JGI IMG/M metagenome (GOLD analysis project Ga0209806, IMG submission 186166) | Grasslands soil microbial communities from the Angelo Coastal Reserve, California, USA - 14_1009_12_30cm (SPAdes) (version 2) | ecosystem: Environmental > Terrestrial > Soil > Grasslands ... | reverse complement strand
CGACTCGAAATCAGGCGAAGGGGCCCGAACGGAACACATGATCGTCAGGCGGCATCTGTTGAGCGAGTCGTAACGCGCTTTCCAACCGGTTCCGTCTCGTCACAATGCGAACCGTGATGGGCATCTGACCGGACGCGAAGTCGATTGAGCTGATGAACGTGCCAAAGTCGACTGAAGCAACATGAAGTTCGGTCCCTGAGCGCTGGGGCCAGAGCCGTAGGATGTTGCGTCCAAGGAGGACGCCAGCGGCCGTCCCCAATGGAATAACCATGACCACGGCTAGAAGCGCGAAGAATTTCATCGTGCCAGAGGGAATCGAATCGACAAAGTCACGCGGCACAAGACTCATGCTTAGAGCGAGGCCCCCAACCATCCCAGCAAACAACGATGCAACCGTTGCGACTTGCGCCGGTATCGAAAATCGCCGAGCCATGACACCGTTCGACGAGAACTCCACAACGAAGGGAGCCTTCTTCTGAGGTTCGAAGCGTTTCCGAAACGTCTCTAATGGCCCGGGGAAAGGAGTGTCTCCGACCGTCACGCTGGCGAGGAAGAGGTATCGGTCCGGCACAAGATCAGGAACTGGTGCGACCTTAATCCGTTCTTCGAATTGACGCAATTTTCTTGGATGGTCATGCGGCCGCAATCATTGTGGATTGTACCTTCGTTACACGGGAAAAGGGCGTAGCGATGCCCCTCTCGGCACATGCCGATAGTCTCTTCGACACGCTTATATATCGTTCCCATTCTCGCTCGCACCATGCAGTTCCCGCTCCGGGAGAAAATTGCCGGCGAGATCGCGTTGTCGGAGCAACCGGGGAAGACGATGCGGAAGTGGCGGGAGGAACTGCGGATCACGCAGACGGACCTCGCGCACCACATGCGCGTCTCCCCGAGCGTGATCAGCGACTACGAGGCGGGACGACGGACGTCTCCCGGGATCAAGACGATCCATCGGCTCGTCGATGCCCTCTTGGAGATCGACCAGAGGACGGGCCAGAAGCTCTCCAAACGCTTCGAAGAGTACTCCGACGTCATCCCGTCGATGCGCGACTGGTCCGTCGGCATGCGCGCCGGCGACTTCCTCCGTCGGATCGACGGGAAGCTGCTCACGCAGAAGCTCAACACCCGGCGCCTCGTGAATGGATACACCGTGATCGACTCGATCAAGGCGATCACGACCCTCGACGCGACGGACTATCTGCGGATCTACGGATCGACGAGCGAGCGGGCCCTCTGCTTCACCGGCGTCAAGTACGGACGGTCGCCGATGATCGCGATCAAAGCCCATCCCCTCAAGCCCGCGATGGTGGTCTACGTCCAGCCGGAGAACATCGACGAGCTCGCCATGAAGCTCGCCGATCTCGAAGGCATCCTCCTCGCGCGGACGGAACTCGATCAGGCCGAATTGATCTCGAGACTGGAGCGGATTGCATGAAGTCAGGCATCGTCAGCTACGGAGGCTACATCCCGCGGTACCGGATCCGACCGAAGGACATCGGCGTCGTCTGGGGGGCCGATGGCGAGGCCATGGGCCGCGGGCTCAACATCCGCGCGAAGAGCGTTCCGGGCCCCGACGAGGACGTCATCACGATCTCGGTGGAGGCCGCGCGGGCGTGCATGGCCAAGGTGGACCTCGATCCCACGGACATCGGGGCGATCTACGTCGGCTCGGAGTCGCACCCGTACGCCGTCAAACCGACGGCGACGGTCGTCGCGGAGGCGATCGGCTCGGCGCCGGTCCTGACCGCCGCCGACTTCGAGTTCGCCTGTAAGGCCGGGACGGCGGCGATCCAGACGACGATGGGACTCACGTTGTCCAAGATGATGAAATACGGCCTCGCGATCGGGGCGGACACGAGCCAGGGAGCCCCCGGCGATGCGCTCGAGTATAGTGCGTCCGCGGGCGGCGCGGCCCTCCTGATCGGCGTCGATCATGTCGCGGCGGAGATCGCCCACACCGTCTCGTTCACGACGGACACCCCGGACTTCTGGCGCCGCGAAGGCCAGCGGTACCCGAGCCACGGAGGCCGATTCACCGGCGAGCCGGCGTACTTCAAACACGTCCTCAACTGTGCGCAGCTGCTCTTCAAGCGGGCCGGCACGACCGCGGAGGAATACGATTACGCGGTCTTCCATCAGCCGAACGGCAAGTTCCCCGTCCGGGCCGCGAAGCAGCTCGGCTTCAAGGAGGGTCAGATCGACGCCGGCCTCTGCGTGCGCGAGATCGGGAACACCTACAGCGGGGCGATCATGGTTGGCCTCTGCGCGATCCTCGACGAGGCGGACCCCGGCGACCGGATCTTCGCGGTCGGTTACGGGAGCGGCGCCGGCTCCGACGCCTTCGACCTGACCGTCACGGAGGAGATCCGCAAGATCCGCCGCGACGCGACGCCGTCCATCAAGGAGATGATGGCCGATTCGGTCTTCCTCGACTACGCCACGTACGCGAAGTACCGCGGCAAGATCCTGATGCGGGAGGCCTGACCGTGCGGGACGTCGCCGTGATCGGCGTCGGCGAGACGGAGTTCGGCGAACTCTGGGACCGCTCGTTCCGGGACCTCGGGATCGAGGCCGGACTGAAGGCGATCCAGGATGCGAAGCTCCGGTCCGAGGACATCGACGCCGTGTACATCGGCAACATGTCCGCCGGGAAGTTCATCGACCAGGAACATGTGTCCGCGCTCGTCGCGGACTACTCGGGCCTCGCGGACATGCACCTGCCGACGGTCCGCGTGGAAGGCGGCGGCGCCTGCGGCGCGATCGCCCTCCTGCAGGCCCGCCTCGCGATCGCCTCCGGCATGCACGACATCGTGGTCGTCGGAGGCGCGGAGAAGATGACGGACGTCGGGGAGGTGCAGGCGGCGGAGATCCTCTCGTCGACGGCGGACCAGGAGTGGGAGAGCGTCTTCGGCGCGACGTTCGCCGGCCTCTACGCGATGATGGCCCGACGCCACATGCACGAGTTCGGCACGACCCGGGAGCAGATGGCGGCCGTCGCGGTGAAGAACCACAAGAACGGAGCGCTGAACCCCGAAGCCCAATTCCAGAAGGAGATCACGATCGACGCGGTCCTCCAGGCGCCTTGGGTCGCGGAGCCCCTGGGCCTGTTCGACTGCGCGCCCCTCTCGGACGGCGCGGCCGCGGTCGTCCTGTGCGAGGCGCAGCGGGCTAGGAAGTTCAGCGACACCCCGATCCGGATCGCGGGGTCCGGCCAGGCGAGCGACTTCCTCGCCCTCCACGACCGGCGCGATCTCACGACGCTCGATGCGACGGTGATCGCGGGGAAGCGTGCCTTCCACGAGGCCAAGATGATGCCGAAGGACGTCCAAGTCGCGGAGGTCCATGACAACTTCACGATCTCCGAGATCCTGGCGATTGAGGACCTGCGGTTCATCGAGAAGGGCAAAGGCGGACCCGCGACCGCCGAGGGGCTTACCGCGCTGAACGGCAAGATCTCCGTGAACACATCGGGCGGCCTGAAGGCCCGCGGCCAGCCGGTCGGCGCGACCGGCGTCGCCCAGGCCGTCGAGATTGTTCGTCAACTCCGAGGGGAGGCCGGCAAGCGGCAGGTCGTCGGGGCTCGCCATGGCCTCACGCACACCCTCGGCGGGACGGGCGCCACCGCGGTCGTCCATCTGTTCGAGCGAGGCGATTGACCTTGGCCATCCCCCGCTTTTGGCGCGAGATCCAGAGCCGCTACAACCTGATCGGCACGAAGTGCGGGAGCTGCGGCAAGGTCGATTTCCCGCCGCGGGCGGTCTGCCCGGTCTGCGGCCGCAAGTCGATCGGCAAGATGCAGCGGTTCCAGCTGGGCGGAAAGGGGAGCGTGGTCACGTACACCGTCATCCACGATGCCCCCGCCCAGTTCGAGATGCAGAAGCCGTACGTCATGGCGATCATCGAGATGGACGAGGGCGTGCGACTCACGTCGCAGCTGATTGACGTGAAGCCGGAGGACGTCCGGATTGGGATGAAGGTCCAGGCCTCGTTCCGCAAGCTCGGCCAAGAGGGGGACGCGGGCGTCATCCACTACGGATACAAGTTTCGACCTGCGGGCTAGGCGTTTGTCCATCTTTCCATCCGGCCGATTCCTCGCCGATATTCTCATGATTGAATCCAATTCCAGCACTCGCCCTTTATCCCGCCACACACCATTCCCTATCGGGGAGTGGAGGATTGACGAAGCGACTCCGGTCGCTCCGGTCGCACGTTGAAGGTTCGCGCCCGGAGCAATCGGGACCGACATTGGAACCGTTGACGACGTGGAACCTATCTCTGGCGCGGCTCCGGAAGATGTTCCATCGCTCGAGTCATCCGGCCCTGCTCTTGCGCCAGCCTGTCGCCCCGTCGATCGTGCTCGCGTGCGAGCAATGCGGCTTCGACTACAGCGTGACCAAGATCGAACTTGCCGGTGGGAAAGAGGCCGCGATTTGGTCCTGCGAATGCGGCAGCCGGTACATCCCTCCGGGCGGTGTGGAGCTTTCCCAGTACGTCTGTCCCTGAGGAGCCTCGCGGCCCCGGGATGTAGCGTTCTCCTTCCGCGACGTTACGGTCTCGAAGTCGGTGCCCGGGCCCCTGGTACAGCGGGCCTTCGCGTGCGGACCCAATAGAGCCCAACCGCGATGTAGATGACGAGCAGCACGCCGAGGATCGCGGTCCAGATTGAGACGACGAGAGATCCGGAAACCGCCCGCAAGGAATAGCGCCACGTGAGGATGGCGACGGAGACGAATCCCAGCCCCGCGAGGACCCGCGCGAGGGCGCCGAACCGGTTGCGGTCGAGCACCCAACGCAATCCCGACGTGATGAAATTCGACAGGGCGAGGAGGGCGAAGAACAGGAGGCCGCTCCGGACGATTCCATCCGGAGGCCGCACGAACAATCCGCCCGGCACGATCAGGTCCCACCACGATCGGAAGTCGTTGAGCAAGTTCGTGTTCAGCGTGAAGACGAGGCCGAGGATCAAGAGGAAAAACGCGACGCCAATCAGGGCGACGAAGTCCGGCCGACGCTCCGGGAAGGCGCGCGCCGCGGCCGGCATCGGCCTCAGAGCCGAGGCGGCAGAAGGGGCGGTCGGAGCCGGGGCGGCCGGCGTCGGTGCGGACGCATGATCCGGAAGCAGGGATCCGCAGTACACGCAAAACGCGACCTCATCATCATTTTCTGTGCCGCACTTCGGGCATCGCACGGTGTGCACCCCGGGGTCTCGCATGTCGGGTACAGGCCTTAGAACTTTTGGTGCTTCAGTCTTTTCCGCGGATTTCGCCGCCGGCCCCGGAATTTCGCCCAGGATTTCTCCGAGTTCTTCGATGTCGAGTTGACCCTTCACCTCCTTGCCATCGAGGACCTGCAGGTTCCGCTCGAGCAAGGCGAGTTCCCGAGGATCCAAGGTCTGCGGCCGGAACGCGATCAGGACGACGGCTTGGGTGCCCATCGCGAATTCGTTGAGATGCTCGACGAAGGCGAGCAGCGTCGGTTGGAACCCGTTGTGCAGGATCACGTACTCGAGGCCATCGATCAGGACGAGGCCGGACGAACCCTGCTCCTGGACGAACTGTTGGACCGCCTTCGCGACAGAGGCCATCGCGTTCGCGCTGAAGTGATCCTCGCCCGGGACCTCCGCGAGCCATCCGATCCGGACCTCCGCGAGCCCGAATCTCGTCCGGACTTTGTCCGGGTGGATCCGGGAAATGCAAAAGCCGGATCCCATCTCCGGCAGAAGGCGCACGAAGAGTCGGTAGGCCGTGTCGGCCGTCTCATCCTCGAGGAGGTAGCAGGCGCCCCGCCGGATTCGCATCGGTCACCCTGAGGATTTCCGTCGGGCCGAGTCAACGTCGCCTTCCCGGTTCCGAGTCCGAGAGAGCTCCGTCCCGATTGGGAGGGAGGATCGAGTCGCGCCAGCATTCGCCACGGACCCTGCCGACGAGGTCGGCCCAACCCTCGACCGCCGTAGGCCTCGCGACACATAAAGGATGCGCACCATTTCTGGACCGACTTCGTCCCGAGGCACGGGCCCCATCGGTCACAGGGCGGGTCCCGAGTTCGGCCCCAGCAGATGCTCACGGGCGAGGCCGAGTGGCGGAGCGCCGAGACCGAGGAAGGTGTCGTGGAACTCCTTCAATCCCCGCCGCGGGTTCCGCTTCATCCAATCGTCCCGGAGCTTCCGGATCATCAACTTCCCCAAGGTGTAGTTGAGGTAACCGGGATCCCAGGTGCCGCGCTTCGCCTCTCGTTCCGCGGGCAGGCGATCCAGATACGCATTCTCCATGAAAAACTTGGTCGCGTCCTCCCAGGACCAGCCGGCCGTGTGCATTCCGATGGACGAGAGATAGCGACAATTGCGCAGCAGGGCGTCCTGTAACATCGCGAGCTTGAGCCGCGCGTCGCCGAAGCCCTCCTCGACCATCATCGCCTCGCAATAGTGAGCCCATCCTTCCGTGAAGGCATAGGAGGTGTAGCTGCGCAAGACGGTCGATGGGATCTTCATCCGATGGAGGAAGTGGACGTAGTGGCCCGGATAGCACTCGTGGACGGAGATGTTGCGAAGCGTGGTGTAGTTCAGGTGGCGGAGCCATTCTTCTCGTTTCTCGGGAGTCCACGATTCTTCGACCGGCGTGACGTAGTAGAAGGCGTCCTTGGCGGCGCGTTCGAAACTCCCGGGCGGATTCATCGCCGCCGTGGCGAAGCGGTAGAACCGCGGCGTCTCGATCACCTTCGCGCGCTCCTCCGAGGGCACCGTCACGATGTCGTGATCGATCAGGTAGCTCCGGATCTCCTCGAGCATCCTTCGGGTGTCTTCGATCAGGCGATCGGCCGTGGGGTGGTCTCGTTCCATCCGCTCGAGCACTTCCGTGGCCGGCTTCGCGGGATCGATTTTCTTCGCGGTCTCCCCGAAGGCCGCCTGGTTTGCGCGGAGGTCCCCCTGTCCGACCGCGGTGAGGCGGTCCAGGGGGATCGCGGCGAGGTGTTCGGCAAAGATCATCCGCGCGTACTTCCGCGGCCCGAGTGCGAAGTCGGTCTTGATCCTTGGTTTGTAGGTCGTCGTGAGAGACTCCACCAGGTGCTTCAGCTGGGACGTTGCGACCGCGTTCGTCCGCTCGACGGCGGCCCGGACGCGGGAGGACGCGTCCCGAAGATGGTCCGGGAGTTCCCGTACGTAGGCGTCGAGCATCCCGCTCGCGGCCATCTCCCCGATCTCGTAGAACGTGTCCGCGAGCCTTCGATCCATCATCTGTCGGAGGTCCCGCAGAAACGCCGGGATCCCCGACTGGAGCTTCGCGACCGCGTGGAGGCGCCGATCGAGCGGTGCGTAGTTGCGCAGGAGGTAGTTGACGATGTTCAGCCGGAACAGGAAATAGGGAGGGAACGAATGCGGCAGCCGCTGATCCTCGATTTCGGAGAGTTCCGACAGGAGCATGCCTTGGAGGACGCCGAGTTCCAGTCGGGCGGCGCGAGACAAGCCATCGGTCCGTTCGAGGCGGGCCAGGGCATCGAGATCCTTCCGGGACCGGGCCACGTACCGATTCAGGGCCGCGGCCGAGTAATCCGGCAAGATTCCATCGAATCGATGAAGCCCGGATGCCGCGGACCCGGTCGGATCGAAGGTCCGATGGTCCTGGACGATTCGTGCGGCCAGTCCCCGAAAGTTCGTGGCAGTCGATCGAGGCAAGGATTCGTTCCGCAGAGGGGGAGTGGGACTCGCTCCAAAAGGATTGCCTTCCCGGCGGACGGTTCGCAGAAGCAGAATCCTCATTCCATCGAAGGCCTTGCCCCCTAACATGGGGCGCATTGAGGCCGACCTCCTCATCCCGGGGCGCGGCGACCCGATTCCGAATGGCTGCGTCGTCTTTGACGGACCCACCATCTCCTATGCGGGACCGATCGAGGGCGCACCGAAGGCGACCTCGGGGACCAAGGTGGACCGGGCTCCCGTCGTCCTGCCGGGCCTGTGGGATTGCCACGGGCACCTGATGGGACTTCGGTCGGCGAACATCGAGGAATTCGCGAAGACCGCCCTCCCCGTCCTCGCGGCCCGTGCGGTCGCGGATGCCCGGCGGGCCCTCCTCGCCGGCTTCACGAGCGTCCGCGACCTCGTGGGCCTCGGGGTCCATCTCGCGCGGACCGTCGACGAGGGGACAATCCCCGGACCGCACATCTACGGCGGCGGCGCGATGCTCAGCCCCACCGCGGGCCATGGCGACCTCCACATGTTCCCGACGTCGTACCTTCGGACCTTGGAGGCGGGCGGCCATTATGTCCAGCTGTGCGACGGCGTCGCCGAGTGCCTGCGAGGGGTGCGGAACCAGCTCCGCCTGGGCGCCCGGGTGATCAAGGTTTGTGCATCGGGAGGGGTCATGAGCGAGACGGATCACCCGATCCACCAGCAATTCTCGGAGGAGGAGCTCCGGGTGATCGTCGAGGAGGCTGGGCGCGCGGAACGGATCGTCGCGGCGCACTGCCACGGCAAGCCGGGGATCATGGCGGCCCTCCGCGCGGGCTGCGGGACGATTGAGCACGGTTCGTACCTCGACGAAGAGTCCGTGGATCTGCTGATCGAAAAGAAGGCGACGCTGGTCCCGACGCGATACATCCTCGAGCGATTGGTCACGTTCGGTCCGAAAATGAACGTCCCCGACTATGCGTATCGAAAGGTCGTCGAGCTCGTGGACCACCACAAGCGATCCCTGCAGCTCGCCATCCGGAAGGGAGTGCGCATCGCGCTCGGCACCGACATCTGGAGCAGCGGTGAGGGGACGATCGCCCCTTGGGGACAAAACGCGCGAGAACTCATCCATCTCGTCGAGGCCGGCATGAATCCTCTCCAGGCGATCGAGGCCGCGACCGCAAACGCTCCGATGACGCTCGGACCGCAAGCGCCGCGGTCCGGCCAACTCAAACAAGGATACGACGCGGACATCCTGGCGGTGCGAAAAGATCCGCGGACGGACGTCTCGGTCCTGTCCTCGTCAGAGAACATCCTGGCGATCTGGAAATCAGGTCAGCCGGTCGACCGCGGTCCGATCTAGGGTCTGCGCCGCCAACGGGGCGAGTCCCCAGACGAGTCCATGGCCCACGGAACGACGCTCGATCTTTCCGCCGTCCTCGAGTTCCTCGAGGAGGAGCTCCGCGTCATCGTCGGTGACACCCAAGACCGCGGCGACTTCGCGAGTCGCCCAACGCCCGCGTCCTTTTAGGAGGTCCAGGACCGATTCCACTCTCGCGTCGATTCGCTTTCCCTTGATCCCCGGATCGACTTGACGAAGGACATCCTCGAACACTTCCCAAGGCTGCCATCCATTGAGACGCGCGGTGACTTCTCCCCGGCCGATCGTGAACGTTGGGAATCCGCGGACCTCGAGCCGTTCGCATTCGGCTCGGTCCGCCTCGAAGGCGGCTTTCGCGCGGCCGTCCTCCAGGGATGTCGAGAATTCGGCGACATCGAGCCCGACTTCGCGGGCGACTTCCGTCTGTACCGATTCCCGATGGATCGGTCGAGCGTCGAGACACCAAGCCTCGCGCAGGGCCCGCAGGTACCGCCAGCCCTCGCCGGCTCCCTGGAGGGACGCCGCCTTGGCGGCAACGCACGCTGGCCACGTCGAGTTGAAATCATCGACTTGATCGATCATCCGATCGGAGTCCATCGGCATCCGGTGCTGGCTCGAGACGGCCTCGAAGAACGCACGGACCGATTCCGTCCATCGGCCCCCGGACATGCGGGCCCACTGTTCGCGGAGCGGGGTGAAGTCCTCGAATAGCCCGCCTTGCCGGACCTCGAGGCGCACGACGTCGGCGTAGACGACCTCGAGCCGCCGCATCATCGGCTCGCAGCCCCAGCACCAGATGTTGTGCGGGTCGGTGTACCAGGTCACTTGCAACGGTTCGGCCATGGGCGACAGTCCGCGCTCGCCAGGAAACCGTTGCCTATGAACTCCTCGGTTTGGCCCGCGGGCCGACCGCTTATCGCTCGATGTCGAAGTAGATGCGGACGGTCGCGCGGTACGCCTTGACCTTGGCCCCGTCGAGCTCCAATTCCATCTCGCCCACCCGTGCCCACCGCATGCCTCGAACGGTCTTCGCGGCTTCGGCGACGGCGTTCTGCGCGGCCTTCGCGAAACTCACCGGCGAGACGCCGACCACGTCGATCACTTTCTGCACCATGGAGATCCTCCGGCCCGGGATGGCGCATCCCCCACAAGGTCGCTTCGCCTTCCGGTTCGCAGGACCCGCGACTGGGTGCCGGCGAGGGCCTCAGGCGCTACCGGATTCCACCTTTCCGGGATCGGGGAATCGCTTGAGGACGGCGGCGAGTTTGGTCGCCTCCTCGCCCATCGCCTCGATGTCCTTTTCCAAGATGCCCCGCCACTTTCGGACGGCCGCGTCTCCGTGCGTCGCATATAACCGGGCCGCGGACTGCCAGGCATCGAAGCGGCCGTCCAAGAGCGCCGCCACGAGCTCGCGCCCGCGTTCCGCGGCATCGTTCAACTTCCCGAGGCGCTCGACGAAGCCGACGATGGAAGGCGTCCTCCGTTTCAGCATCGTCACGTCCTCGCTCCATTGGATTTGCAGCGACCGACGTTCGTCGTCCCGAATCGCCTTCAGCCAGGCCCATGCGGCATCGAGCGAGCCGCGGATGAGCCGCGCGTCCCCGAACACGTGGGTCAGCTTCGCGTCCGAATAGCCCGGCAGTTCCAGGAGTCCATAGAAGGACCGGGTCCGGAAAACCTCCCCCTGGGGACTCGCGTTGTTCAGGAGTCGCAGGAGCGGCTCCGGATCGCACCCGGGAGGTGGGGCCGGAACCCCGATGCCGGTGCCTTGCGACGCCTCGAGCAGGAGAGGGATCGCCTGGTCGGCCCGGCTCCGGGACAAGAAGTCCAGGTAGGCCGCCGTCGCGGCGGCATTGAACGCGTCGACGAGATCGTTGAAGGTCCGCGCGTCCTCGGGCGAGGCCGGCGGCTTCGGGATCTTGGACATCCTCTCGATCTGGTTCCGGAGTTGCCGGATACGCGCCTCGACCGCGCGATAGCCTTCGCGATACTCGGTCTGGAGTCGCCGGACTTCCGCCCCCATGTCGGCGATGCGATCGAGCCGCCTCCACGCCTTCCGGGCGCCGTAGAAGTCTCGCTTCCGGGCTTTGCGGAGGGACGCATCGAGGCCTGCGACGAGACGCGGAGAGAGGCGCTTCTCCTTCGCGGCCTTGCCCAGATCCGCGGCGAGGGCATCGACGTCGCGATTGAAGATGCGCACCTGGCGCCAGTTGTCCACTTCGCTCTCGCGGAGGAGTCGGTCGATCCGTTCCCGGAACCGGTCGAGGGTTCCGTCGACGAGGCCGGCGGTCCCTTCGACCCGCTTCCTGGCCCGAGCGATCGCGTTGAGCAGTTCCGGAGCCTCCGACTCGAACGTTTCGGCGTTCGGCGTCTCGGGAGAGGCCATCGACAGACTCTCATCGCGGGCCGGTTATTTAGTTTGCATCGGACAATCCGAGAACGCGGTCCCGGTCCGTCCCTCGGGCCGTGCGCCCGCAAAGCCTTAAGTGGCGGGAACCTCTCCGCACCGACCCATGCAACTGAGGCTCCTCGAGAAACAGAAAGATTCCGTCCGGATCGAGATCTTGAACGCGGACGACACGGTCATCTATCCTCTCATCACCGCACTGTTGAAGGACGCGGACGTGGAGGACGCCCTCTACTACACGGGCCATCCGCAGCTCGACAAGCCCGTCCTCACGGTGAAGGTGAAGAAGGGGAGCCCGCAAGCCGTGCTGAAACGGGTCGCGGAAAATCTGGCGACCGAATTCGGCGGCGCGAAGCAGCTTCTGGAGAAGGAGCTCGCGTAGGGCCATGGAACGGGACGTCGGGATCGTCGGCTACCTGACGTCGACGCCCGGGGTCGGCGGCACGCTCAAGGACGCTCCCGAGGATTTTGTGGTGGAGGAAATCTCCTCGCCGCCGCCTCCGTCCGCGGAAGGGCGCTTCACGGTTGCCACGATCCGCGTCCGGAACTGGGAGACGAACCGGCTCGTCCGAGAACTGGCCCGCGCCCTGCACGTCAGCCGTCGCCGGATCGGCTTCGCCGGGACGAAGGACAAGCACGCGGTGACGACTCGGTTGTTCTCCTTCGAAGGCATTCCGATCGACGCGGTCCGAGAGCTTCATCTGAAGGACGTCGAGGTCCTGGACGCCTTCTGTTCCGATCGCCCCCTCGAGATCGGCGGCCTGGCGGGCAATCGGTTCCACATCGTCGTCAAGAACTTGGCCGTCGACGAGGCCACCGCCGCGAGATCCGTGGCGGAGACCGAGCGAGCCCTTCGGCTCATCGGAGGATTCCCGAGTTTCTTCGGGGTCCAGCGATTCGGCTCCGTGCGGCCGATCACTCACGTCGTAGGACGGCACATCGTGAGGGGCGAATTCCGCGAGGCGGTCGAGGCGTACGTCGCGAATCCGTTGGAAGGCGAGGACCCGGAATCATACGAGGTCCGGTCCGCACTCCGCGACACCGGAGACGTCCGGCAGGCGCTGCGCAGCTACCCACGGGCCTACGGCTTCGAGAAGGCGATCCTGAACCGTTTGGCGACCCGTCCGGAGGATTTCGTGGGCGCCTTGCGAGCCCTCCCTTTCAACCTCCAGATGATGTTCGTCCACGGCTATCAGTCGTTCCTGTTCAATCGAATCTTGAGCGAGCGGATCCGCCGGGGCCTTCCGATCCATGAACCGGTCGCCGGGGATCTCGTCCTCCCGGCCGATCTCCGCGGCCTCCCGGATCGGAGTCGGACGATCGAGGTCACCTGCGACAACCTGGAGCGGGCGTCGAAGCGATGCAGGGAGGGGAAGGCGTGGGTGAGCGGGATCCTCTATGGCTCCGAGCCGGAATGGGCGGGCGGCGAGCCGGGTCAGATTGAGAAGGCGGTCGTGGCGTCGGAGGGGATCCGTCCGGAAGACTTCATCATTCCTGAGATCCCTCGGATTTCGTCCAAAGGGACCCGTCGGGAGATCCTCGCGCCGATGCGAGACCTCGTCGCGCGGCTCGAAGGGGGAAACCTCAGCCTGGCGTTCGAACTCACCCGCGGTTCCTACGCGACGTCCCTCGTGCGAGAGTTTACGAAGTCGGAATAGCCTGCGGTGGGCGCGCCAAGGTCGAAGACCTAGGTCCTGAGCTTCGACCAGAGATCCGCGAAGCGGTCGACCGCGTCGTCCTGGAAGCTCGATTGGTTCGCCAGGAGGAGCTTCCGGACCTCCTCCAGGTCCTTGATTGAGAAGACGCTCTCCCGCTCCCGTTTCGTGCGGAGCAGCACCTCTCGGTTCATGAGCTTCTGCAGATGATACGAGAGCGTCGACTTCGAGACGCCGACGGACATCTGGAGTTCCCCGAACGTCCGCTCGCCGTACGACAGGAGTTCGATGACGATCTTGCGCGGGACATCTTGTCGGAGGACCGCGAGGATCCGCCGCTGGGCCTCCACGAACGCCCGCGCGATGAAATACCGCTTGCGATGCCCGTCCTCTTCCGACTTCAGGAGGCCGCTCCGCTCGAGGTACCCGAGGTGGTAGGAAAGCATCCCCGTGGACATGCCCAGCGCCTGGCCGATCCGACGGAGATGGACGCCCGGGTTCGCCGTTAGGAAATCGTAGATTCGTCGCCGGCTCTCAAGCTCCAGGCCTTCCGCCATTCGATCACCGCAGCAGCGCGAGGTACAGGGACACCAGCACCCCGAGGTTCAGGGCCAGCCACTCGGTCCCCACGGAGGAGACGACCTTCGTGGCCAGCTCTGCGATCAGCCAAACTCCTTGGACGAGGAAGATGGAAAAGGCGGCGGTCAGCAGAAGGAAACGCCGCTCCCGATGTCGGGCGTACGATTGGACCGAGACGGTCGCCAAGATCGCCGCGAATCCGGCGAACGAAACCCTGAGGAAAACATCCAGAGGGCCCATGTGCTCTGGCGATGAGGCTCCGCCATAAAGATACTTTTCGTACGCCGGTCGAAGCGCGGATCGACCGCGGCGACGGGGAAGGTTCGTTTGGCGTCCCAAGAAGTTGCCCCCGTGGACCAAAATTCCCTTATCGGCGGAAAGACACTATTCCTCCATGGAGGACGGAACGGACGCGTGCGCACATCTGGCAAAGGCCGCGGCGGCTCTTGCGGTGCTATCGCTTCTTGCCGTCGCCTTGAGCGGATTTGCTCCCTCTCATGCGTCCGCCGTCCTCCCACCTATTTCGTCGGTGGTCCCCTCGGCCGATTCCGCCGGAGTCTTCCCGTGGTCGTCCCCTCTGTTCGCGGCGTTCCGCTACGACGGGGGACAGGTGCTCGGGACGTACGTGCAATTTGCCTATGACCCTTCGAGCGGGACCGTCCGGTCCGTCCTCGGGCTGGCGGGGAACGCGCCCGTCCTCTACGTGGGGTCGATCCAGATCTCCGGTTTCGCCCCCGCCCGCGGGGCGTCTGCGCGAGGGCCGACGTTCCAGGCGGAAGGGTACCTCGCCACGATCACGGCCCACGACGACCCGACCGTCCTCCTCGAGGTTCGGACGGACGTCGCGCGCACGGCCGCGATCGAACTTCCCGCCGGTGCGAAGAACATCTCCGTCCAGACGGCTCCCGGCTCCTGGCCGGCCTCGTCGATTTCGTACACGGTCGGGGAGGAACAGGCTCGATTCCTCCTCGGGGTCGGCTCGTTCAGCGTGAACGGGATCCGAGTCGTGGCGAAGATGGCCGATTCGGACCTCCTCACGTTCAAGTCCGTGCCGCCGTCCGCGGAAAATCGCGGGGAATGGCTGGCGGTCCTCGACGCCATCGGCGCGGGACACATCGTGGCCGAGCTCGATCTCGTGGCCACGGCGGACGGCCGGTGGGTCCAAAACGTGGTCCAGTACCGCCTGGGGGTTTCCGGGTGGGCGCTGCACGTCGAACCGGGGCGGGCGTCCGTGCAGGTGGATTCCCTTTTGCCTGGAGGAGCCACGGTCCTGCTCGCCTTCGATCGGGCCACGATGCCCTTCAACGCGCCGACGGAACTCCAGGTCCGAGCCAACGCCGGGGAAGCGAATCGGACGGAGAGTCCCCTCGCCCTTTTCTTCTCGAGCGAGCCCCGGTCGCGGGGCCCCTCGTATTCGGTCCTCTCGTTCCCCGATACGGTCGTCGCTCTCTATTTGCCATCCCTTGCGGCGGTCTCCATCGAAGTCGTAAGTTCGCGGGCGAATGGACCTCCCGCCGGCCTCCAGGCGGACAGCGAGATCGCGATGATTACGGCCCTCGCGATTGTGAGCGCGGCGGCGGCCCGCATGCTTCGTCGAAAGAATGAATGAGGTCCGTCCGCGGCCGGTCGCACCGATTTGCGACCGTCCCCACTCCCGGTGCGCGCATCTACTTATAGCGGCGCGGCATCGACTGCGCCGATGGCCGCGGGCGACATCTGCGGAGTCCAGGGATGCGGGAAAGACGCTCGACGGTCTCTCTCCACCAAGAAGGTCCAGGAGGCCCTGCCCGACCTCAAACTGATCGGCGAGCCGCGGCGGACCCATCTCTGCAAGGATCATTACCGCCAGTTCCGAAAGAAAACGAAAAAGGAACGGGAGCTCGATCGGGCCACGTGGCAATGAACGCCGCGCGGTCGTGGTGGCGTCGACTCACTCGAACACAATCTCTCGCAACCCGGTCTTCGCGTTGAATCGTCGATTGAAGTGGATCGAGTCGAACCGCTGAATCTGGATCTCGTTGACCACCGCGGTCTTGGCCCGGAACAAGTGGCCGCCAATCGCCGTCCGATCGGGGCGGCCCAGCGAGACATGGAGGTGGAGGAGCGGATCTCCCCGCAGCGAAATGCTCCCGTGCAGGGCGAGGAGCTCGTGGCGATCGGGGAAGACGGCCTTGTCATAGCCGTTCGTTCCGAAGAAACCGATTTCGAAGTCTCGGAGCATGCCGATGCCCCAGAGGACCGCGCCGCTCTCCACCTGATTCTCGCGCGCGGCCGCCTCCAGGCTCGGGAAGAGATCGTCGCCGTCCGAGAGTTTGACGAAGACGGTGTCCCGTTCGCGTCGCGACTCCACGAACTCACCGAGTCAGAAGCGCTTCCGACTTGATCCGGAGACGGCGCTCCACCGCTTTCGCGAGTTCCTTCGCATTGCTGAATGCGGTGTAGACGCGGCGAGGACGACACGCCGCGATGAAGTCCATCACGTCGTCGAAATCGCCGTGGTCGCTCAAGGGGAACTGCGCGTCGACCCCATATCGCCGCGTGAAGTCGAACATCGCACACCATCCGCTGACGTACGCGGTCCGCAGGCCGATCGACCCGATCCACGACACGCTGTCGTCGAGCGGGGGACGGAGCCAGCCGGGCGGCAGGATGTACGCCCGCGGGTCCTTTCGCTCCGATTCCGACAAGGACGACAGCCGACGGTACCGCAGGTCGATCCCATGTCGAACGTAGATATCGGCGAGGTCCGCGATTCGGTCGGCGACCGCGACTTCGACGCCGAGTCGGTTCACGAGGGCGATCAGCTCCTGACCTTTGCCGAACTCGTAGCCCGCAAGGGCGACGGGTCCGTCCGCGAGCTCCATCTCGAGCCAGTTCAGCAGGTCGGACTCGACCTCCTTCTTCGGAGGGAAGCTGTACCCCGGGCGTCCGTAGGTCGCATCGACGATCAAGCTCTGGACGAATTCGGGCCGGGCCTTCCCACAGGTCGCGCCGCCTTCCGGGTTGAAGTCCCCCGTGTAGAGGAGGTCGTCGACTCGGACCATCGCGGAGCCGAACACGTGCCCGGCGTCCTTCAGGGCGACGCGGAATCCGTTCAGGTCGATCTCCTTGCCCAAAGGCAGGGCATGGCCGGTGCCCCCGCGGCGGACCTTGAGGACGTCCAGGGTCTGGGGCGTCATGATCCCGCCCGACGTCAGATGGTCCATGTGACCGTGGCTGACGACGCTCCCCGGCGTCTTGCGCACGGGATCGAGGATGACTTCCTTCAGCAGGTCCTGGACGAGGAACCCGCCCTCGTAGCGGACGCGCATCAGGACCTCCGGGTGAATACGTACCGCGTGGGCACGCGACGCCTTAGGCCCGTCCAGTACTTGCAACGTTCGCACCGATAGCCGAGGGTCACGGTGCCGCCGTAGACCGTCATGTTCCGCACTTTCTTGAGGCGCTCCCCGCACACGGGACATTTCACGAGCGAACGCATCTCGGGGGTGTCGCGGCATCGGATCTCCAGGTTCACGAGGCCCGATTCGATCGCGAGGACCCGCAGTCGCGGCTCCCCGACCCGGTACTTCTCATCACCTTTCATGTCCTTCTCGACGAGCGCCTTCAAACGCCGCTGGCTGTCCACCATTGGCCGTGTGCTGAAAATCCGATGGAGGGACTCCCGGACCCGAGCGTCGTTCGGAATCCGGTAGGAGGGCATTGGCCGCGAAACGGCCGCGCCCCTACTAAGGTTTCCGGGGTGGTGTCCGTTCCGAGCCCCGCGACAGGAGAGGACGCCTCCAAGGATGGCCCGCGACGACGGTCGACACCAGTCCCATCCAACCGATGATTCCCGATCCGGCCATCGGAGTTGAATTCACGGGAACAGGGGCCAGCCGGTAGATTCCGGACGGCGTGGTGAGCCACAACATTCCGTCGAGGCCCATCTCCACCTCGAGGATCCCATCCGGCGCCGTCGCGAGGAACGTCTCGCGGTTGACGCCGGTTCCATCGGCGGTGAGAGCGATCTCGTGGAGGCGATGATCGTTGAAGCTGCCGACGATCAGGTGCCCTCTCGACGCGGCGGGGATCGTGGCGGTGTAGAACGCCGCGTTCGTCGGGACGATGACCGGGGTGTAGGCGATGATGGGATCGAGGTACGGCGGCGTCCGGGCGATCCCCCGGACGTTTGGCCAACCGTAGTTCCCTCCCGGGATGAGGAGGTTGATTTCGTCCGAGTCCTGCGGTCCGTTCTCCGAGACGTATCCGGCGTGCGTGCCCGGACTCCAGGCGATCCCGAACATGTTCCGATGGCCGAACGTGTAGACATCGGCGTCGGCGCCGGGCCTTCCGACGAAGGGATTGTCCGAAGGCACGGTTCCGTCGGGGTTGATCCGCAGCACCTTGCCGTTAGGCCCCGAGAGGTCCTGCGCGGAGGCGGAGTTCGCGGCATCTCCGACGAGGGCGTACAGTTTTCCATCGGGGCCGAACTCGATCACGCCGGAATTGTGGATCGTGCTCGCGGCGATGCGGTCCCGCAGGACGTCCATGCCGATTCCGATGGACCCGCTGCTGCGAATTCGGACGATTCGGTTGTAGACGGTCCCATTCGCCACATCGTCCCGGGTATAGTATACGTAGACGTAGGGACGGTTCGGAAAGTTCGGATCGACCGCGAGGCCGAGGAGTCCTTGTTCGCCCGAGGAGGCGATTTCCGGGATGGCAAAGAAAGTCGAGTCCAGGATCGTCGTGTTCCCGAGGACCTGGATGCGTCCGCTGAATCGCTCCGCGAAGAAGACCCGGCCGTCCGGGCTGAAGGCGAGGCCAATCGGCCAAGGGAGCCCGGTGCGGACAGGTGCCAGCTGGACCTGGTCGTTGCCCGGGGCCCCGGGCCGACTCACGGACCACCAGAGGACCGCGAGGCCCGCGAGGGCGACGAGGATCGCGACCAGGGCCGCGACGAGGGCCAGACGGCCTTTCGTCTCCATCGCCTCGCAATGGTCGCAACCTCCTTAATTTTCTATGGACTGAGGGAGCCGACGATTGTGCGTAAATCTCCGAAACGGCCGATGGTAGGCGGTCGCGATTCCTTGGAACGCGTCACGGCCGAGGTCGTCGGCTGCCGCCGCTGCCCGCGCTTGGTCCGATACCGCCAGGAGATCGCCCGATCGAAGCGGGCCGCGTTCCGGGATTGGGAGTACTGGGGGCGGCCCGTCCCCGGCCTCGGAGATCCCCGCGCCCGGCTCCTCGTCGTCGGCCTTGCCCCGGCGGCCCACGGAGGAAATCGAACCGGCCGCGTCTTCACGGGAGATCGGAGCGGCGAGTGGTTGTTTCGGGCCCTCCACCGGAACGGATTCGCGAATCAAGCCGCCTCGGTCTCGAAGTCCGACGGCCTCCGGTTGCGCGATTGCTACATTGCCGCCGCAGTGCGATGTGCTCCACCTGGGAACCGACCCACGCCGGCGGAGTTCCGCAACTGCCAAGCGTATCTCGAGCGCGAGGTGCGACTCCTCACCGCCTTGCGCGTGGTCGTCCCCCTCGGGGCGGTCGCGATGGACGCCTTCCTCCGGACCTGGCGGGCGATTGGTCACGATGTGCCGGTCCCGAAACCTCGGTTTCGGCATGCGGCGACCGTCTCCCTGCCCCCGATCGAATTGATTGCTTCCTACCATCCGAGCCAGCGGAACACGCAGACCGGCCTCCTCACGGAGACGATGCTCGACGAGGTATTTCGGGGGGCGCGCCGGCTTTTGGAAGAAGGCCGTGGGCGGATTTTCTCCGAGGATGCGGCGAGTTAACCTTATTTAAGGTTGATATCGCTTTCGCGGTGAAAAGTCCCAAAAAGGCTTTAGACGACCGGAGACTCCCTCGCCCATGGCGGTGCCGCGCCGCGTCCTCATCATGGGAGCCGCCGGAAGGGACTTCCACAACTTCAACGTCATTTTCCGCGACGACCCATCGGTTCAGGTCGTCGCCTTCACCGCCACCCAGATCCCCGGCATCGAGACCCGCAAGTATCCTGCCTCCCTCGCGGGCCCGCGGTATCCCGACGGAATCCCCATCTTCCCGGAGGAGGACCTGGTGAAGCTCATCCCGAAGTTGGCCGTCGAGACGTGCGTCTTCTCCTACTCCGACGTGGACTACGGCCACATCGGCCACCTGGTCGCCCTCGCGAACGCCCACGGATCGGACTTCCTCCTCCTGGGGGCGCAGCGGACGATGCTCCAGGCGAACGTGCCGGTCATCGCGATCTGCGCCGTCCGCACCGGGAGCGGGAAGAGCCAGACGACCCGGCGGGTCGCCGGGATCCTCCGGGCCCATGGCAAGAAGGTCGTCGTGGTCCGCCATCCCATGCCGTACGGGGACCTCGCCTCCCAGGCCGTGGAACGCTTCGCGACGTATGCGGATCTCGACCGCTACGAGACGACGATCGAGGAGCGGGAGGAGTACGAGCCCCACATCGACAAGGGGACCGTCGTCTATGCGGGCGTGGACTACGAGAAGATCCTGCGGCAGGCGGAAGGCGAGGCGGAGGTCCTCCTGTGGGACGGCGGTAACAACGACACTCCCTTCTTTCGGCCGAACCTCCACATCGTCGTCGCGGATCCCCTGCGGGCGGGCCACGAGCTCGCGTACTATCCGGGCGAGACGAACCTCCGGATGGCGGACGTCGTCATCATCAACAAGGTGGACTCCGCGACGCCGGAAAGTGTCGAGACGGTCAAGCAGAACACGAGGAATGTGAACCCGGACGCGGTCATTGTGGAGGCCGCTTCGCCGATCACGACGGACGAGGCCGCCCTGATCCGCGGGAAAACGGTCCTCGCGATCGAGGACGGTCCAACCCTCACCCATGGGGGAATGGAGTACGGGGCGGCATACCTCGCGGCGCAGCGGTTCGGAGCCTCGGAGATCGTGAGCGCGGTGGGCCACGCGGTCGGTTCGATCAAGGAGACCTACAAGAAGTACCCGAACTCTCGGAAAGTCCTGCCGGCGATGGGGTACGGCCCGAAGCAGATCAAAGAACTGTTGGAGACGATCGATGCGACACCGTGCGACGTCGTCGTGAGCGGCACGCCGATCGACCTGAGCCGGGTGCTGAAGACGAAGAAGCCCGTGGTCCACGTTCGCTACGAGCTCGACGAAATCGGCCACCCGAATCTCGAGGACGTCCTCCGAGACTGGGACTTCATCTGACCTTCAGGTTTCGCGAGCGGACCCAAGGGACCTTTTCCGGATTCAACCGGTAATAGTCGTAGAGGATCGCGACGAGGAGACCCACCGCGAGGTATGCCCAGTCTGCCACATTCCTCACGCTGAAGAGGAACCCGCTGATCGCCGCAGGGACGAAGACGATGAGGAGGAAGGAGGCCCACACGAAGCAGCGAACGAACCGGCTTCGGGGATTGTACCCTTTCCTCTCGAGGAGCTCGGGCACGACGACGAACGAGCCGAGCACGGCGGACGCGGTCGCCGCGAAAACGATCAGGAGCTGAATCAGGTCCACGTCCGACCCACGTTGCATCCGACGATGAACGTTCGCACCCTCCGGACACCACACCTTTAACTCCGGTCCTCCGTTCCACTCCGAGAGAGCGGCCACGATGCGGCTCGCGGTAATTGGCGCGGGGGAGATGGGCCATGGCATTGCCGAGCTCGCGGCCCTTCACGGCCACGAGGTCGCGATGCGGGACGTCAAACAGGAGCTCCTCGACCGCGGTATGGAGCGGATCCGATGGTCCCTCGGCAAGCTCGTCGAGAAGAACCAGATCCGGCCCGAGCAGAGGGACGAGGTGCTCGCCCGCATCCGAGTTACGACCGACCTCGCCCAAGCGACCCGCGACGCGGCCATCGTGATCGAAGCCATCTTCGAAGATCTGGACCTGAAGAAGCGTGTGTTCCGAGAACTCGATCGCGCGGCTCCGAAGGACGCGATCCTTGCGTCGAACACATCCGCCTTGCCGATTACCAACATGGCGCGGGCCACGAAGCGTCCCCACAAGGTCGTCGGGATGCACTTCTTCAACCCGCCGATGCTCATGCCGTTGGTCGAAGTGATCCGGGCCGACACGACCGACGACGCGACCTTGGAAGCGGCCGTCGGTCTGGCCAAGTCCCTGGGAAAGACGGTCGTCGTCGTGAAGAAGGACGTGCCCGGGTTCATCACGACCCGTGTCCTCGGCCCGTACTTCGAGGAGGCCGCGTGGATCCACGATACGGAGCGCGTCCCGATCGAGACGATCGACGCCGCGATGCGCTTCCGGGCGGGGTTCCCGATGGGACCGTTCGAGCTCGCGGACCAGGTCGGCATCGATGTGCTGCATCACCTGATCAAGAACGCCAATCGACCGGTCCCGCGGAGCGTCCAGACCCTGATCGAAGAGAAGAAATTCGGGCGCAAGGTCGACGAAGGGTACTATTCGTACAAGGGCGGTCGGCCGACCCTGAGGCCCGAGATGGGGAGCGGATTCGATCCGATCCGCATCCTCGCGCCAATGATCAACGAGGCGGCGGAACTCGTCGCCCTCGACGTCGCGAGCCCCGCAGAGATCGACGAGGCGATGCGGCTCGGCACGGCGTTTCCCGACGGACCTCTGGCGATGGCCGACAAGGTGGGGGTCGACACGGTCCTCTCCGCCCTCCGCGATCATCCGCGGTCGAAACCCGCCGCGATCCTATCGGAGATGGTGGCGCGCGGGGACCTCGGGGCCAAGTCCGGAAAGGGATTCTACCAACACCGAATGGAGCGCGAGATGATGGCGCAGGGCACTCTCTTGATCGCGAAAGATCCGGCGACGCACGTGGCGACGATCACGATCAACCGCGCCGACCGTCTGAACACCCTCACGCCGGAGTTCTTCGAAGACCTCGATCGGGCTCTCGGCGAATTACGAGCCGATGAGACCGTCCGATGCCTCATGATCACCGGCTCCGGGGACCGGGCATTCAGCGCCGGGGCGGACCTGACCTCTTTCACGGAAGTCTCGAAGGCGTTCAAGGTGTGGCGGTCCTCCCGTCGTTCGCAGGAGGTCTTCCTCCGGCTTGCAAATTTCCCCAAGCCGACCGTCGCGGCGATCAACGGCCATTGTTTCGGAGGAGGCCTCGAATTGGCCCTGGCGTGCGATTTCCGCATCGCCGCGAGGCGAGTGAGGCTCGGACAGACGGAGGTCAACCTGGGCCTCGTGCCCGGGGCCGGCGGGAGCCAGAGGCTCGTCCGGATTCTCGGCCAAGCGAAGGCGAAGGAGCTCGTGATGCTGGGGAGCCGCCTCACGGCCGACGAGGCCGCTTCGCTCGGCCTCGTGACCAAAGCGGTCGAGAACGAGGCGTTTGCCGCCGAAGTCCGCGGGTTTTCCGAGAGACTCGCGAAGCAAGCGCCGATCGCGATTCGCCTGGCCAAGGTCCTGTTGAACCGCGCGATCGACACGCCGATCGACGCGTCCCTGGAGATGGAGGCGATGGCGTTCGGCCTCGTCACGTCATCGGAGGACGTCTTCGAAGGGCTGCAGGCCTTCCTGGAGAAGCGAGAGCCGAAATTCAAGGGCGAATGACGCCGCGTCTCCGAAGGGCCTCACGTGGCGACGATTCCCTTCTTCGAAAGTCCCGAGATCTGCCTCGCGCTGAAACCGAGGGATCGGAGGATCTCCTCCGTATGTTCCCCTTTCTTCGGGACGCGGGCAGGGTTCGCGATCGTCGTCACCGCATGTTTCGCCGGGTGGGCGATGACCCGACGCTTTCCGAGCCCCGGGATGTCGACGGCCGGGAGGAGGTTGCGGGCCGCGACATGCGGATCGCCTACGACTTCGGGGAGGCGCTTGACCGCAGCGATCGGAAGTCGTTCCGGTTCGAAGATGCACTCCCACTCCGACAGGGTCTTCTCGCGGAACCTCGCGGCAAGGGTCTCCGCGACCGCCGCCCGGTCGGGTTCTTCCGCGAACTGGCGCTCCGATAACTCCGGCGCTCCCGCGAGCTGGCACATGCGGACCCAGAACTTCGGTTCGACGGCGGACACGGAGAGCCATCGGCCGTCCTTCGTTTCGTAGAGGGCATAGAACGGGAACGTGCCGGTGAGGAGCGTCTCGCCAGCGATCGGCTCCTCGCCGGTCGCGAAGTATCGGGCCAATCCGAGGACCATGAGGGCGACCGTGGTGTCGTAGATCGATAGGTCGATGAACTCACCTCGGCCGGTGCGGTCCCTCGTCCGGAGCGCCGCGAGGATCGCCAGTGCGGCGTTGAACGCTCCCGCGAGGTCGGCGATCGGCACCCCCGGGATCGCAGGTCGGGGGTCCGAGCCGCTCCGCGTCACGGCCAGGATGCCCGCGAGGGCCTCGAAATTCAGGTCGTGGCCGGGGAGGTCCTTGTACGGGCCGGTCTGGCCGTATCCGGAGAAGGAGCAGTAGACGATCCGGGGATTCATCATCGCCAGGTCGTCGTACGAGGCCCCGAGCCGGGCCATCACCCCGGGCCGGAATTGTTCTACGACTACGTCGGCGCGGCCGCTGAGTTGGCGAAGGATGTCTTGCCCTTCCGACGTTTTCAGGTCCACCGCGAGAGACCGTTTCCCGCGGTTCACCATGAGGAAGGGGTAGGACGTGCCATCGACGAGCGGCGGGACCGAGCGCATGTAGTCGCCCAATGCCGGGTCCTCGATCTTGATCACGTCCGCCCCGAGGTTCGCGAGGAGCTGCGTGCAAAACGGGCCCGGGAGGAGCCGGGTGAAGTCCAGCACGACGAGGCCCTCGAGGGCAGCGACCAACGCGCGCGACATCCGGGAGAGGGCCTTGAACCTTGCTCCGGAAGACCCGCCACTCGGGGGGATGCGGTGGTTCGCGGCCTACCGAAACCGATCGAGGAGGGCCGTGGCCAACCTTCTTATTCCGCGCGGTCAATGGTCTTGGCCGGAGACCCTTCCATGCGAGACGCCGTCATCGTCGAGGCCGTTCGCACCCCCATCGGGAAGCGCGGCGGCGCCTTGAAGGACTGGAGGCCGGACGATCTGGCCGCGTTCACCCTCCGGGCCCTCGTCGACCGCGCCGGCGTGGAGCCGAAGCTCGTCGAGGATGTCGTCCTTGGCTGCGTCACGCAGGTCGACGAACAAGGCGTGAACATCGGGCGCCTCGCGCCGCTGATCGCGGGATTCCCGGAGTCCGTTCCGGGGACGAGCGTGAACCGCATGTGCGCCTCGGGCCTGCAGGCGTTCAACTTCGCATCGATGGAAATCATGACGCACCAGGCGGACGTCGTGATCGCCGGGGGCGTGGAATCGATGTCCCGCGTGCCCCTCGGGTCCGACGGCGGGGCCTTGAGCCCGAAACTCCTCGAGAAGTACGAGATCGTCCAGCAGGGGATCTCCGCCGACCTCGTGGCCGACAAGTACGGGGTGACGCGGGAACAGATGGATGAGTTTTCGTTGTGGTCCCATCGAAAAGCGATCCGGGCGATCGACGAGGGGCGGTTCAAGCGGGAGATCGAGCCGGTCCCGGTCCTCGATGAGAACGGATCGAAGCGGATGTTCGACACGGATGAACACCCGCGGCGCAACACGTCCTTGGAGAAACTCGCATCGCTTCCGCCCGCCTTCAAGGCGGACGGACGGATTACCGCGGGCAACTCGAGCGGGATCAACGACGGGGCCTGTGCCCTCTTGGTCACGGACCCCGACGCCGCGAAGCGATTGAAATTGGAACCGAGGGCGCGCGTGGTCTCGACCGGCGTCGTGGGCACGAACCCCACCATCATGCTCGACGGGACGATCCCCGCAATCCGAAAGGCCCTGGCGCGCGCCGACCTGAAGGCAGACGACATCGACATTTGGGAGGTCAACGAGGCCTTCGCGTCCGTGCCGATCGCGACGCGGGACACGATCGGGTTCGAGGATGCGCGGCTGAACGTCAACGGCGGAGCGATCGGGCTCGGCCATCCGCTCGGCATGAGCGGCGCTCGATTGATCACGACGATGCTCCACGAGATGGAACGGCGGGACCTCCACCGGGGACTCGCGACGCTGTGCATCGGTTTCGGGATGGGCGTGGCGACGATTATCGAGCGTATGGCCTAGGGCCCATTCGTCCCCCGGGCGTACTGGAATCATATTGCAAAATCGAACATTCTGAGCGACAAGTATATTGCCCGTGCCCGGGGATGGGAACGGCGAACTCGGAGTAGTCGGTCGACGTGGACCTCATCGCTTGGGCCGTATTGATCGCGTTCGAGGGAATTATCGGCGGTGTCGCGGTCCTACTGACCCTGACGTTCGTCTCCTTCTCCCGCATGGAAAAGAACGTCCGCCGGGCGCGGATGTTCATCATGGCGGACCGGATCCAGCGCTTCATCGGAGCGTTCACGGTCGGGTTCGTCGTGCTCGCCGTGACGTTCGCCGGAAGCTTCGTTGGACTGGTGCTCCCGGCAGCCGTTGCCGCGGGGGCGTTCTTCTTCTTCCTCGGGACGATCGCATATGGAATCGTCGAGCTCTATTTCATCGTTCGACCGCGGCGGAGCGTCCGGGCGCCGGAGACATCGGCGCTCCCAGGGCTGCGGCATGCCCGGTCTCTGAAGTCGGTTCCAATCGAAGCATCGGAGGACGAAGGGGATGTCGCGAGCTGAGCTTCGCCCGAGGGCGTTGGACCTGGGCACGAAGAGTCTAGAGGGCATCGAAGCCCAGCTGGACGAGGTCCTCCGGCAACTTCAGCGAAAGGTCCGGGGCATCCGCGGTTCCGTCGTCGCCGACTCGAACGGACTGACGATCGCCTCCGACATCCGCGAGGGCGTGAGCCCTGCGACGCTGGCCGCGATGAGCACCCTGATCGCCCAGTCGGCGGGAAGTGTCTTCGAGAACATCGAGATGCCAGGACCCGATCTCATCATGATGGAAGGCCCGGAGTCCAACGTCGTGGTGATGCACATCGCCCTCGCGGACGTGACGATGCTGACGCTCATGGATAGGTCGACGAACCTCGGAGTCCTGAAGATCGAGATCGGCCGGGCGGCGAGGGGCATCTCGACCGCGCTGGGCTTCACCTCGTCGAGGGACCGGACCAACCTCTCGGAGCTCTTCATCATGACGAAGGGCGGCCTCCTGATCCGGCATTATTCCGACAGCCTCCGGACCGACATCGACCGGGACGCGCTGAGCGGCATGTTGGTCGCGGTCCAAGATTTCGTGAGGCAAACCCTCGCTTCGAAACCGGGCGCGTTGAGCCAGCTCCGCTATGGGGCGCACAGCATCTTCTTCTTCCGCGGCACGTACACGATCGCGGCCGCTGTGGCCAAGGAAGGCGACGCGGAGGCCCTCCAATACCACATCCTCGACGCGTTGCAAGATTTCGAGGATCGATATGCCGCCACCTTGGAATCGTGGAATGGCGATATCTCCGTCTTCCCGGGACTCGATGACTGTTTCGAGAAGGTCATCAAAGGCTGACCGCTCGGCCGTGGGAGGCCGTTCGCTGGCGACGAGGCCATTGTGCCCGACCCATTGATGACGGCGTCGCCACTCCTTGCCCACGCCTCTTCCGCGGGATGGCTTTCATGGGTCGGTCAATTTCGACGCCCGGCCCGCCGCGAGGCGACAGCTGCCCGGAGAACCTCATTCAGAATTCACGATCGGTGAGAGCGAGATTTGCAGGCCGCGCTACGATCCGAAGCTGATCTCGATCAGTCGACGGTCCACAACGAGTGTGTCCACCGCGCGGATCGTGACGACGGCGACGCCGGAGACCACGGCGGTTATCACGCCTGCGCCCACATTCCGGAACGTCTCGTTGAACCACACCGCATAAGCCGGGGCGTTCGCGGACGTCACCCGGAAGGTAACTCCTTGGTACCAGTACAGCCACTGGTTGAGGCGGCAGCCGTTCAGGCGCACGTTGTCCGTCGTCTGGAATGCGAGCCAGTTTTGGACGTTGCCCGCCGCCACCTGCGCATTGATGTTGGTGATGGCAATCGACAGCTGGGCCTGGGACCGGTCCGCGTTGAACTTCGCGTCGACGAAGTCCCGCGCCGTCCAGTTGTCCTGCGCCCATTGGGCGTAGTTGGCGGCGCTGATCAGCGGGGGCCGTATCGCCGTGACCCCGGCCGGCTTGGCGGCGCCCTGGGTCGCCCAATATTCGAAGTCCAGCCTGCCCGTGGTGATGTCGGTGGAGGTGTCCCCCAAGGGGGCCTTTTGGATCGATTGCGTCAGGAGGTCCCGCCCGATCACGCGCCCTTCAACCGTCTCGAATCCGGTCCCAGTCGCGATCTGAGGGGCCCCGATCAAGGTCGGGAAGGTGGCCGAGAGGCCGAGCCCGTCGCCCGTCTGGCGGTAGGACAGGGGCATCCCTCGCCATAGCGTCGTGCTGGTGCCCTGTCGCACGTTGATCGCGCCGGCTTCCATCCGGAGGGTCTGGGCCGGGTACCGGGTGGCCCCGAGGCTCAATTCGAGTGCGCCGAACGACGTGTCGCTGGTCGACTTGAGGCCGCACACGAAGGCGCTCAGGTAGCGCCGGCTGATTTCGTAGTACACCCATCGGATGTCATTCGCGGTCTGGGCGTGGTAATAGGTGCCACCGGTGTTCCCAGCGACCGTCTTCATCAATGGCTCGTTGAGATCGGCCCCGAGGCCGATCATGTAGATCGTGACGCCCAGCGTCTTTGACCGCAGCGATTCGCTCAGCGCTAGGGCATCGCCTTGGGCGCCCGCGGGGCAGCATGTGTTCTGGCCGTCCGTCAGGACGATCAGGTTCCATGCGTGGCTGGCGTTCCCGTGGGCGACGAACTCATTGTTCGCAATCTGGATCGCCGCGCCCCAGTTCGTGGTCCCGGACGAGTCAATCGTGTCGAGGTCGGCCTGCGGGCTGACGTACATGAGCTGACTGTTCGGCGGATAATTGAGGAAGTGCGCGGGTCCTCCGATGTTCGCGCGGGTGAAGAACGCGTTGTCGTCGAAGTCGATGCTCGCGACGCGGTCCGGCGGGATCAGGTTCCTCATGTACTCCTGCGCCGAGGAAATGCGGAGCCGGGAGGGGTCGTTCCAAACCATCGACCCGGAGCTGTCGATCGCGAGGATCACGTCCTGATCGATGTGAGTGACAGTGGCCTGGAACAACTTCGGGACGTACTGGAACGAGACGGCGATCGAGGTGCCGTTCGCCGGGTCGAATCGCAGGCTCCCCTGCTTCGCCGTGGAGAAGGGTGACACCGCGTCGGTCCCGAGCGGGATCGGGATCGAGAACTGGGACCCGTCGACGGCGGCGAGTTGCGTCGCGAGCCGGAGCCGTTCGAAGGCATCGATCGCGGCGCGAGAGGTCGCCCATTCCGCGTTGTATTCCTGCGCCGGGACGACCGCGACGATCGTGAGCTGCATGAACAGGAGGATGACGAGCAGCGTGAACATCGTCGCGACGGTGGAGGCAACGCCTTCGGAATCCTCGCGCAAGGGAAGAGGCATAGACGACTCTCGAGCAGTCGTCCGGGCGCTCATTAAAACGTTTCCGTCCGAAAATCATTCGTGATTGGGATTGCTCGGCGGGCCATCGAGATTCGAAATTCCACCATTGAGCCCGTTCGGGGTGCCTCGCAGGTTCCCCGGCGTCGGCGGTTCTGGATGGAGGAGCGGCTGAGTTGGCCCCAGAAGTTCGCCGCCGGACTCGCCCTCGGGGGAGCGGTCCTTGCGAGCGTCCGATGCGGCAAGCTTTTCAACGGCGGCTCGTCTCGCCGGGCGTGTTCCACCCCTGGCGGTCCTTCCCGACGATGGTCGCCAGCGGCCTCGTGATCGGATTCGTCACCGGCGGGTTTCCGGCCTATTCGAGAGAAATCTCGCAGATTGCCTTGGGCCTCGGGATGACGTTCGCGATGACGGAGATCTCGTTCGCGGGGATCTCCCCGCGACAGGAGCTCCGTCGGTTCCTCGTCTCCCTGGTGATCACGTACGGAGCGCTCAGCGGGCTGATCCTCCTGTTCGCGTTCCTGACTTCGGATTCTGGGATCCACGACGGTTGGGTCCTCATGGCCTCCGTGCCTCCCGCCATCGCCGTCGTGCCCATCACCGCCTACCTGAAGGGCGACACCCGGCGGACGGTGATCTCCCTGGCCATCCTCTACTTGATCGGCCTTCTCCTCGTCCCCCTCATCACCCTGGCCTTCACGCACCAAACCGTCCCGCTCGGCGACCTGGTGCTCCAGACGATCCTGCTTATCGGTCTTCCGATGCTCGTTTCCCGGCCCCTCCGGCGCTTGCCGCGCGTCGTCGCGGTCCGGACGAGCGCCGTGAGCGTCTCCTTCTTCTTCCTCGTCATCGCCATCGCGGGCTCGACCCGTGGTCCCCTACTCCAGCGACCCGAGCTGCTCGTCTCCCTCGGTCTGTTTTCTCTCGCCCGGACATTTGGGATCGGGGCCTTCGCGTTCCTCCTCGGGCGGACCCTCCGGTTCCCTCGAGACGAACAGGTCGCCCTCACGGCCTTCGCGTCGTTCAAGAACCTCGGCCTGACCGTCGTTTTGGCCTTCGCGGTCTTCGGCCCAGTGGCGACCCTTCCTTCGATCGTTTCCCTCGTCTGTGAAATCCTGTGGCTCGCGACGCTCCCGTTCCTGTTCCGACGGGCCGCACCGATGCGATCTGCCAGGGGCCCAAGCTGACCTAGCCCTCGGCCGACCCTCGAGCCGCGAGCGCGGCGTCGACGGCCTTCCGAACCGGCGTGTAATCGTCGGGATTGCGGAACACGTCGCGCCCGTCGACGATGACGGCGAAGCCTCGTCCCACGCGATGCCGGAGGCCGAGCCAAATTCCGCGAGGGGACTCGAGGCCGACGACCTCAATCCGAAGGCGCGAGCCGAACTCCCCGACGAGGCGTTCGGCGAGCTCGTGCGCCCGCTCCGAGTTCTCGCGGAGCAGGTCTGGCGTCTCGCGACGTTCCTCGTCTATGAGGGCTTCGACGCTCACATTCGTGAATGGCTGGGCACAGGCCGGCCCGCACGGCTTGAGGATCGCTGGCAGGAGGCCAAGCAGCTGGACCTTGGGGGGCCGCGGCGACATGGCGCCCTATATTTCTTGGCAGGACTATCTGCTTTCTCCCTGTGGGCCCACCCCTCCGGGATGCGCCAGCGGACCGAGACATCGACGGTTGCCGTGCCTGGTAAACGTGACTTTTAAACGGCCCAGGACGGATACCGTGACAGCCCGTCTCATTGGGGCTGGGTCGAGGGAGGAGTCGCATGGCAGGCATACTCGAAACGCCGTTTCTGTGGGTCATCGCAACGATTGCGATCTACGCGGTCGCCTATTGGGGCTATGGAAAATGGATCGACCGGAACATCTGGCGGTCCGACGCGAAGAAGACGACGCCCGCCCACATGTACATGGACGGGGTCGAGTACTTCCCGGTGAGCCGGTACGTTCTGTGGGGCTATCAATTCAAAAGCGTCGCGGCCCTCGGCCCCATCTTGGGTCCGTTCATCGGCATCACCTACGGTTGGCTTCCCGCTCTCCTTTGGATCATCGGTGGGAATTTCTTCATTGGATGGCTGCAGGACTATGGCTCGATGATGCTCTCGGTCCGAAAGGAGGGCCGTTCGTTTGGGCCAATCACCTACGAGTTCACGGGGGCGAAGGGGCGCACGAACCTCCTGGCCTTCGTCTTGTTCTATCTCATCATCATCTCGGCAGCGTTCATCGCCCTCATTGCGGTGTTCTGGAACTCGTTCAACGGGACGACGTTCGTCCCGACGATCGGAATTCTCATCGCCGGGCTGCTTTGCGGCCAACTGTTGTATCGAGTCAAGATGAACGTCTTCGCGGTGACGGGCATCGGGCTGGCCTTGGTGGTCCTCAGCCTGTACCTGGGCACGATCCTCCCGGTGAAACTTCCCTGGGGAACTTGGAACGTGGCGGTCTGGGGAGGCATCTGCGTGCTCATCCTTTACCTCGCGGCGATCCTCCCCACCCCGACCTTCATCCAGCCGACGAACTATCTTGCGTTTTACCCCGCCTACGCCGCGATCATCTTGATCATCGTCGGCGCGCTCGCGACGCCCTTCACGAACGTTACGATCAAGCTCCCCGCGGGACCGTTCCTGAACGACCCGCAAGGGACCCTGGGTCCGATCTGGCCGATCCTGTTCGTCGCGATCGCTTGCGGGGCGATTTCGGGATGGCACAGCCTGGTAAGCAGTTCCTCGTCGTCGAAGCAGCTCGATATTGAAACGGACGCGCTTCCCGTCGGCGGTGGTGCGATGCTTTCGGAGGGCTTGCTGGCGCTCGCCTCCCTCATCGCCTACATGGTCCTGACGCCCCTCTTCGTGTTCGGCGACGGGAGCGCCGCGAACCCGGCCCATAGCAACATTGCCGCGTGGCCCGTCGGGGCGGCCGCCCTCGTGGCTCCGATCCTCGGCATCCAAGCGACGGCCGCGATTCTCACGACTTTCTTCGGGCTCGTCTTGGTCATTTATGCGCTAACGGTCCAGGCGCTGGTGACTCGGTTCTTCCGGTTGGTCGCCGGGGAAACCTGGGGGGAAGGCCGGTTCCGCGCGCTCGGGAACAAGCACGTGGCCACGGCCGTCGGCCTCGGAGTCCCTTGGGCTTTCGCGGTCACGGGCAGCTGGTGGGCTTTGTGGCTCTATTTCGGCGGCGCGAACCAGCTCCTGGCCGGCCTTGCGATCATGCTGATCACGATCCACCTCGCGAGGGTTCGCGCGCGATCTCGGTACTCGCTCGTCCCCGCCGTCTTCATGGTCATCACGACTCTGGCCGCCCTCGTTTGGCAGACGGCGACGTTCGCGTATTCCGTCTGGGCCTATCTGCAGAACGACAAGACGTGGATCCTCCGGAACGTCCGCCCACCGATCCAGACGGATCCCAATCTCCTCTGGGCCGCCATCGTGATCAACGCCGTCTTCGTCATCATCGGTGCCGTTCTCTTCGCAGTGGGCCTATCCATGGCCGTTCGGCTGTTCCGTAGCTACTCCAAGAGTCTGGCAGAGGCACGGACGAGGGCCCCGGCCGCCGCCGATGGAGGGACGCAGGAAAAATAGCCGGCGCTAAACATCAAGCTATTAGGACTCCGGCGTATCCCTACAGAGAGGAGCGGCAGATGGGCGACTCGAAGGAACCGCCGAGCGAGAAGACTCGGGCGAGAAAAGTCAAGGAAGGCGTGAAGGGCGTCTTCTACGGAATGGCCGCGCACGGCCACGTGACCGCCGCCCTCCGGACGCGGATGTACCTAGAACATCTGTTCATGTTCATCACGCTGGGCGACATGCTCGGAGTTCCGGTGATCCCTCCGTATTACTCGCTGAAGATCCTGCCCTACGCCGTCCCGAACATTAAGAGCTGGAAGCAACGCGTGTTCCGGGAGCGGGACTTCACGGACCAGGTCTTTTGAGGCTTCGTCGATGGGCCTTTCCACCTACTTCGAGAAGAAGGGCGACGCAGGCATCGTGATCTTCGCGGGGAAAGGCGGCCTCGGGAAGACGACCTGCTCCGCAGGATTGAGCCACTACATGGCCTCGAAGCGGAAGCGGAAGGTGCTCTGCTTCTCGACGGACCCGCAGGCGAGCTTGAGCGACATCTTCGACCGGGACATTTTCGGGAAGGGCCTCGTTTCGGTCATCCCGCAGCTCGACGTCGTCGAGATCGACGCGGACCGACGTGTGGCCGAATACCAGGAACAGGTCAAGCAGAAGATCCGCACGATGTACGGCATGACCGACCTCCCCCCGGAGATCGAGGAGTACATCGACTCGACGTCGGCGGAGCCGGCCATGTACGAGTCCGCCACGTACGACGCGATGGCGGACCTGGTGTCCACGAGCGGGCACGACCTCTACGTGTTCGACATGCCGCCGTTCGGCCACGGCGTCCGGATGATCGCGATGGCGGGGATCCTGAGCCAGTGGGTCGGAAAGATCACGGAGGCCCGCGAGAAGGCCCAGGAGTACGAGGCCGTCGCCGCGACCCTGAAAGGGGGAAAGGTCTCCGAGGACGAGGTCTTGCGGGAGCTGCAAGAGATCCAGGCGAAGATCACTCGGTTCACGGATCTCATGGTCGACCAGCGCCGGACATCGTTTTTCATGGTCCTGATTCCGGAGCGAATGGCGATCCTCGACACGGAACGCGCCTTGGAGATGTTCGATTCCCTGGGATTGCAGATGGCCGGGCTCATCGTGAACCAGGTGTATCCGAAAGAACTCGCGGACGCCAAGGGAGGGGAGGCGATGGACTTCCTCCGCAATCGCGCGCGGATGCAGCAGAAATACCTCGATGAGATCCGTTCGAAGTTCTCGGGAAAGGTGGTCGCGATGCTTCCGATGTATCCGCGGGAGCCGCGAGGCATGGACATGATCGAAAAGGTCTCGCAAGACCTCCTCTTCGGTCCCGCGCTGTGAGGGAGACGGATCATGACGACGATGCCCGAACTCCTGGCCCAGCGGCCCAAGATGCGGTACATCTTCACGGGAGGCAAGGGAGGAGTCGGGAAGACCGTCGCGGCCGCGGGACTCGCTCACCACTATGCCTCCCAAGGCGAACGGGTCCTCCTAGCTTCGTTGAATCCAGTGCACTCCCTCTCGAGCTTGTTCGGACAGAGCCTATCCGGGGGAAAGGTCATCGAGGTGAAGGGCGCAAAAGGCGTCCACGCCGTCGAGGTCGAGACGTCCGAGGTGGTGGAGAGGTACCGCAACTCGATCCGCGGCCGCGTGAAGGAGTTCCTGAAGTGGGCGGACATCCCTCTCGACGCGAAGCCGTTCATCGAGATCGCGACGACGAATCCCGCGTTCGAAGAGAGCGCCATGTTCGATCGGATGGTCGACTACATCCTCAAGGAGGGCGAATCGTTCGATCGCGTGATCTTCGACACCGCCGCGGTCGCGAACGCGGTCCGCCTTATCGGACTGAGCAAGATCTACGGCCTGTGGCTCACGCGGATGATCGACTCTCGGAAGGAGGCGCTCAGCATGCGCGTTCAACTGTCCTTCCGCAAGGAACGGGTGATGGAGGAGGTGAAGAAGGATCCGCTCATGGCGGACCTGATGTCCATGAACGAACGCTTCGATAAGGCGAAGGGGGTCCTCGTGGATCCGGAGTCAACCGCGTTCTTCTTCGTGACCCTGCCCCTCGCCCTGCCGATCGCGGTCGTGCGACGCTTCATCGGCATGGTCCAGAAGTTCAACATCCCGATTGGCGGGGTGATCGTGAACGAGGTCCTGCGCCCGGAAGTCGCCCTTCAGGAGGGAGCGGGTGAGTACCTCGCGAACAAGTACCACGAGCAGACCGGCTACATGAAGGTCCTTTATCGAGACCTAGGTCCCCTCGTGCGATCGTACATTCCGCTCTACTCATCCGAAGTCGGCGGCGTCGACATGATTCGCCGGGTCTCCGAAGACATGATGTCGTACACGCCGCCTTTCGCCGCGCAACTCGCGGGCACGGCATGAAGCCGACGACGCGCGACCACGTTGTCGCCGCGACCCACTTCGTCCTGGGGCCCTCGAATTTTCTGGTCCTCCGCCTTCCGGAGAACTGGGACCTTCGCCTGGGTCGGGCGCCGATGGACGTTGACTACACGACGTACGTCGACGGCGTGCGATGGGCACAGGCCGGCCAAGCGTCGGCAATGCTCGTGGATTCTAAGGCGCGGCGGGGGATCGAGCTGACCGTCAGGACCTCCCGCGGTTCCATTCCGCCTCCGAAATTGGTCGAACCGCGACCGGGCCTTTGTCGGATCGGAGGCCATGACGCCACCTACGAACTCGGGACGGCCCATCTCGGCCTGTTTGGGACCAAGAACTATACCGTCCTCCACATCGCGTTCCGGTGCGAAGAGACCCAACGACTCGTCGACCTGCGCTTCATGCACCGGGGGAGCGTGGAGATGCTCAAGGACCTCCTCCCGCCCCTCGAGAAGGCTCGTTGCCACTAGGTGACGAGTCGGTCCGCCAGGGCCCGAATCGCTGAGAGGCCCTTCTTTGCGTCCCCTTTGTTGGCGGACAGGGAAGCAGCGATTCCGGCAGTGCCTCCCGCGGTGACGTTGAGGGCCATGACGGAGGTCAACGCCGTCGGTTCTAACGTCCCTAGCAGGCGCAGGACCCGGTCCGCATCGTCCGCGGCAAGGAGCACGGCGCGCTCGCCCACGGTGGCGCTCGACCAGTCGGATCGCGCGCGCCTTCGCCGTTGCCCGATCCTCGTCGCCGGGTCGACGAGCTCGAATCCCACCTTGGGACTCTTCCGAAGGGCGGCCTCCACCAGAGCGGCATCCTTCCGACCTTGCGCCATGCCAATGGCCCAGTTGATCGGCATCTCCCGAGGCCGGAGGGTCATCGTGACCGAAACCCCCCGGAAAGGATCGTCGGCCTCCTCCGTCGTCATTCGGAACGCGGTCGTGCCGAACCAGCGAACCTTCCAAGTGCCACCGAGGCCCAGGACCGCTTCCTTCATCTCTCTCGCCAGGCGCGCCGCGAGCCGGCGGGAATAGACAAAGGCGGCGAAGTACCAGGCGGAGAAGAAGGCGGCCACCGCGAGGACGGCGACCAGTCCCAGGTCCGTTTCGGCCACAGCGGGCGAACCGCACGGCGCGACTAAAGGCCTCGGGTCCGGTCGGAAAAACCTTACCGCGGGGCGTCCATCGTCCAAGGGGGAGAGAGGCTGAACCGAGTGGGTCGTCTCTGGAAGACGGTGAAGGAGATCCTCTGGGGCCTCTTCGTCTACGACCTCTACACCGAGAACATGAAGATGCGGATCCGGTACAACGATGCCGTCAACCTGCTCGTGTTCTCGGAGCAGCTCGGCATCCCCCTCATGAATTCCTACGTGTCGATGCGGCTCCTCCCGTACTTCGTCGGCGATCTCGAACATTGGAAACGACGCGAGCTCCGCGAGCGGGACTTCCTCGACGACGCCCCGGACCTCCACTGACGGAGGCCGCCGTTCGACCTAGTGGCCGATGACCCGCGAGCCGAAATAGAACGTGACGACGAGCGACAGCGCATCCTCTGCGTGGCTCGCGAACACCGTGACCTGTCTCGTCGCAAGGGCGATGCAGATGTAGACGCTCACGACCAAGGCACCCGCGGCGATGATGTCCCGCGCGATCGTCGCCAGCCGTTTTCGGGTCGTGCTCTCGTGGGCCCGCCGGTGGACGATCCAGGAGACGGTAAGCCCGGCGGTGTAGCCCCCCAGGACCTCGAGGATGGCCTGCAAGTCTGCCGGGATGCCGTCCCACGTCGGATTGCTCCGGAGGAACCAGGCCGCGAGGCCGACGAAGCCGAGGAACAGAAGGCCCCGGACGACCTTGGTCCGGCGGGGCGTCGGCGGGAGCGCGGCCGGCATCGCCTGTCCAGGGGCCGCTCCCGGAGTCGGCGGACGCAGGACGGCCCGGCTTCCGAAGTAGAAGGCGATGACGACCACGACGGAGTTCACCAGGACCGACGGGGCCTGCCTCCCTTGGATCAGGAGGTAGGCGTAGGTCCCCGTCACGATCAAGGCGATGATTCCCCGGACGCTGCCGCGGGGGAGGCGGAGCGGCTCGGGGATCGAAGTGCTGGAGGCCGCCGCCACGGTCGCGGAACGGTCCGCGCCGGGCTTAAGGCTGCCGAGGGATCAGGGAGACGACGAGGAAAATCGTGGCGACGGCTTGCGTCAGGCGGCGGAACAAGCCTTGCTCGCGAGCCTTTTCTCGCTGGACCGCGTGCGCGGACGTTCCCTCGCGGCGGTGGGGAGAGAGGAGCCATCGGGCACTCGGTCCCCCATATT